>Ga0315555_1000174_pt1 | contig 42515 bp, 41 predicted proteins | sample SalMarSW160380MG_FD_202113 | JGI IMG/M metagenome (GOLD analysis project Ga0315555, IMG submission 202113) | Salt marsh sediment microbial communities from the Plum Island Ecosystem LTER, Massachusetts, United States - Salt Marsh Sediment SW1603-80 ... | reverse complement strand
TCGAGGCTGACGAGAACGACTTGTTGCGCGAGATGGTGCGCAGCTTCGCCGAGGGGCTGATGGGCGCTGAAGCCGATTCGGTGTGCGGCGCCGGGTATGGGGAACGATCCCCGGAGCGGATCAACCGCCACCAGACCACCTCCCGCAAACGCGAGAACCTTCTCACCATGGTCTATGTCCACACACCGCCACAAGTGCCACAAGTCATCAACAAATCAACCGCCCATATCCGGCACTATGTTCGGCGGCCGGCCTGGCCGTGGCAGTGCTTGTACTTGAGACCTGACCCGCAGGGGCACCGTTCGTTTCGCCCAATCTCGGGGCGAGCCGTCGAGTGACGTGACGTGATCCTTGACACCAACTCTGCCCGTTGCTCTCGGGGCTCGAGTTCACCCTCCCAACGTCGCAGTCGCCTATTCCACTCGCGCATCCGTGCTTCCTCCGTATCGACCTCACGCTCTCGGGCTGCGATGGACGGCCTCGACCACCAGACCGCAGCCCGACTCGACGCCATCGCCGCAACCGTTCGTGTCCCAGGCGTGTCCCAAGACCCACCAGGGCTCTCCCTGTGAACGCACAGAAACCCCCGCTGAGCGGGGGTTTCTTGCCGTAGCCCCGAGCAGATTCGAACTGCCGTTACCGCCTTGAGAGGGCGGCCCAGGGGGTCTTGGGGCGATTCTCGGAAGACCTGGGGAGGCAACAGAATCGGCCGATTCATTCGGTATTCATTGAGGATTTCGGGCGTCGGTTGGTGCTCGTCGTCTTTCATTGTCTTTGGCCGTTTTTCATCCTCTCGCGCCCCCAGCGCGCCCCGAGACCAACATCTGAGCCCGCCTCTCCTCACCGTAGGGGACCCTCTATGCAGTGTGGCGACATATGACTACGCTGTAGTCATGACAGTTGTCTCGATACGATTCTCAGACGAGCCGCTCCACCAGCGGCTCAAGGCCAGCGCCCACCAACACGACGTCGGGGTATCCACAATGGCGCAACGTCTCATCGACGAGGGCCTCCGCATGGAAGCCCACCCCATGGTTGTGTTTCGAGATGGCCCTGCGGGAAGGCGACCGGTCCTCGTCGGCGGACCTGAGGTTGCCGACGTAGTCGGAGCGATCGTAGGCGGAGATGTTCCGGTGGCCGAACGTCGGGTCCGTGCGGCCGACCTCCTCGAAGTGCCTGCGTCACTGGTGGACGCCGCGGTGGCCTACTACGCCGACTACACCGACGAGATCGATGAGCTGCTCGCCGAGCGTGCCCGCCTCGCCGACGAGGCCGAAGCGTCGTGGCGTCGCCAACGCGAACTGATGGAGCGGTGAAAGTCCTCCTCGACGAGATGCACGCTCCAAGTGTTGCTGTCCAGCTCACCGGCGAAGCCTTCGATGTCGTTGCGGTCGCTGCCCAGCCAGAACTGCGTGGCATGTCAGATGAGGAACTCCTCGCCTACGCCTCCACCGAGCAGCGAGCACTTGTCACCGAGAACGTGGCTGACTTCATGCCCCTCGCCACCCAATGGGCCGGTCAACGCAAACCGCACTCAGGTCTGATCTTCACCAACCCCAAGCGATTGAACCGAGCGACACTCGCCTACCCGGGGAACCTCATCACCTCTCTCTGCGAGTTCCTCACCGACCCACCCGTCACCGGAGAGTCCTGGATCTGGTGGCTGTGAGCCACCAGATCCAGCGCACGATGTCGGGATATGCGGATAGTCAACGGCAGCCCGCTAGGAGCCCCATCCTGTCGGCATCACCTTGAGTAGCCAAGCGACCGAGCGCAGAGGTGCCGATCGGCGCTGTTTGGCGAAATGCTCGTTATGGCGCGAGAACAGGGCGATCTGGTTCGTGTCTTGTTGGTGTCGGCCGGTGAGCGGCGGCGAGGTTTTGGATGCTGGTTGGAGGGATGTGGCGATGTCGAGTAGCACTTCGAGTTCGTCGGGGCCGCTTATCTGGGCTCATGTGGAGGGGACAGTGGAATCCGTGCCCGTCGAGGCGGCCGCTGTTCTCAGAGGACAACATGCGCCCGACGCGATCCTGGTGAGGATCTGCTTGGGCACCTGATCTTCAGAAATGAGGCGACGCGGCCTGCGCGGCGGTGTGATCGATGGCCTGTTCCGTGGCATCGAACGCCGCCGCGGCTGCCTCGAGGGCGCGATCGATGTCCTCGTTGGTATGGGCGGCGGTCAAGAAGGTGTGGTGATACGGGTGGAGGAAGACCCCCCGGGCGATCATCTCGCCTGCGAAGACCTGCATCAGGTATAGGTCCGGGTCGTCGTCGAACGTCAGATAGGTCAATCCGGGCGGGCCGGTGACCGAGATCCGGAAGCCGCGCTCTACACCCAACCGTTCGAGCTCTCCGGCCCACCGGCTCCCCAGACGCTTGATGTGCTCTATGGCATCGGTCTCCTCGAGGATTCGAAGCACGGTGAGCGAAGCGGCCATCGGCACCGACGAGTACCAGTAGGTCCCGGCGGTGAAGATCGCCTCGGCGGCCGATCGCAAGTCGTCGGTTCCTACGGCGGCGGCGATCGGATAGCCGTTTCCGATTGCTTTCGAGTAGCAGACCAGGTCTGGCTCGATGCCGAAGATCTCTTGGCTGCCGTGCAGCCCGAGTCGGAACCCGGCCCGGACGTCGTCGAGGATCAGCACGATGCCTTCGCGGTTGCAGATCTGGCGTACCGCATGCCAGAACCCATCGGCGGGCATCTCTTGGGGAGCTGCGTAACGATGGTGGTAGGGAGTCAACATCACTCCGGCGACGTCCCCGGGATGCTCGGCCACGATCCGCTCCAGGTCGTCGACGCTGTTCCACCGCATTTCGAGAGTGTTGGCGCGGTCCTCTGGTGTGACACCGGCTCGGTATCCGGTGCACCACGGCAGGGCGCCGTGGTAGGCGCCTTGGGCTATGACGATCTTGCTTCGGACTGTGTGCTCTCGCGCCACGCGCACCGCCCAGGTGGTCATGTCGACGCCGTTCTTGGCGAACACTGCCCAGTCGGCCACGGGAATGAGCTCGACGAACCGCTCCGCCAACTGCACCATCTCCTTGCCGGGGTGGTTCCAACACACGCCTGCGGCCATGGCCTCCCGAACGGCCGCCTCGACGTCAGGATGGCAGTGCCCGAGCACGACCGGACCGTACCCGCAGAGAAAGTCGAGGTACTCGTTACCATCCACATCCCAAAAGTGGGCCCCGGCTGCCCGCTCAGCGTAATAGGGGCTCGCTCCCGGCAGGTTCGTCATGGGGTTCTTGAAGCCGTAGATACCACCTGGGATCACTCGAGTGGCCCTACGGAACAACTCGATCGACTTCTCGTACCGGATGTCCATGATGCTTCCTTCCCTGCTAGAAGCCCATAACGGAGACCAGTCGACGCATGAAGATGTTCAACTGGTCTGCCAGCAAAATGTTCCCCGCCAGTCGGATATCTCCCAGACTGGCGGCTTCCCCGAAACTCGCCTCACCGTTGACGATGCGCCACGCCGCGTCGAGACTCGTGAACTCCATGACCACATTCGGGTGGTCGATAACACCATCGAAACTGGCGACGAACTCCTGCTTGCCGTTGTGGACGGCCTTTTCGAGGGTTCCCTCCGGCCCATCGGGGAGCACCTTCATGTGAAGCTTCCCCGCTGGGGTGTGTTCGGCCACGTCTGATAGCCAATCGTCATGGCTGGCGACGACGGCCGTTCCCCCAAGCAACGCCCGCAGTCGCAAACCGACCAGGAACCGCTGTTTCTTATCATCCGCCTCGACAGCGTGAGATCCTTCACCTTCCAGGAAATAGCTCAAACGGCCGGCCAGGGTCGGGAACCCGCCCATAAGGAATCGCAGGTGCCGGAACCCCTTCCGCAACCCTGGACGTACCTGCTCACCACCGAACATGCGGTTGAGCCGCTGCGGTGTCCGGAACCTCAGCCGCACATCGGGACGGGGATGGGAACCCGGACCGTAGCGGATCGCGCCTGCATCGATGTCGAGATGAGCCACCGGTCCGTGCCTCACTTCGAACTGGACGACCAGCTTTCGTCCCGCGATGGCCGCCTGGGTTTCGCCGTCGTACCTGACGAGATCTTCAAAGAGGGGAAGGACTCCAGTCACGTAGATCCAGGCGCGCAACATCTCCAAGGATCCGGTACCCGATGCAGAAGAAGTCATGCCTCGCCTCGACCTGCTCTCGATTCACTCTACAGGAGGTTTCCGAGTGCAGTCCGGACGAACTGTCAGATCCGTGGTCGGCGAACCATCGCGAAGTACGGCGGTCCTTTCGGGAACCGTACCTCCTCGACGACCTCGAACCCGTGACGCTCATAGAGAGGAACATTGCGAGGACTCGAAGCCTCCAGGTAGGCGCGCATCCCCTCTTGGTCACACCGGGTCAGTACGGGTTGGAGGAGCAGCGAGCCGACCCCGCGACCCTGCAGTTTCGGTGCCACACCGATGATGTGGAGGTACCAGTGTGGGAACTGCGGGTGATGGGCCCCCATGATCGCCCCTCCCCGAGAAGCTCGGCCAGCGGTACCGCCGAACACCCGGATGACCATCAATGCCTCCCTCACCCGCTCAGAGACAGTCATGTGCACATGGTCCGGGTCGTCCCACAACGCCACGGCTTGCTGGTCCTCTGTCGAGAAAGCCGTCCCGTGCCCAATCCGTCGGCGCACGTACCAAGCGAACAACTGTGAGGCGTGCCGACCCCACCGCGCCTCGCTGGGGATGAACCATCTCAGCATCGGGTCGTCCTCGAAGGCGCCCGTGAGAACCCTGGTCAGACGGTCGACTTCGTCGAGTCGCGCCAACCGCACACCACCACCCGACCCATCCTCGAAGACTCCCACGGCGCTCCTCCCATCTCATCCCAGCGTAGTGAACTCCGACCCCGTGCACATCCCTCCAATGATCCCAGGAACCTCTCGAGGACCGTCGCCCACATGAAGCGATCTCTCTCCATCCGGTAGGGCACAGAAACGAGACCTTCCGCAGACGCTCACGATCACTCCAGCCGACACATCCCACGGTCGTGCGGAGACGTCCGGGATCCGGCAGATACGCGAAAGCGCCGGTTCGCTATCTGCGGCGTGCTTTCAGGGATCAGGTGACGCCACGGGCGGTGGTCGACCTGTGCTCAGAGAACCGAGCACGAGGTGCCGATATGGGCGGGTCGGGCGGGTTGCCGGTCAGGGTTGAATTGACATGATGAGGTCGTAGACCTCCGTGGTGTACAAGTGGCCGATGTTGTAGGTGGCGTTGTGCACACTGACACCTGCCTGTTGCATCCGTTGCTCCATCAGCAGGGCGTTGTCAGACCAGTCGATGCGTCCGTCGTCGAGTGCGCCCAGCGCCGTCAGGTCGTCAACGACCGGGGTCCCGGTTTCTCGGAGCCATATCCACGAGTCGGCGGCTGGCGGGTCCTCGATCGAACGCGTCTCACCGATTGGGTTGGTCGCGGACCACAGTGCCACTTCAAGATCGGGTGAGATGTTCCACCGGTCGGCGTTGAAGAAGCCATCCAGTGTCGCGAACGATGCCTGATCTCCCGAGGCAAACGTCTCATCCCAGCGGACATGTTGGAACAGGAACTGGCTCTCGCCGGCCACCAGCCCGACCGGGAGTGTCAGGATCGGGTAGTCACACATGGTGTCGTCGGCGAGGCCGAGCCCGGCCCATGCGGCTGGCATGGCGCCACCCGAGTAGCCGTTCACGGTGGTCGCTGCCGGATCGGCGTTGTAATCGGCGGCGTGTGCCTGCGCCCAACCCACGACACACGCTGCTCGGTCCATCTCCCCATCGAGATAGGCCGCCGGTTCGATCGCTCCTCTTGTGGTCCACGAATCGGCAACAACCGCCACCACGCCGCGCTCTGCAAGCTCCTTTCCGGCGTAGTCGACGCTCATCGTCCATGGGAGCGTGACGACCAGGGGCCAGGGACCCTCCCCCGTGGGATAGAACACATCGAGTGTCCAGTCCCCTTCGTCGTCCGTTTGGTACACCAACCCTTCGTCCACAGCCGTCGTGACGGTGACGGTTGTCGTCGTTTTCGGTGGCTGAGTCGTCGTAGTCGTCGCTTGCTCGGTCGTGGTCAGAGCGACTGTCGTATCCGCAGCCTCGTCGCTGCTACACGCAGCCAACAGCAACACGACCAAGACGAGTGAAACGAACCGGGCCAGATACCGTGACCGCATCATCAAGCCTCCAAGCAGGAACGGACCGTCATCCCCAATACTGGCCGATCGCCGCCCCGCCGGACCAGGGCATTTCGGCCCCAATCCACCCCGCCCATAACCGGCAATATCCCCGTATTCCCGTTATCTGGGAACCGCGCTGGGTGGTCGAGCGGGAAAGCCGTGGCAGTGTTTGTACTTGAGTCCGGATCCGCACGGACAACGGTCATTGCGACCCACCTTCGGACCGTCGTCCCGACCCTGTGCGGCCAGCTTTGATGCCAACTCGATCCGCTGCGCCAATGTCTGAAGCTCGGCTTCCCAGCGACGAAGCTGTTCACTTCTACTGCGGAGCCTCTTCTCAGCTGACACCACGGCCCGTTCCCGACCCGTAGCCGCAGCCTCGCGGCGAGCCAGCTGCTCGCGTACTCGTTGCGCCAACACTGGAGAACCGTCACCACCGGGGTCATCAAACGCGCTTGCCAGCTCCCGGTCGATAAGAGCGACGATGGCTCGACCCATCGAGATCCCGGCCGAGTCGCACAATCGCTTCCACGTCGACCACTTCGCAGGCGACACCGGCACCCGCACCATCCGGTACGTCTCGTCCCGTCCCAGACCGGCGAGCAGCCTGCGGTCGATCCTGGCGAGCTCGCCACGGTCGAGATCCATCACAGCCTCCGGTGTGAACATGTGTACATCAGCAACTGCGTTGCATGTGCGTGTGGTGTTGAGACAGGTACTGCGCGAATCGCGAGCGCGATCTCAGATGCGCTGTCGACGTGAGTACCGAGCTGCAGTTCTTCCTGAGACATGGGTTCCTCCTCTGGAAGTTGCCTATGTCGCTCATATTGAGGAAGGACCCTCTCGCTGGAGTCTCATTCCAACCTGGGATCGCCAGCCCGGGACTTGGCTACACCACGGCAGCATGCGCACACGGCCGCCAGCACCCAACTCGAACAGCTCCTTCAGGGCAGGGACGCTCAGATCAGCGGTGTCACACATCTTCCCGGAACACTGTCACAGATGTGTCCGGGACGATCTGTCCCGATCCCCGGGAGAACACTGAGTCTGCCAATTGCCGTCATGAGACTCTGGTCAGAGGGCTGATGAGACTCTGGTGAGACCCTGGTCAGAGGGTCCCGGGTCACGATGACCGTCAGCGACCAGGCGGAACATTGGCCAGAGCAGGTTGGATCGAAGACCGAGGCGATCGAGGATTGCGGTGGCGTGCCCGGTACCGCGGACCCGACGGTCTCGTGCGGTCGAGGAGCTTCGCAACCAAGGTCAGTGCCCAGCGTTGGCTGACCGACCAGCAGAGCAAGATCGATCAGGCGGCATGGGTGATGCCGGAGCTGGGGCGAATCCCGTGGGCCGACTACTCCGAGCAGCTCCTGACCGTCCGCGGGCATCTCGCTGCTCGTACCGTCGAGACGGACCGCCGTTGTCACGAGCGTGTCGAAGGCTTGATCGGTGACGTGCAGCTCGTGCGTTTGACTCCCGACCTGATCCGCAAGCTGACCGCCGAGCTTGCCGGCCGGTACGCCCCCGAGACCGTGGCTCGCACGGTGCGGTGGGTTCGGCTCACCCTCAACCAGGCAGTTCGAGACCGCCGCATCGCTTCATCACCTGCTGATGGAGTCCGGCTGCCACGAGGTCGCCCAACGAGGATGCGCCTGCTCGACGAGAGCGAGGTCGCCGAACTCGCATCGGCGTTGCCCGATCGGTACGGCTCGTTGGTCATCGTGGCTGCCTACACCGGCCTGCGGTGGGGTGAGCTGGCCGGACTGCGAGTCTCCGACCTCGACCTACTGCGGGGGCGGCTGACGGTGCGCTCAACCCTGGTCGAGGCAACCGGGCAACAGCCGCAATTGGGTCCGCCCAAGTCGAAGGCCTCGGAACGAACCATCACCCTCCCCCGCTTCGTCGCAGAGACACTGGCACAGCATCTCGAGACACACCCGCCTGTCGACGACATGGTGTGGACCACCGAACAGGGAGCACTGCTCCGCCGCGGATCCTTCGGACGGATCTGGCGCAACGCTGTCGCTGAGTCCGTCGGTCTGCCGTGTCGGGTACACGACCTGCGCCACACCCACGCCGCCTGGCTCATCGCTGATGGCGAGCATCCGAAAGCCATCCAGACGCGACTCGGGCACGGCTCGATCGCAGTGACCATGGACAGGTACGGGCACCTGATGGATGGGCTCGATGACCAGATAGCTCTCCACCTCGACGCCCGGGCTCGATCTGCGGTGCCTCCGAAGCGTCGGGAACAGACAAGAGATCCCCCGGGCATCGGGCTGTAGCAACTCAACAGCGAAGACGAGCCGACGACCAGCGTTCAGTCGCTTAGGTCGGCGACGTCCAACCGATACCATGCACCGCCAACAACCGCGGTCACCGTTTGGCGACGTGCCAACACCAGGGTGCCGAGGGGCAGGTCTTGATCACCGGGCAGCTGCAGTCGCCATGTGCTGGTCGACGCTACGGACGAATCCGTGCCGAGGACGCAGAGAACTAGACGGTCGTGCAGCCCTCGATAGCCGCCAACAAGAGCGACCGCCCCGTCCGTGACAGCTATTGCATGCGCTCCTGATGGACCTCCAGCCCAGGCTTTGATTCGCCAGCCGTCGCCTACCCGGACAATCGGGAAGTCGGAGTAGTAGCACGCCCAAGCTTCGTGATCGGTGACGTTCAAGGCGTAGCAGTCATCGATTGGACCAACGCCTTCCGGCGCCTCGAAACTCCACAGTTTGCGGCCGTCGAGTGACCAGCAAACGAGCCCCGACGAACCAAGCGGTTCTGGCCCGGGACCTCCCCATCCGAAGTTGCCGAACACGCCCTCGTCGAAGTAGCCCACCCAGATTCGACCCAATGAGTCAACCTGTGTGTGGGCGATGCCATCTCCAAGGCAGAACGTCGAGCCGATGTCACCCGCCGCATCTATCAACACGGCGTTGTGGAAAGCGTCACCATCCTTCCAGGACGCTCGTGCGCCAACAGCAAGAAGTCCACCGTCCGGAAGGGTCTGAAATGAGGGATGGGAGATAGGAAGCTCTCCGACTCGGATTCGCTGCTCCGTCTGATCCGCCAGGATCCTCACATCCGCGCCGTACGGGTGCGGCGCGGCGCTGTGCGGAAAGGATGCCCATCCAGGCGAGACGTCCGCGCCGGCGTAGGAACTCAGCGGATCAGCCGTCGTGGTGACGAGGATCAACTCCTGGTTGAATCCGAGCGCAGCCGAGACCAGGTTCGCTGAGACGTCAAGGTCTCTCACATACGACATCGTGGCCGGTCTCGCATCCCTGAATGTCTCCTCGCGCGCCTTTCAGCCTGCGCACTCCGGGCAGATTCCCGCTGAGCGATCTCGTCACCGCCGAGGCGACCAACCGTGATCCCTCGCGCTGGACGCTTCTTGATCTTCCTCCGGTACCAGTCGCGCAAACCCGACACACCGCCTCCAAGCGTTCCCACTTCTCGCGTGGCATTATCGCCGTTCCGCTTCCCACAGATCCGGCGTGCGTCCGAGGATCCTTATGGCGCTATCGCCGTCCGGGCTGCGGCCGGCACCAGATCGCCCTCGATCTCCGACACCAGAGCCCGATCTTTCGCGCCCCCAGCGCGCCCCGAGCGCAATAGAGACCCGCCAGACATCGGGTTCTGAACGCGCAGAAACCCCTGCGGGACAGGGGTTTCCAGCTTGGTAGCCCCGAGCAGATTCGAACTGCCGTTACCGCCTTGAGAGGGCGGCGTCCTAGGCCGCTAGACGACGGGGCCGTGGATGACTCGATTGTAGAGCCGAAGCTCGGGGGGGAGGACTCGAACCCCCAATGACAGGACCAGAACCTGCTGTGTTGCCAATTACACCACCCCCGAATGGGTGCCGGGGCAGGATACGAAACCCTTCCCGATAAGACAACCCCGGCCGGCGGCGGCTCATGCCAGCCGGCGCATCGCCTCCTGCAGCCGCGCCAGGGTGCGTTCCCGGCCCAAGGCGTAGATCGATTCGAACAGCGGCGGACTCACCGCCGACCCCGCGATCGCCACCCGCACCGGCTGCAGCCCTTGGCGGGCGGTGAGGTCGAGGGTCTCCAACAGGCCCCGCAATGTCGCCTCGATCGGGCCCGGCGACCAGTCCGCCAGCCCTTCGAACAGCGCCGTGGCGGCCGCCACCGCCTCCGGGGCGTCCGGCTTGGTCATCACCCGCTCCCACGACCCCTCGTCGTAGTCGACGTCACCGAAGAGGAACGCCACCTGGGACGGGACCTCGGTCAGCAGCTTGGCCCGCTCCTGCACCAGTGGGGCGATCTGTTCGAACGCCGCCCGCTCGTCGCCGTCGAGGGACCGGCCCAGCCCAGCCTCCACCATCGGCACCGCCCGTGCCATGAACTCGGCGGCGGGCAGGTCCCGGATGTAGACGCCGTTGAGCCACTCCAGCTTGTCGGTGTCGAAGATCGCCGGGTTGCGGGACACGGCGGCGAGGTCGAAGCGCCGGATCATCTCCTCCAGCGACACCACCGTCTCGTCACTCCCCGGTGACCAGCCGAGGAGCGCCAGGTAGTTGACGACCGCCTCCGGCAGGTAGCCCCCCTCCCGGTACGCCCGCAGCGAGGTGTGGCCGTGCCGTTTCGAGAGCTTCTTGCCGTCCGGGCCCAGCAGCAGCGACAGGTGGGCGTAGGTGGCGGTCTCGGCGCCCATCGCCTCGGTGAGCTGGATGTGCTTGGGGGTCGACGACAGCAGGTCCTCGCCCCGGATCACGTGGCTGATGCCGTAGTCGACGTCGTCGACGGTGCTGGCGAGGTGATAGGTGGGGGTTCCGTCGGAGCGGAGGATGACGAAGTCGTCGACCTGGATGTGGTCGAAGTGGACCTCGCCCCGCACCACGTCGTCGACCACCGTCTCACCCGGCCGGGGAATGGCGAAGCGCACCGTGGCCGACTCCCCGGCGTCGACCCGCCGTTGCGCCTCGGCACCGTCGACCCGGTGGCGGCCGTCGTAGGCAGGCGACGTGCCTGCGGCCCGGGCCTCGTGGCGGAACTCGTCGAGCTGCTCGGCGGTCACGAAGCTGTAGTAGGCCTTCCCCTCGTCGACGAGGCGGAGCGCCACCTCCCGGTAGCGCTCGATCCGGTCGCTCTGGTAGTAGGTGCCGTGCGGGCCGCCGCTCTCGATTCCCTCGTCCCACTCCAGGCCGAGCCAGCGCAGCCCGGCGATGATGTCCTCCTGGTACTCGGCGGTGCTGCGCTCCCGGTCGGTGTCGTCGCTGCGCAGGATGAACGACCCGCCCCGGCCGCGGGCGAACAGGTAGTTGTAGAGGGCGGTGCGCGCCCCCCCGACGTGGAGGTGCCCGGTGGGCGACGGGGCGAAGCGGACCCGGACCGTCATCGGCTCAGCACCGGATTGACCAGCACCCCCACCCCTTCCACCTCGACCTCGACGGTGTCGCCGGGAACGATCGGGCCCACCCCCGACGGGGTCCCGGTGAGGATCACGTCGCCGGGGAGCAGGGTCATGATGCGGCTGATGAAGGCCACCAGCTCGCTCACCCCGAACACCAGGTCGCTGGTGGAGCCGGCCTGGCGCACCTCGCCGTTGACCCGGCACATCACCGACAGGCCCTCGAGTGGGTCTAGCTCGGTGTCGATGGCAGGACCGAGAGGGCAGAACGTGTCGAACCCCTTGGAACGGGTCCACTGCCCGTCGCCCGCCTGCAGGTCGCGGGCGGTGACGTCGTTGGCGGCGGTGTAGCCGAGGATGTGGGCGCCGGCGTCCTCGATGGCGACGTTGCGGGTGACGGTTCCGATCACCACCGCCAGCTCCGCCTCGTGGTTCACTTCCTTCGACTCGGCCGGGACCCGGATCGCCTGCAGTGGCCCGATCACCGCGGTGGGAGGTTTGAGGAACAACAGCGGAGCCTCCGGCACCGGTCCGCCCATCTCGGAGGCGTGGTCGACGTAGTTCTTGCCGACCCCGACCACCTTGGTGGGGATCACGGGAGCGAGGAGGCGGGCCTGCTGCCAGTCGACCACGGTCTCGGTGGGTTCCCACGCCACAAACGGCGTCCCGCGGTGGAGGCGGATGCCCTCCGGCTCCACCGAGCCGTAGGTGATGTCGTCGACGTCGGTGTTGACCCGGACGATCTTCATGGGTTCCTCTCGCTGGTGGTCACTCAGCGGCCGAGCCGCCACTCCCCCGCCGCCGTAGCGGCCCTCAGTTCGTCGGGGGTGGTCCGCAGCCGGTCCACCGGCACCGCCGCCACCAGGGCACGGGCCTGGGCCGCGTCGTGGCTGAGCCCGGGGAGCCATTTCGCCCGCTCGGTGGCGAGGGCGTCGATCGTCTCGGCGGGAATGCCGCCGGGCGCCAGGCCCAGCACCAGCAGGGCGACGTCGATGTCCTGGGAGATCGGGGCCCGTCCCAACGCCGAGGCGCGCGCCCCGGCGAGCGCCACCACCGCGGCGTCGACGTTGCCGCGGTGCTCGCCCGCTCCGAGAGCGATCTGGCGGAGCCGCAGCAGCCGCAGCACGTACCCGGTGTCGGGACCGGTGGTGCCGAAGCTTCCTCCCCACGGCACGTCGTCCGGCGACGCCATGTCGCCGGGCCGGTCCGGCCTCCAGCGCCGGGACGGGGCCGGCTTGGGACGCGGCCGGGGGAGGTCGGAGATCTCGAGCTCGATGTTCGGCTGTTGGCCCACGCGTTCCTGCCTCGGGACGGAGTTACGAATCGGCGGCCATCGTACCGCTCAGATGAACTCGAGCCACTCCCGGTGGCTGTCGAGCTTGCCGCTGACGGCGTCGGCGAACAGCTCCTGGGCACGGCGTGTCACCGGGCCCGGGGTCCCGTCCCCGACCGGTCGGTCGTCGACCTCCCGCACCGGCGTCACCTCGGCGGCGGTGCCGGTGAGGAACAGCTCGTCCCCGTAGTAGAGGTCGGAGCGGTGCAGCATTCGCTCCACCACCGTAAGACCGTCGTCTTCGAGCAGCGACACCACCGAGCTACGGGTGATGCCGTCCAGGCAGCCCACTGCGATCGGCGGGGTGTACACCACTCCGTCCCGGATCAGGAAGACGTTCTCGCCGCTGCCCTCCGAGATGGCGCCGTCGGTGTCGAGCATGATCGCCTCGTCGTAGCCGGTACGCACCGCCTCCATCTTGGCGAGGATGCTGTTGATGTAGGTGCCGGTCGCCTTGGCGTTCGGGAACGCCTCGGGCGAGAAGCGCCGCCACGACGAGACCCGCACCCGGATGCCCTGGCGCAGGCCCTCCTCCCCCAGGTAGGCCCCCCAGCGCCAGGTGATGATGGCGCTGCGCACCCGGGCGTTGGTGGGATTGAGGCCGAGGGCGCCCAGCTCGAGGAACACGATCGGGCGCAGGTAGCCGGCTTCGAGCCCGTTGACCCGCAGCAGCTCCTTGGATGCCTCGACCAGCTCCTCCACCGTCCAGGGGAGCTCCATCGTGTAGGCCTTGGCGGAGCGATGGAGCCGCACCATGTGGTCGGTGAGACGGAATACCGCGGTTCCCTCCGGGGTCTCGTAGGCGCGGATGCCTTCGAATACCCCGGTCCCGTAGTGGAGGCCGTGTGAGAGCACATGAACCGTGGCCTCCTCCCACGGAACCAGCTCACCGTCGAACCAGATGTACTTGGTGGGTTCCATGGGCCTTAGTTTGCCACGTCACCACGGGACGTGCGCTCCTCGCCACGCCCGCCCCGGCTCCGGCCTGTACCCTCCCCGCCATGCGACGCTTCATCGCCGCCGGCTTCGGGGTCGGCTGGATCCCTCACCGCCTGTGGGGCAGCGACAACGGCGCCGGCACCTTCGGGGCGGCGCTGGCGGCCCTGGCCGGCCTGGCGCTGTGGCGCGCTCCCGCCTGGGCCGGGATCGCCGCCGCCGGCGGCGCCGTGCTCCTGTCGTTGTGGGCGGCGGCCCCGTTCGCGGTCGCCGGGCAGGATCCCGGCTGGGTCGTCGTCGACGAGATCGCCGGCACACTGTGCGCTCTCATCGGCCTCACCGCCGTCCCTTGGGTGGCGGCCCTCGTGGTGGCGCGCCTCGCCGACATCTTCAAGGTGCTGCCCGGTGTCGCCGCCGCCGAACGCCTCCCCGGTGCGCTGGGCGTCACGATCGACGACGTGCTCGCCGGCGGCTACGGGCTCGCCGTCGGCTGGCTTCTCACCGCGCTGCTGTAGCGCTGGCCGTTCGTTCCGTCTGATCTTCTGTCACCCTCCCTGGGATCAGGGAGGGTCGGCGAGGCGCAGCCGCAGGCTGCAGCTCGTCCGGGGAGGGTCGCGGTGTTCGTGACGGGCACACCCCCCTCGGCTCGCTCGCCAGCTTCGCTGGCGCCTCGCCGGTCCCCCCTTTTCGCAAGGGCGGACGACAGGAACGAGGCTGCTCTAGAACAGCGAGCGCTACAAGTCCAGCTGGATCGCCCGCACCGCCAGCACGCCCTCGGTCTCCCGCAGCTCGGCGACCAGGGCGTCGTCGACCGGGACCTCGAGGGCGATCCCGATCATCGCCCCGCCTTCCGGGTGGCGCCCCACCGCCATGTCGGAGATGTTGAGGCCGGCGTCGCCGACGGCGGTCCCGACCCGGCCGATCACCCCCGGCACGTCGTCGTTGCGGATCAGCAGCATGTGAGCGCTGAGCGGTAGCTCGATCTTGTAGCCGTCGACGTCGGTGAGCACCTCGCCCTTGCGCTCCAACACCGTCGCCGACAGCGAGCGGGGCTTGCCTTCGATGATGCCCGACAGTGTGATCAGCACCCGGTAGTCGTGGCTCTGGGCCCGGGACGCCTCCCGGATCGAGACGCCGTGGCTCTCCGCCAGGATCGGGGCGTTGACGTAGGTGACCGGTCCGTTCACCACCGCTCCCAGCGCTCCCTTCAACGCCCCCATCGCCAGCGGCCGCAGCGGATGCTCCGCCAGCTCACCCTCGACGGTCACCGTCAGCTCGGAGGGCAGCCCGCCGGAGAACATGGCGAAGATGCGGCCCAGGTGCTCGGCCACCGGCAGGAACGCCTGCACCTCCACCGGCACGTCGGGCCCGAGGTCGACGTTGACGGCCGACCGCACCATCTCGCCCTGCAGCGCCTTCAGCACCGACTCGGCCACCGAGAGGCCGGCCTTGTCCTGCGCCTCCAGGGTCGAGGCACCCAGATGGGGCGTCACCACGAGTTGCGACAGCGAGAACAGCGGGCTCTCGGTGGTCGGCTCCACGGCGAACACGTCGATGGCGGCACCCGCCACCTTGCCCGACGCCACCGCCTCCGCCAGCGCCTCCTCATCGACGATGCCACCCCGCGCCACGTTGATGAGGCGCACCCCCTGCTTCATCCGGGCGAACGCCTCCCGCCCGATGAGGCCCTCCGTCTCCCGGTTGCGGGGCAGGTGGATCGTGATGAAGTCGGCTTGGGCCAGCAGATCCGGGAGATCCACCAGCTCGGCGCCGAGCCGCCGCACCCGATCCTCCCCCACATACGGGTCGTTGACGAGGATCCGCATCCCGAACGAGGAGGCCCGTTGCGCCACCAGGGTCCCGATCCGCCCCAGGCCGACGATCCCGAGCACCTTGCCGTGCAGCTCGACCCCCTTGAACAACTTGCGATCCCAGCGGCCGGCCCGCAACGAAGCGTCGGCTTCCGGGATCCGCCGCGCCTGTGACAGCAGCAGGGCGATGGTGTGCTCGGCGGCCGAGATGGTGTTGGCATCGGGAGCGTTGACCACCATCACCCCATGGGTGGTGGCGGCGGCGAGGTCGATGTTGTCGACCCCGATCCCGGCCCGACCGATGACCCGCAGCTTGGGAGCGGCGCCGATCAGGTCGGCGTCGACCTTGGTGGCCGAGCGCACGATGATGGCATCGGCCTCGGCGAGACGACCCAACAGCTCCTCCCGGGAGGCGTCCGAGGCGTCGTCGACCTCACACGACCCCCGCAACACCGCCAGCGCCGACTCGGCGATCTGTTCGGCTACGACCACTCTCGGCTGAGTCACGCGAACCTCCGAATTGGGTGGGCGTCATCTTCTCACCGGGAGGGCGAACGGATAAATCGTCGATCCGGCATGCGCCGACGGGGCTTCCGGTCCATTCCCGGCGGCCGGCACGGCCCTTCGAGGCGACCCCGCCCTGGAAGGAGGAGGCGGGCCGAATCGGCTACTGCCGGAAGAAGAACAACCAGGCGACAACGGCCACCGCCCCCCCAGAAGAGCGCCAGTTTGAGGGCGCTCCTGAAGATGGCGAACAGGAACCCGATCAGCGCCAGCACCCCCACGACGGCCAGGATCGCCGCCAGCGCACGGTTCGACGACCCCGTCGCGAGGACCATCTCCGAATCGACCATGCCCAGCAGGGAGGTGAGGATGCCCATCGCCGCGAGGTTACCCACCTCGCCGCGGCGCGATTGACGCGGGGTGAACATGCCGAAATCCGGCCGACTCCTATGCTCTCCTGATGGTTCGCGCCTCCCCGCACCGGCCCGGCAGGGGCATCGTCGCGGCCTTGGCGTCCGCCGTCGTCCCCGGTTCCGGACAGCTCCTCGCCGGGGAACGCCGCAAGGGGTGGATCCTCGTCGGACTCACCGCCGCCATCGCCGCGGTGTCGGCCTGGATGCTGCTCGTCGAGAACCACACCCTGTTGCGCTGGTCGGTACAGCCCCGGGCGCTGCAGTGGCTGCTCTTCGGGGACCTCGCCCTGCTGCTGTTCCGGGTCTACGCCTCGGTCGACGCCTACTTCGCGGCGGCGCCGATCGAGCGGGGCCCGCGGGGCGGCATCGGGATCACGGTGGCGGCGCTGCTGGCGGTGACGACGACGGCCGCTCTGGTGGTCCCCCACATCGTGGCCGGCTACTACGACATCGTGCAGTACGACCTCATCACCACCGTGTTCGCCCCGTCGACGACGCTGCCACCGCCGACCACCACGATCACCACCACGACGCCGCCGGCGAACGGGGAGGAGCCGGCGGACACGACGACGACCACCTCCACCACGACCACCACCCTCCCCCCGCCCCGGCTGTGGGACGGCAAGAACCGCCTCAACGTGCTGCTGCTCGGCGGCGACGCCGGCATCGGGCGGCGCGGGGTGCGCACCGACACCATCATCGTCGCCTCGATCGACCCCGCCACCGGCGACACCGCCCTCATCGCGGTGCCGCGCAACATGGCGCGGGTCCCGCTGCCGGACGGCCTCGACCTCTGGTCGTGCGACTGCTTCCCGCCGATCATCAACGAGCTGTGGAAGTACGGCGAGGAGCATCCCGACCGCTTCCCCGGCACCGCACCACCCGGCGCCGAAGCGCTCAAGATGGCGATCGGGGAGATGCTCGGCATCGACATCCACTACTACGCCCTCATCAACCTCGACGGCTTCATCGCGGTCATCGACGCCCTCGGCGGTGTCGACATCACCGTCACCGAGCGCATCTACGACGCCGAGTACCCCCACGAGAACGGCAGCCTCGTCGTCATCGACATCGAGCCCGGCGAGTACCACATGGACGGTCACCTCGCCCTCGCCTACGCCCGCTCCCGCCACGCCACCGACGACTACGACCGGATGGGACGGCAGCGCTGTGTGCTCCAGGCCGTCGCCGATCAGGCGTCACCCGCCGACCTCATCCGCTCCTTCCCCACCCTGGCCGACGCCATCAAGAACAACGTCTCCACCGACATCCCGATCGAGCGCCTCCCCGATCTGGTCGACCTCGTCACCAAGATCGACACCGAAAACATCGTCTCCCTCCCCCTGGTGCCTCCCCGCTACACCGGGGCCCGCACCGCCGAGGGCTACAACACCCCCGACCTCCCCGTCATCCGGGATGCCGTGGCGGTGGTGATGTCGCTGCCCCCGGAGCAGGCGGTGGCGCAGCTCGGGCTCGAGCCGCTGGCGGACGCCTGCGCCGTTCCCGCCAAGCCACCCTGGCAGCAGTGAGCCGGCCTCAGGTCATGCCGAGCCGGCGCAACACGAGATCGGCTTCGATCCGGGGCACCACCGGGTAGCGGGTCACGGCGACGAGGCCCCGTCCCACCACCATCACCGGCACCCCGGCAGCGGTGGCGGCATCGGCGCCGATCTCGGTGTCCTCGACGGCGAGGCACGCCTCGGGGCGCGACCCCACCGCCCGCACCGCGGCGGCGTAGAGGTCGGGGGCCGGCTTGCCACGGGCCACCTCGTCCCCGGCGACGGTGGCCACGAAGTAGCCGGCCAGCTCGAGGACCTCCAGCTTGCGGTCCAGGTTGCGGCGGCTGCTCGAGGTCACCACCGCCATGCGCACCCCCACCATCGACAGGTCGCGGATGGCGGCGATCGCGTCGGGATAGGCGAACAGGTCCGTCAGGTAACTCTGGTGGCGCAGCTCGTCGACGGCGTCGACCACCTCCCGGTACGGCGGGAGGGCGACCTTGCCGGAGAAGTAGGCGTAGGTGTCCTGGCTGTTGGTGCCGGTACACGCCACGACGTCGTCGTCGTCCAGGGTGTAGGCGGAGGCGGCCAGCACCTGCCGCCACGCCGACCACGACAGCGGCTCGGTGTCGGCGATGACGCCGTCGAAGTCGAAGAGCACCGCGGTCACGAACGCAGCGTCCGCTCGGCCCGATCCAGCATCCTCCCCAGCCTCCGGGCCGCCACCGCGCGCCACGGGTTCGCCAGCCAGGAGACCACCTCGGCCCCGTAGGCGATCCGGAGCCGGGCCGAGGCGCCTTCGGGCTCGACCTCGGCGCCGACCACCACCTCGAACCTTCGCTCGGTGGCGAGGCGCCGGTCCGGCAGGGCGCAGCGGTAACGATGCCCCGCCTCCCAGTCGACGATCTCGACCCGGCGGGCCCGGCGGACGGGACCGAGGCGGCGCGCCACGAAGACGACCTGGCCGACCGACGGCAACTCGGTTCCCATGTAGCCGACGGCGCGTACCCCTGCCCACTCCCCCACCCGGGACGGGTTGGCGACCAGCGCCCACATTGCCGAAGGGGCGATGCCCTCCAGCAGGCGGCCGTCGCGGGCGACGACCCCGATCACGATCAGGCCCCGGCTTTCCGCCGCAGGAGATCGGAGACGAGGCGGGGATCCGCTTTGCCGCCGGTGGCCCGCATCACCTGACCGACGAGGAACCCGAGCGGCTTCATGTCGCCCTCCCGCATCCGCTCCAGGGCTTCGCCGTTCTCCGCCAGCACACCCTCCACCGCCGTCTCGATGGCGGCGACGTCGCTGATCTGGATCAGGTCCTGGGCCTTCGCCACCTCCGAAGGGCTCCCCTCCCCGGCGATGACCCGGTCGAGCACGTCCTTGGCCGCCGTGGCCGAGAGGTCACCTCCGGCCACCATGGCGCTCAGCTCGGCGAGGTGGGAGGCGTTGAGGGCGGTGGCGTCCAGCTCGACCGATTCCCGCCGGAGGTGGGCGACGACGTCGACGGTGAGCCAGTTCCCCACCATGCGGAGATCGGCGCCGGCGTCGACCGCCCCGTCGAACAGCACCCCCAGCTCCGGTGAGCCGCCCAGCACGACGGCAGTCTTCGGGTCAACCCCGAGCCCGGCGTAGCGGGCCCGCTGCTGGGCGGGGAGTTCCGGCAACGAGGCTTGCACCCGCTGCCGCCAGGCGTCGTCGATCTGGAGCGGGAGCAGGTCCGGCTCCTGGAAGTACCGGTAGTCCTCGGACTCCTCCTTGGAGCGCATCCCGGAGGTGTTGCCCGCCTCCTCGTCCCAGTGGCGGGTCTCGAGGATGACGGTGCCACCCGCTTCGACCAGCTCGATCTGGCGGTCGATCTCGTAGGCGACGGCCCGCTGCAGCGACCGCAGCGAGTTCATGTTCTTCACCTCGGTGCGGGTGCCGTAGGCGTCCTGCCCCACCGGCCGGACCGAGATGTTGGCGTCGAAGCGCATGCTGCCCTCTTCGAGCCGGGCGTCGGAGACCCCGAGCGACCGGACCAGGAGCTGCAGCTCCGCCCCGTATGCCCGGGCCTGCTCGGCGCTGCGCAGATCCGGCTCGGAGACGATCTCGACCAGCGGCACCCCGGCGCGGTTGAAGTCGAGCAGGGAGTACTCGGCGCCGTGGATCCGACCCCCCTCCCCGACATGGACGCTCTTGCCGGTGTCCTCCTCCATGTGGACCCGGGTGATGCCGACGGTGACCTCCTCGCCGTCAACGTCGAGCGCGAGGCGACCCGCCACGCAGAGGGGGACGTCGTACTGGGAGATCTGGTAGTTCTTCGGGAGGTCGGGGTAGAAGTAGTTCTTGCGGTGGAACAGCGACCGTTCCACCAACTCGCATTCGAGGGCGGCGCCGATGCGGAGGATCCCTTCGATGGCGGCCTCGTTCGGCACCGGGAGCGCCCCCGGCAGCGCCAGGCACACCGGGCAGCAGGTGCTGTTGGGTTCGGCGCCGAACGACACCGGGCACCCGCAGAACATCTTCGAGGCGGTCTGCAGCTCGACGTGGGTCTCGATCCCGATGACGGCCTCGTAGTCGGTCACGGCCCCGTCACCTCCGAGGTGGCGAGGGCGGGACGGGCGTCGAAGCCCACCAGGCGCTCGATCTCGGCCCCGACCCGGAACAGCGGCTCCTCCCCCAGGGCGGGAGCCATGAGCTGGAACCCGATCGGCAGCCCGGCATCGTCGAGCCCCACCGGCACCGACATGCCGGGATGGCCCGCCAGGTTGAGGGCGAGGGTGCACACGTCCGAGTAGTACATGGCGATCGGGTCGGCCGCCTTGGCCCCGATCGGGAAGGCGGTGGTGGGACTGGTCGGCGACACCAGCACGTCGACCTGCTCGTAGGCGCGGCGGAAGTCGTCCCGCACCAGGGTGCGCACCTTCTGTGCCTGACCGTAGAAGGCGTCGTAGTAGCCGGCGGAGAGGGCATAGGTGCCGAGCAGCACCCGGCGGATCACCTCCGGCCCGAAGCCCTCGGCCCGGGTGGCGGCCATCATCTCTTCGACGGTGTCGCCGGGAACCCGCAATCCGTAGCGGACCCCGTCGAAGCGGGCCAGGTTGGCGGAGCATTCGGCGGGGGCGATCAGGTAGTAGGCGGACAGGGCGTACTCGGTGGCCGGCATCGACACCTCCACCACCTCGGCCCCGGCGTCGGAGAGGGCGTCGAGGGTGGCCCACATGGCGGCAGCCACCTGCGGGTCGATCCCCTCCCCCGACAGCTCCTTGACGACACCGAGACGCATGCCCTTCACCCCGGCGGTGAGGGACCCGGAGATGTCGGGGACCTCACCCCGGTAGCTGGTGGCGTCGTGGATGTCGAAGCCGGCGACCGCCTCGAGCATCGTGGCGGCGTCCTGCACGGTGCGACTCAGCGGACCGATCTGGTCGAGGGACGAGGCGAAGGCGATGAGGCCGTAGCGGCTCACCAGGCCGTAGGTGGGTTTCATGCCGACGATGCCGCACAGCGAGGCGGGCTGACGGATCGAGCCGCCGGTGTCGGAGCCGTACGCCCCCAGCGCCGAGCCGGCCGCCACCGCGGCGGCCGCCCCACCGGAGGAGCCTCCCGGTACCGTGTCGGGATCCCACGGGTTGCGGGTCGCTCCGTACGCAGAGTTCTCGGTGGACGAGCCCATGGCGAACTCGTCGAGGTTCGCCTTTCCGAGGATCACCGCCCCGCCGTCCCGCAGCTTGGTCACGATGGTGGCGTCGTAGGGGGGGACGTATCCGGCGAGGATCTTCGAGCCGGCGGTGGTCTCCATTCCCCGGGTGCACAGGTTGTCCTTCAGCGCCAGCGGGATGCCCTGGAGGGGTCCCCGGTCCCTCCCGGCGGCGAAGTCGGCGTCGGCGTCGGAGGCGGCCCGGCGTGCCCCGGTCTGGTCGAGGGTGAGGTAGGCGTGAAGCTGAGCCTCGGTCACCGCGGCCCGCCGCAGCACCGCCTCGGTCAGCTCCACCGACGTGATCTCGCCGCCGCGCAGCGCCGCCGCGGCCGCCGTGATCGTGAGATCGGCGGGGTCGGTCACTCTCCCTCCAGGATGCGGGGAACCCGAAAGTAGGGGCCCTCCGCCTCAGGGGCCTGGCACAGCACGACATCCCGGTCGAGCGACCCGGTCACCTCGTCGTCCCGGAAGGCGTTCGTCATCGGGAGCGGATGCGAGGTGGGCTCCACCCCTTCGGTGGGGAGGGCCTGGACCCGCTCGGCGTGCTCGAGGATGGCGCCGAGCTGGCGGCCGTAGAGTTCCAGCTCCTCATCGCTCAGCGCGATGCGGGCCAGGCGGGCAACTTTGGCGATGTCGATATCGACCGGCATGACCCGCGATGCTACCCGAGCGGCCGCACGCCCTCGCCAACCCTCCCGTTACTCGGTGAGGAAGGAGTGCAGCGCCCCGTAGGCCTGATGGACGTTGGCGAGCGCCACCGACTCGTCGGCCTGGTGTGCCTGGAAGGGCTCACCCGGGCCGTAGTTGACGGCGGGGATGCCACGGTTGGTGAGGCGGGCGACGTCGGTCCAGCCCTGCTTCGCCATCCGGGTGCCGCCCAGGATCTGCTCGAGCCGGGCCAGGTACGCGTTGTCCTCCGGGACGGTGCCGGCGGGGGCCCGGTCCTTGATGATGATGATGTTGGCGGCCGCCGCGACCTCCCGCAGCCGCGCCTCGGCCTCGAAAATGGAGTACACCGGCGGGAACCGGTAGTTGAGGTTCACCGTGAAGGTGGCGGGGAGCACGTTGGTGGCGATCCCGCCGTCGGCCTTGGTCACCGAGAACACCTCGTTGAACTCGAGCCCGGCGATCTCGACCCGTTCCGGTTCACGGCGGTGCATCTCGGCGAGCCACGCCCCCGCTTTGGTCACCGCGTTCTCCCCCAACCAGGGGCGGGCACTGTGGGCGGCCTTGCCCTCGAAGATCACGTCGGCGTTGAGGGCGCCGTTGCATCCCAGCTCGAGCTGGAGGTTGGTGGGCTCCATCACGATGGCGAGCACGCTGTCGTCGAGCCACGGGGTGCGGGTGAGCACCGTTTCCAGGCCGTTCTCATCGACCGGGCCCTCCTCCCGGTCGTAGAAGACCCCGACGACGTCGAACGGGCCGCTGCGTACCTCGTCGTCCTCCATGAGGTGGATCATCACCGCCAGACCCGATTTCATGTCCGAGGTGCCGAGCCCGTGCATGCGGTCGCCCTCGATGCGGGGCGCCGCGTTGCCCTGCTCGGGGACCGTGTCGAGGTGGCCGTACAGGGTGATGAGGGGCCGGCCGGTCTGCTGGCCGACGACGAGGGCGTTGCCGACGCGGTTCACCGCCTTCATCGTCCACAGGGGCAACAGCCGTTCCGCGACCGCGGTGCAGATCCGACCTTCGTTCCCGGTGACCGAAGGGATCGACACCAGGTCGAACAGCGTCTGGTGGAGCGGATTCATACCTGCACTCCAAACACCCGGAGGGCCTCGTTGAGCGATGTCTTGCGATCGGTCGATGCCGAGCGGCGCCCGATGATGAGGGCGCAAGAGAGATCGTAACTGCCGGCGGGGAACTGTTTGGGTCGGGTTCCCGGCACCACCACCGCGTGGGCGGGCACCCGCCCCCGCATCTCGACCGGTTCCTCGCCGGTGACGTCGATGATCGGCGTCGACGAGGTGATCGTCGTGTTGGCACCGAGCACCGCCCCCTCCTCGATCAGCGTGCCCTCCACCACGATGCTGCGGCTCCCGATGAAGGCCCCGTCTTCGATGATCACCGGCCGGGCGGAGAGAGGCTCGAGCACCCCGCCGATGCCGACGCCTCCCGAGAGGTGGACGTCGCGGCCGATCTGGGCGCAGGACCCCACCGTGGCCCAGGTGTCGACCATCGAGCCTGATCCGACCCGGGCGCCGATGTTGACGTACCCGGGCATGACGACCACCCCCGGCTCGCAGAAGGCGCCGTAGCGGACCGTGCCCGGCGGCACCACCCGGATCCCGGCGGCGGCCAGGCCGTGTTTGGTGGGGATCTTGTCGTGGTACTCGAAGGGCCCGACCTCGAGGGTCTCCAGCGCGGCGAGGCGAAAGTAGAGCAGGATCGCCTGTTTCACCCACTCGTGGACGACCCAGTTGCCGTCGATCTTCTCCGCCACCTGCACCTCGCCGCGGTCGAGAGCGGCGATGGTGCGCTCCACCGCCTCCGTCGCGGCCGGGATCGTCTCCAGGTCGGCGTAGGCCGCCTCGACGAGGGCCCGGTCGCCGATCACGTCAGACACCGCTGCACCACCTCCACCGCGGCTCGGCACTCCTCGGCGGAAGGTACCAGGGCGAGCCGCAGGTATCCCTCGCCGCCTTTCCCGAAGAAGCGACCCGCCGAGACGACGACCCCTCCTTCGAGCAGCCGCTCGGTGGCGGCGAGGTCGTCGTCGACCATGACCCACAGGTAGAGGCCGGCGTGGGAGGCGACCGTCTTCAGCCCGATCGCGTCGAAGGCCTCCCGCAGGATCTGCCGCTTCTCGGCGAAGATCTCGCGGCGCAGGGCGGCGTGCGCGTCGTCGCCCCAGGCGGCGGCGGCCGCCGCCTGCACGAAGTCGGGGGAGGCGGTCCCGGTGGCGGTGCGCAGCTTCTTGAGGGCGGCGATGGCTTCCGGATCGCCGACGATGGCGCCGGACCGGTACCCGGTCATGCCGGAGCGCTTCGAGCACGAGAAGAAGGCGAGGACCCCGGCGGCGCCCGGGCCGGCGGCCTGCAGGGCCGAGGCGGGACCGTGAGGGAACGCGGCGGGCTCGTAGATGTCGGCGTAGCACTCGTCGGAGAGCAGCATCACGTCGGCGGCCCGGGCCCGTTCCACCAGGGTGAGCAGGTCGGCGAGCGGCGTGACGGCGCCGGTCGGGTTGTGCGGGGTGCAGATCCACAGCAGCCGGGCCCGTTCCCAGATCTCGTCGGACACCTGGTCGGGCCGGAGCACGAAGTCGCCGGAGAGGATCACCGGGCGCGCTTCGGCCCCGGCGAAGCGGGCTCCCCGCTCGTAGATCGGGTACCCGGGGGTGCCGTACACCACCACGTCGCCGGCGGCGCGGTCGACGAAGGCGAGCGGGGTGCTGAACACCGCCTCCTTCGCACCGGAGGTCGGCATGATCTGTGTCTCCGGGTCGACCGTGACCCCGAAGCGGCGGGCCAGGTAGCCGGCGATGGCCAGCCGCAGCTCCTCGGCGCCGGCGGTGAGGGGGTACTGGGACACGGCGGGGACCGCCCGGCGCAAGGCGTCGGGGATGAACTCGGGGGTCGGCTCCCTCGGGTCACCGATCGAGAAATCGATGACGGTGCGCCCCGCCTTCCGCATGGCGTGGGCCCGTTCTTGCACCATGGCGATCGGGTAGGCCCCCAGCTCGGCCAGGACCGGATTGAGTCGCATGCCGCCACGCTAGTTGCTCGACCCGGGATCGCGGTCCGGCTCGGCGCCACCGGTCCGGCTGCCTCCCGCCCCACCGTATGATCGCCCCGTGAGTTCCAACGGCTACCGCCTCGTCTTCGCCCTGCTCGGCCTCGCCCTCGCCGCGGTGGTGGTGTTCGTCGTGGCGGTGGCGCCTTCGGGGCGGGACGTCCCCCTCCCCGAGGCGGTGGAGCGCATCTCGCCAGAGGACGGGGCGACCGTGCTGCGCCAGATCGGGATCGTGATCGACATGCAGCCGGGGTACCGCATCGAGCTCTTCGTCGACGGGACCCTCATCCCGTCCGAGGAGATCCGGGCCTCGGTGCCGACCGGCCGGTTCGAGTGGTCGCCGGGCCCGCTCTCGATGATCCCCGAGTGGACGCCGGGGACCCACACCGTGCTCGTCACCTGGGATCGGGCGAGCGGGCTCCCCGACCCCGGCGAGCTCGGCTGGTCGTTCCGGGTCCAGTAGCGGCGGCGCCGCCCGCTCAGCCGGCCCCCGCCGCCTCCAGGGCTGCGGGGCCCTCGGCGAGGGCCCGCCGGAACGTCTCCTCGTCGATCACCGGTACCCCGAGCTGCTCGGCCTTGCGGAGCTTCGACCCGGGGTCGGCGCCGGCGACGACGGCGGTGGTGCGGCTCGACACCGAGCCGGTCACCTTGCCGCCCCGCTCCTCGACCGCCGCCTTCGCCTCGTCGCGGCTGAGCTGCTGCAGCGTCCCGGTGAGCACCAGCGTCACCCCCTCCAGCAGGGTGGCGCCGGCAGCGGCCTCCCGTTCCGGTTCCGGGTCCGCCAGCCGGACCCCGGCCGCCGCCAGCTTGCGCACCAGCTCCCGGTTGGCGGGATCGTCGGCCCAGTCCCGGATCGAGGCGGCGATCTCGGGGCCGACCCCCTCGACGGCGATGATCTCCTCCGGGGTCGCCGCCAGCAGGCGCCCCAGGCTGTGGAACTCCCGGGCCAGGAGGCGGGCCACGGTCCCCCCGACGTGGGGGATCCCGAGGGCGGTGAGCAGCCTGCCCAGCGGCCGGTCCCGGGCGCCGGCGATGGCCGCCATCAGGTTGTCGACCGAGACCTCGGCCCAACCCTCGAAGGCGAGCAGCCGGTCTCGATCGAGGGTGAAGATGTCGGCCGGGTCGTGGATGACGCCCTCCCGCCGCAGCAGGTCGACCGTCTTGTACCCGAGGCCCTCGATGTCCATGGCGCCGCGGGAAGCGAAGTGGAACAGGTACTCGCGGAGACGGGAGGGGCAGGCGTAGCCGCCGGTACAGCGCGCCTTCGCCTCCCCTTCCGGCAGCACGATCGTGTTGTCGCAGAAGGGGCAGGTGGCGGGCATGTGCCACTTGCGCCGTCCCGCCGGGCGGGCCGCCAGCACCGCTCCCACCACTTCCGGGATGACATCGCCTGCCCGGCGTACGATCACGGTGTCGCCGGGACGCACGTCCCTGCGGTGGACCTCGCCCTCGTTGTGGAGCGTGGCGGTGCTCACCGTGACCCCACCGACGAAGACCGGCTCCAGCACCGCGTAGGGGGTGACGGCGCCGGTGCGGCCCACGTTGACCTCGATCGCCTTCAGCAGGGTGGTCTTCTCCTCCGGCGGCAGCTTGTAGGCCACGGCCCAGCGCGGGCTCTTGGCGGTGAACCCGGCCGCCTGCTGATCGGCCAGCTCGTCGACCTTGACGACGATCCCGTCGATCTCGTAGTCGTATTCGTGGCGCCGTTGCAGGGTGTCGGCGACGAAGCGATCCACCCCGGCCAGGTCGGCGACCCGGGCGGTGGCGGGATTGACCTTGAGGCCGAGCTTGGCGAGCCACTCCAGGGCCTGGTGATGGCTGGTGAGGGTGGGCCCGCCTTCCAGGTACCCGAGCTGGTACACCCAGATCGACAGCTTGCGGGAGGCGGTTATGGCCGGGTCCTTCTGGCGCACCGACCCGGCGGCGGTGTTGCGGGGGTTCACGTAGGGCCGCAGGCCCTGTTCGGCCTGGCGGGCGTTGAGCTCCTCGAACGCCGAGACCGGCATGTAGATCTCGCCCCGAATCTCCATCACCGCCGGCGGGTCACCGTGGAGGCGGAGCGGGACGGCGTCGATGGTGCGGACGTTGGCGGTGATGTCCTCCCCGGTGACACCGTCGCCGCGGGTGGCCCCCTGGGTGAGCACCCCCGCCTCGTAGGTCAGCGACACCGCCAGGCCGTCGATCTTCAGCTCGCAGACGTACCCTTCCGGTTCCCGGCCCAGGAGGCGCACCAGGCGGTCCCGCCAGGCGTGCAGCCCTTCGGTGGAGTCGACGTTGTCGAGGGAGAACATGCGCTCCCGGTGCTCGACGGCGGCGAAGACGTCCGCCGCCGGGGCCCCGACCCGCTGGGTCGGCGAATCGGGGGTCACCAGCTCGGGATGCTCCGCCTCGAGAGCGAGCAGCTCGTTGAAGAGGGCGTCGTACTCGGCGTCGGAGATCACCGGGTCGGCCAGCACGTGGTAGCGGTGCAGGTGGAAGCGGATCTGCTCCCGCAGCTCCTCGATCTTGGCCTCGGTTTCCGCTGCGCCCATCGCTCGCTCCCGCCGTGACGTCCGGGCCGTACGCTACCGGGCGCGGGTGACACGGCGGGCCGGTCCCGGGCGTCTCAGCCTGCCGGCAGCACCCCTCCGATGGTGCCGCCGCCGAGTACCTCGTCGCCGCGGTAGAAGACGGCGGCCTGACCCGGGGTCACCGCCGCCTGCGGCTCGTCGAAGCGCACCTCCCAGGCGCCTTCGCCGGCCGGGGCGAGGCGGGCCGGGGTCGGCTCGGAGCGGTAGCGGATCTTGACGGCCACCGCGTCATTCTCCGGGGCGTGGCCTGCCACGAACGACACCCCCTCGACCCGGCAGCCCTCCGCCAGCAGGTCGCGGCGGGAACCGACGACGACGGTGGCCTCGGCGGGGCGGATGTCGACGACGTAGCGGCGCTCCCCCGCCGCCGCCCCGAGTCCGCGGCGCTGCCCGATCGTGTAGTCGACCGTCCCGTCGTGGTGGCCCACGACCTCGCCGGAGCCGGTGACGATGACGCCGGGCCGGGCCGCCTGCGGGAACCGTTCCCGCAGAAAGCAGCGGTAGTCGCCCTTCCCCACGAAGCAGAGGTCCTGGCTGTCGGGCTTGGCGGCGGTGCGCAGCCCGAGGCGGGCCGCTTCGGCCCGCACCCCGGTCTTCGTCATCTCCCCGACCGGGAACCGGATCCGTTCCAGGTCGCGCTGGGCCAGCATGTGGAGGACGTAGGACTGGTCCTTGGCGGTGTCGGCGGCCCGCAGCAGGTGGTAGCCGGCGCCGTCGTGACGGATCCGGGCATGGTGCCCGGTGACGAGGACGTCGCATTCCAGGGCGGTGGTCCGCTCCAGCAGCGCCTTGAACCGCACCCGCCGGTTGCACTCGATGCAGGGGTTGGGGGTGAGCCCGGCCAGGTAGGCCTCCCCGAAGGGGTCCACCACCGCGGTCGTGAACTCGTCGACGTAGTCGAGCACGTAGTAGGGGACGTCGAGCCGGGCGGCGACGCTGCGGGCGTCCTCGGCGTCGGCGACGGTGCAGCACCCGGCGCTGGGCATGGTGCCGTCGGATCCCTCCCACTGCTTGAGGGTGACGCCGACGACGTCCCAGCCCTGCTCCAGCATGAGGGCAGCCGCCACCGAGCTGTCGACTCCGCCCGACATGGCCACCAGCGCCCTCACGGCAGGTCCTCCAGCGCCGCCAGGACCCGCTCGGCGGCGACGTCCCCGTCGGCGGGCGTGGTAACCCAGCCGAACGTGAATCGCACGCATTCGGCGGCGGCGTCCTCGTCGAAGCCCATGGCGGCGAGCACGTGGGAGACCTCGCCGGCCCCGCTGTGGCAGGCGGAGCCGGCGGCGGCCGCCACCTGGCGCCGGTCGAGGCGGATCAGCAGCGTCTCGGCGGGGACGCCGGGGAAGCGAAGGTGGCTGTGCTGGACGAGCCGACGGTCGGGCGGGACGTTCACGCCGAGGCCGGGCACCGCGGCCCGCAGCCGGGTCTCGAACCTGTCCCGCGCCGCGGCGACGTCGCGGCGGAACCGGGCCCGATCGGCCACGGTCGCCTCCATCGCCGCCACCATGCCGACGATGCCGGCGACGTTGTGGGTGCCGGAGCGACGCCCCAACTCCTGACCGCCGCCGTGCAGCACCGGCTCCAGCTCGATCCCGTTGCGCACGTAGAGCAGGCCCACCCCCTTGGGTCCCCCGAACTTGTGGGCCGCCAGCGAGATGAGATCGGCTCCGGTGGAAGCCACGGTGACGTCCTCGGAGACGAAGGCCTGCACCGCGTCGGTGTGGACCGCCGCCTTCCGACCATCGAGGGCGGCGGCGATCTCCGCCACCGGTTGCCGGGCCCCGGTCTCGTTGTTGGCTGCCATCACCGACACCACCGCGGTGTCGCTGGTCACGGCGGCGACCACCGCGGCCGGATCGACGACCCCGTCCCGGTCGACCCCGACCCGGGTCACGGCACAGCCCAGGCGCTCCAGGAAATCTGCGGTTCGCAGCACCGCCTCGTGCTCGACGGCCGTCGTCACCACACCGCCGCGCCGCCCTGCGGCGAGGGCGGCCCCGGCGACGGCGAGGTTGTCGGCCTCCGTCCCGCCACCGGTGAACACGATCTCGAGCGGGTGGGAAGCGCCAAGCAGGGCGGCGGCCCGTTCCCGGGCCTGCTCCATCGCCGATTTGGCGCGGCGGGACGTCCCGTGGACGCCGGAGGGATTGCCGAACACCTCGTCGAGGAAGGGGGCCATCGCGTCCCGGGTCTCCGGGCGCACCATCGTCGTCGCCGCGTGATCCAGGTAGAGCATGCCCCGTCATTGTCGCAGAGTGCCCGCCGGAGGAGAACGTGGAACGCGGCGGCCGGGAATGCAGTCACATCCGCACCGATCGCTCGCCCGACCCGCTCCGATCGGGCATGGACGGCTTCAGCGATTGATGCCGAATTCCTGGACGTCGAGGCTCCATGCTTCGCCGTCGGTGACGATTGCTTTCCCACCGATCGACGCGTAGGTGACCTCGGCGAGGTCGACACTCTCCGGGATGACGTTGATGCACAACCTGGCGTCGACGACCGGGATCACTCGCGTTCGCACCTCGGGTCGTTTCACGAATTCCGCCGTTGCACCGTCGTAGACGAACGTGAACCCGCGGACGACCACGTAGGCGTCTCGGGCTTCGACGATCTCACCCACGAAGTGCCGCCGGACATCGGTCTCGAATGCCCTGCGCTCGGCGACGTGGATCTTGGCACCGGGTTCGATCGCCATCCGATGCACTGTAGCGAGGCACCACACCGGCCAGTGGCCGTTTCCCCGGACCCGCCGCGGAATGACGATCGGCGGGGACGCCCGAGCGCGGCGACCAGGTGTTGCGACCGCCGCCGGGTGCCCGCCGCCGGATTCCCCGCAGCCTCCTAGAGGCCCTCGTCCGGTGCCACCACTGCCAGGAAATCCGCCACCGCCGCCATGTAGCGGGTGGGATCGACGTTCCACAGCCCGTCGTGGGTGGCGCCCTCGAAACGCTCGTAGGTGACGATGTCGGGACGTGCCTCCGCCAGGGCGTCGCTCACTTCCACCGGCATCACCGCGTCGTCGCTCCCGTGCATCAGCAGCATCGGCACGTCGAACTCGTCGGCCCGGGCCACCTGATCGAGCGCCGCCCACTCGGTGCCGTTCCAGATGCGCACCACCTCCTTGGCCAGGCCGGTGAACAGCGACGGCACCCCATGGTCGGCGACGGCCCGATCGGCGAGCACGCCGACGTCGAGAGCCGGCGAATCGAGGATGACACCCCGCACCGCGCTGGTGTGGTCGCTCTCGTGCAGGTAGGTGGTGACGATGGAACCGCCCATCCCGTACCCGTACAGCACGACGTCCTGCGCGCCCCGCTGCAGCGCGAAGCTGACGCCGGCGTCGATGTCGGGCCATTCGGTGAGCCCCCACTCGAAGCGGTTCGGGTCCGCCTCCGGCGCCGCCCCGTCGTTGCGGTAGGTGACGACGAGGATCGGGAAGCCGAGGTCCGCCAAGGTGGGGATGATGCGGAGCGCCTGGCGCCGCTCGTCGAGGCCCTGCCCGTGCACCAGCACGATCCAGGTGTCGCGGATGCCGGGGATGAGCCATGCCGGGTCGACGCCCAGCTCGCCGGGGACCCGGACCTCCTCGAAGGCGAGCCCGGCGGCGGTGGCGGGATCACCGTTGAAGGCGTAGCGGTCCCACCGCACCAGCTCACCGGGGAAGAAGGTGCCGTCGAGGGTCCGGAAGCCGTGCTCGACCGTGTCCTCCCCCACCCCGATCAGGCCGGTGACCTGGCCGTAGGCTGACGATCCCTCCACCCCCCAGATGCCCTCCTGCTCCGAGAGGCGGGTCCGGGTGAGCACGATCCGCCCCGTCTCGACCGCCACGATCTCGAGATCAGAGGCGGCCACCTGCCGGGCGGGTGTCAGCAGGTCGGCATTGATGGCCGCCGCCCCGGCCCACACCGCCACCACCGCTCCCGCGACGGCGAGGGTGGTGAGGACGACCGCGACGCGGCGCAGCCAGATCCCGAGGCGGCTTGGCTCCATGCGGGCAGGCTAGGAGCCTGCCGGCGAGGCCGCATTCCAGGGCGGCGCCGCCCGGGTCGCCCCCGTCACCGCCCCTCGAAGCGAGGCGTCTCCTTGGCGACGAACGCCTCGATGCCGGCGCGGGCGTCCTGGGTGGCGAACACCTCGTCGAAGGCGGCACGCTCGATCTCGATGGCGGCCGGGAGCGGCCGGCCGTAGCCGTCGCCCAGGGCCCGCTTGGCGGCCCAGTAGGCGCGGGTCGGCCCGTTGGCCCAGGCGGCGGCGGCTTCCATGGCGCCGGCCACCAGCTCGCCTGCCGGGAACACCTCATCGGCGATGCCGGCGGCGAGCGCCTCTTCGGCCCCCATCCGGCGGCCGGAGAGCACCATCTCCTTGGCTTGCTGGTAGCCGACGAGACGGCTCAGCCGGTGCGTGCCGCCCGCCCCGGGGATGATGCCGAGCAGGACCTCGGGCTGCCCGATGACGGCATCGTCGGCCAGGAATCGGAAGTCGGCACCGAGGGCGAGCTCGAGGCCGCCACCGAGGGCGTAGCCGCACACCGCGGCGATGGTCGGCTTCTCGAGCCGCTCCAGCCGACGGATCACCGCACCCAGCTCCACCGCCTGCGGGTCGCTCCCGCCCCCCTCCACGGAGCGGGCGAACGCCTTGATGTCGGCACCGGCGGCGAAGTGGTGCCGCCCGGTGATGACGACGGCCCGCACCACCGGGTGCCCGGCCGCGCCGATGGCGCCGTCGAGGGCGGTGATCAGCTCGACGTCGAGGGCGTTCACAGGGGGACGATCGAGGGTGATGAGCGCCACCGCGCCGTCCACCTCGTAGTCGACCAGACTCACTCCTCCGCTCCTCTCGGTCGCCGCAAGCAGGCTAGTGGGGCCGGGAGCGTCCGCTCACGGTGCCGGCCGGGAAGGGTTCTGCCGGGGCGCCGGCCTCAGAGATCGGTGCGCTCCAGCAGGCGCCGGGCGGCGGTCCACGGGTCGACGGTCCCGGCGGCGACGGCGGCCGCCACTCCCTCCCCGCCGCCGTCCGCCACCGCCTGCCGCATGCGATCCCGCAACCCGGCGCGCAGCGCCGCCTCGAACTCGGCGAGCAGGCGGGCGGCTCGGCGGCCGGCGAGCAGACCGGACGCCACGAGGTGATCCCGGTGGCGGTGCACCGCTTCCCACATCGCCCCGATCCCTTCCCCGGTCGTCGCCACCACCGGCAGAATCGGAGGTCGCCACGCCCGATCGCCCCCCATCTCGAGCATCTGGCTCAGGTCGTCCACCGCCTGCTCCACCCCGGGACGGTCGGCCTTGTTGACCACGAAGACGTCGCCGACCTCCAGCAGCCCGGCCTTGGCGACCTGCACCCCGTCCCCCCATCCAGGGGTGACGACCACCACCGTGGTGTCGGTGTTGGCGGCGACGTCGACCTCGTCCTGCCCGACCCCGACGGTCTCGACCAGGATCTCGAGGAACCCGACGCCGTCGAGCATCGCCACCACTCTGGGGGTGGCGGCGGCGAGGCCGCCGAGATGGCCCCGGCTCGCCATGGACCGGATGTAGACCCCGTGGTCGCCGGCGTGCTCCTGCATCCGGACCCGGTCGCCGAGCACGGCGCCGCCGCTGAAGGGGCTCGACGGGTCGACGGCCACGATGGCCACCCTGGTTCCGGCGAGGCGTATGACCTCGACGAGACGGGAGGTGAGGGTCGATTTGCCGGCACCGGGCGCCCCGGTGATACCGGTCGTCCAGGCCCGCCCGGTGGCGGGATGCACCGCGGCGAGCACGCCGTCACCGCCGGGGCCCGCCTCCTCGACGAACGAGACGAGCCGGGCCAGGGCGCGCCGGTCGCCGGCGGTGGCGGCGGCGAGGAGGTCCTCCGGCGATGGGGCGGGCGTCATCAGGGCCACGAGCCTACCGGTGGGCGGGAACCCGCAGGGAGGCCCGGGCCGGCGGGGCCCGCCGCGTCGCGTTCGGGGCGGTACCGTGGGACGGGCGCGGGTCGCGTCGGTGCAGGTGAACGGCGCGGCGCCGGCCGAGGTGTGCTGCGACGTGACCGGCTGAGCCGGCCGCCGTCTCAGATGGCGACGACGGTTTCGACGCCTGGTACCCGGTCCTGGAGGATGCGCTCGATGCCGGCCGTGAGCGTCATGGTCGACAGCGGGCACCCGCCGCAGGCGCCGACGAGTTGCAGGTTGACGGTGCTCCCCTCGGTGCCGAGCAGGATGAGGTCGCCACCGTCGGCCTGGAGGGCGGGGCGGATGTACTCGAGGGTCTCCTCGAGCATCACGACGTCGATCAGGTCCTCTGCGTGCTCGGGCGCGGAGGCAGGGGCCGTGTCCACCGGGGAGGCGACCTGGATGACAGAACTCTGCACTTGGGAGTTGTCGCTCATTACCCACACTGCAACGCTGCGTTGCACCGCTTGATTCCGATTCCTACTACGAGTGTAGTGCGAATCGGGAGGCCGGCTGCCCCTCCCTCAATCGGGCGGCCCGATCCCCAGGAAGGAACGCAGCAGGTCGGCGAGCAGCCCCGAAGACGGGAAGATCGCCACGCCGAGCGAGCTCTGCCGGAGCATCCACTCCCCGGGGGGCAGCGTGACGACGTCCTCTCCTTCGATCCGCAGCGTCATCGGCCCGGTGGCGACGATCGTGGCGGTGGGCACGCCCCAGTCGAGCCCGACCCGCACCGTCTCCGGGAGGATGTCGCCGGCCGGTTCCGGCTCGAGCCCCCCGTAGTAGTGGGCCAGGATCTCGCGGTAGCTCGCCCCGCGGTCGGCCATCGCCTTCGCCCCCCACTGACTCATCCCGACGCCGTGGCCCCAGCCTTCCCCGACGAAGGTCGCCACCCCCGGGGTGCCGGCTTCCCCGGGTGGGATGAGCGGGATGTCGGTGCGCCCCGTCGGCGGCTGGAACTCGACCTCGAAGGTGTAGGAGAGGATGGACTGCGGCCACCGGCCCCCGCCCGGCCGCAGCGCCGGGAACAGCCCCGGGTAGAGCTGGGGACCGTGGGTGTTGATCACCGCCCGCACCGCCGTCACCGGGATCCGGGTCAGGCCCAGCTCACTCCCCACCACCAGCGTCCCCGGACCCTCCCCCTCCGGGGGGCGCTCGATCGCCATCGACACCAACTCGGCGCCGACCGCATACCCGCCGGTGGTGAGTACGCGGGACAGCACCGAGGTGTCGACGGTCAGCTCCCAGCGCTCGTAGGGGGTGACGCCGGCCTCGTCGGAGTCGACCGGCTGCAGGTAGGGAAGGGCGGTCCCACCCCAGATGTCCTGGACGGCCCGGGTGCGGTGCCCGGTACTCGAGGAGTAGAGCGCCTGGGCCGGATCACCCCCGTACTGCAGGATCTCGCCGGCGGTGCGCTCCACCGCTCGGGTCCAGGCGGCGTCGGCGCCGACGTCGCCCCGGTACACCTGGCAGGCGGTGGAGGCGCAGATGTCGAACCCGTACTCGGTCCCGGAGGCGGTGCGGCCCCGGTGCAGCGTCCAGGCCAGATAGGTGCGGGCGGCGACCGCCTGGGCCGCCAGGCTCTCGGCCGGCCAGGAGGTCGGCACCTCCCGGATCCCGAGCAGGTACGACTCGAGCGGGATCTCCTCGACGACGCCCAAGCCGTCGACGCCGGCGGTGACCTCCAGGGTCCCGGTGTGGCGGCCGTAGCCGAGTTCGACGACGGTGCCCTCCCCCGGGACCAACTCGATGTGGTCCACCGGCTCGGCCGGAGCCGGCCGGGTCACCGGCAACGGCAACAGCAGGGCGGCGACGAGCAGGACGGACGGTGTGTTCACTCGTGCATTCTCTCAGGGCGCCGGGGCTGTCGGAATCAGATACGCTCGATGGCCGCCCCCAGCGACTGCAGCGTGGTGACAAAACCGTCGTAGCCGCGATCGATGTGGTGCGCTTCGTGCACGATGGTGTCGCCGTCGGCGGCGAGGCCGGCGATGACGAGGGCGGCCCCGGCCCGGATGTCGCAGCCGTCCACTTCGCAACCGCTCAGGGTGTCGACGCCGCGGATCACGACGTGCTGCCCGTCGGTGTGGATGTCGGCGCCCATCCGGTTCAGCTCCCCGATGTAACGGAACCGGGCGTCGTACACGTTCTCGGTGATGATCGAGGTGCCGGACGAACGGGACAGGTAGCTCACCATCTGGGGGTGCATGTCGGTGTGGAACCCGGGATAGGGCAGGGTGGCGAAGTCGACCGGCTCGGGCCGGTCCGGTCCCTTCACCGTGAACCAGTCGTCGCCCCTGGTGACCTCACACCCCGACCCCTCCATCTTCCGCAATTCCATGCGGAGGTGGTCGGGATCGCAGCGTCGCACCGTCACCTCCCCGCCGGTGCCGGCGGCGGCGAGGGCGTAGGTCCCGGCCTCCAACCGGTCCGGGACGACGGAATGGCGGGCGGGGGACAGCGTCGGGACCCCCCGGATCTCGATGGTGGAGGTGCCGGCGCCCTCGATCTTGGCCCCCATGGCGTTGAGGAAGGCGGCGAGGTCGGCCAGCTCGGGCTCCCGGGCCGCGTTGCCGATCGTGGTCCGGCCCCGCGCCGCCACCGCCGCCAGCAGGATGTTCTCGGTCGCCCCGACGCTGGGGAACTCGAGGAAGACGTCGGTGCCGATCAGGCCGTTGGGGGCGGTGGCCCGCAGCACCCCGTGGCGCAGCTCGAACTCGGCTCCCATCTGGCGAAGCCCGTCGAGGTGCATGTCGATGGGGCGCGCCCCGAAGTCGTCGCCTCCCGGGAGCGCCACCCGGGCCTCCCCACACCGTGCCAGCAGTGTCCCCAGCACCAGGATCGAGGCCCGCATGCGGCGCACCAGCGACAGCGGCGCCTCCGGATTGGGGTGCTCGGGAACCTCGATCAGCAGCGAGTCCCCGCTCCGGGAGCAGACCGCCCCGATGTGCTGCAGCACCTCACCCATGATCTCGACGTCGAGGATGCCGGGGACGTTGTCGAGCCGGTGACTCCCCGGCGCCAGCAACGTCGCCACCATGTGCTTGAGGGCGGCGTTCTTTGCCCCGTGCACGACCACTTCTCCGGCGAGGGGTGCGCCGCCCGTGACCCGAATCGATGCCATGGCAGGATTGTATTGGTCGCTCCCGGCAAACACCGCCCGCCCCATTCGCTAGCCTCCGAAGTCGGAGGAAGGAGGCGATGTGCGACTCGCCCTCGGCGCCGACCACGCCGGCTTTCAACTGAAGGAAGAGCTGAAGGTGCTGCTGGCCGACGCCGGCCACAGCGTCCTCGACCTCGGGACCGACTCCACCGAATCGGTCGACTACCCGGACTTCGCCGCCGCGGTGGGCCGGGCCGTCATCGAAGGCCGGGCGGAGCGCGGCATCATCGTCTGTGGCTCGGGCGCCGGGGCCAGCATCGCCGCCAACAAGCTGACCGGCATCCGCTGCGCCCAGGCGACCGACACCTACACCGCCCACCAAAGTGTCGAGCACGACGACGTCAACGTGATCGCCCTGGCGTCGCGGGTGACCGGGACCGCCCTCGCCTGGGAGATCGTCGAGGCCTTCGTCGGGGCGACCTTCTCCGGGAAGGAACGCTTCGTGCGGCGCCTCGAGAAGGTGGCCGCCCTGGAGCGGGAACGCGCCTGAGTCGGAAACGCGGGGCAGACATGGCACCGCCGGGTCGTTACGATGCCACCCATGGATTTCCCCCCGACGGAACGGTTCGTCAACCGTGAACTGTCGCTGCTCGACTTCCAGCTCCGGGTACTCGGCCTGGCCGAGAGCCCCGAACTGCCCCTGCTGGAACGTATCAAGTTCGTCGCCATCGTCAGCCAGAACATGGACGAGTTCTTCCAGGTGCGGGTCGCCGGTCTCACCAACCAGATCGCCACCGGGGTCGTCAAGCGCCGCTACGACGGCTTGACCCCGAGCGAGCAGCTCGAGCAACTCGGACCCAAGGTGACGGCCCTCAACGACCGCATCGACGATCTGCTCCTCGACGAGCTGCTCCCGGCACTCGAGAAGGAGGGCATCCGCCTCGCCCACATCAGCGAGCTGGGCCCGGAGGAGCGGCTCCACCTCGACGAGCAGTTCGAGAACGACATCTTCCCGGTGCTGACCCCGCTGGCGGTCGACCCGTCGCACCCGTTCCCTTTCATCTCCAACCTCTCGCTCAACCTGGCGGTGCTGCTGCGCGACCCGAACGTCGACGGCCTCCAATTCGCCCGGGTCAAGGTGCCGCCGATCCTGCCCCGCTTCGTCGTGCTTCCCGACGGCAAGCGTTTCGTCCCCCTCGAGCAGGTGATCGCCAGCCACATCGACCGGCTCTTCGGCGGCCAGGAGGTGATCGACCAGTTCATGTTCCGGGTCACTCGCAACGCCGACTTCGCCGTCGAGGAGGAGGAGGCCGAAGACCTGCTCGCCGCCATGGAGAGCGTGCTCCGCTTCCGCCAGCACTCGGCGAGGGCGGTCCGGCTCGAGGTGAGCCCGCGCATGACCGACCAGGTGCTCGACCTCCTCACCCGGGAGCTGGACCTCCCCTTGAGCGCGGTGTACCAGCGCCGCACCCCCCTCGACCTCAGCGGCCTGTGGGCGATCTACGGGCTCGACCGTTCCGACCTCAAGGAGCAGGCCTGGTCGCCCCAGACCCAGCCGCGTCTCACCGAGGCGACCGGCAAACCGGTCGATCTCTTCGCCGAGATCGCCGCCGGCGACCTCATGGTGCACGTCCCCTACGAGTCGTTCGCCACCTCCACCGGCGCCTTCCTGGCCCAGGCGGCCGCCGACCCCGACGTGCTCGCCATCAAGCAGACCCTCTACCGCACCTCCGTGCCCGAGGATCCCGCGATCGGCGGTGAGGAGGCGATCGTGCAGTCGCTCATCGCCGCCGCCGACGCCGGCAAGCAGGTGGTGGTGCTCGTCGAGTTGAAGGCCCGCTTCGACGAGGCCGCCAACATCAACTGGGCGAAGATGCTGGAGAGCGCCGGCGCCCATGTCGTCTACGGCGTCGCCGGCCTCAAGACCCACTCCAAGATCCTGCTGGTGGTGCGGCGGGAGGGCGGCAAGCTGAAGCGCTACGCCAATGTGGGCACCGGCAACTACAACCCGAAGACGGCCCGGCTCTACGAGGACATCGGGATCTTCACCGCCGACCCCAACATCGGCGCCGACTTGTCGGAGTTGTTCAACGCCCTCACCGGCTACGCCCGCTGGGATTCCTACCGCAGCCTGGTGGTGGCGCCGCGGGCGCTCCGCAGCTACTTCGTGTCGCGCATCCGGGAGCAGGGACGGCGGGGCGGCGACGGCCGCATCGTCTTCAAGCTCAACCACCTGGTCGATCCCGACATCGTCGACGAGTTGTACGCCGCCTCGCAGAACGGGTGCCGCATCGACCTGGTGGTGCGCGGCATGTGCTCGCTGCGAGCCCGGGTCCCGGGGCTCTCCGAGAACATCCGGGTTCGTTCCATCGTCGGCCGTTTTCTGGAGCACTCCCGGGTCTACCGGTTCGGCCATCCGGAGGACGGCGCCGCCTACTACCTCGGCTCGGCCGACATGATGCAGCGCAATCTCGACCATCGGGTGGAGACCATCACCCCGGTCCAGGATCCGCACCTGGCGCGGCGCCTGGAGGAGATGCTCGAAGTCAACCTCGCCGACGACGTGCTCGCCTGGGAGATGCAGCCGGACGGCTCCTGGGAGAAGGTCCCGACCGTCGAGGGAGTCAGCACTCACGATCGCCTCTGGCAGCTCGCCCTCGAGCGCGCCAGCGACGACCGGTAGCCACCTCGATGACCCCTCTCACCTCCGACCCGAGCATCTGGGCGGCGGGTGGCGTCGTTCACCGTCACCGGCCGAAGTGGGGAATCCAGTACCTGCTGGTCCACCGTCCCCGCTACGACGACTGGTCGCTCCCCAAGGGCAAGCTCGACGACGGCGAGTCGATGGCCGACGCCGCCATCCGCGAGACGCACGAGGAGACCGGGTACACCTGCGCACTCGGCCCCGAGGTGGGGACGATCGCCTACCGGACGACGGCCGCCAACCACAAGGCGGTTCGCTACTGGCTGATGGAGTCCGAGCGGGGCCGCTTCCGCCGCAACGCCGAGGTCGACGCGGTCGAGTGGGTGGGGATCGAAGCCGCCCGCCGGCTCCTCAGCTACGAGCGCGACCTGGCCGTGCTGGAGCGGGGCCACGCCCTGGCGACGAACCCGCACTCCTCCGCGCTCTACCTGCTGCGCCACGCCAACGCCGGCGTCCGGGCCAAGTGGCAGGGCCCCGACCGGAAGCGCCCCATCACCAAGATGGGGCTCGCCCAGGCTCAGGCCATCACCCAGGAGCTGACCCAGTTCCCGGTGACCCGGGTGGTGACCGGGCCGGCGGTGCGATGCCGCCAGACGATCGAGCCGCTGGCGACCGTCATCGGCCTCCCGGTCGAGAAGGAGGAGACGTTCGGGGAGAAGGCGACCCCGAAGCGGATCATGCGCTGGCTGCAGGCACAGGACGGCCAATCGGTCGTTGCCGCGACCCACGGCGAGGTGGTCGAGAGCGTGATCCGCCCCCTCGCCGGCACCGGGGTCCGGGTGGAGGGCCGGCTCCGTTGGCCCAAGGCCTCGGTGTGGATCCTCGAGGTCATCGACGGCGCCGTCGTCTCCGCCCGCTATCTCGCCCCGCCGTCCTGAGGGCCGAGCCGGCTCCGCAACCACCACACCGTCACTTCGATCAGCTCCGAGACCGCCCCCGCGCCCGACGGGTCGAGGCGCCGCGGCAGCCGGAAGGAATGGTCGGCGCCCTCCACGGTGGCGACGGTGGCGTCCGGCAGTCCGGCCGCCAGCGGGCGGATGAGAGACGGAGGACCGAGCCGGTCCTTGCTCCCGGCGAAGAAGAGCTGCGGCACGGTGATGCGGCCGAGGTGGGTCGTGTCCCGCGGTTCCCCCCTCCCCAGCGGCACCAGGGGGTAGCCGTAGAAGACGAGGGCGGCCGCCGGCCGGCCTTCGTCGCCGGCGAGGTGTGACGCCACCCTGCCGCCCATCGACTTTCCGGCGAGCACGAGACGGGCGCAGGACCCACCGAGCCGGTCCGCAGCCGCCCGGTGTGCCGCCAGCAGCTTGGGGAGCCGATCCGGGGCCTTCCTCCCCGCCTCCCGGTAGGGGTAGTCGAAGGTGAGGGTGGTGAAGCCGGCGCCGGCCAGGCCGTCCTGCAGGGTCACGATGAAGGGGTGGTCCTGCCCAGCTCCCGCCCCCGGGGCCAGCAGCACCCCGACGTCACCCGACCGGCGCGGCATGGCGAGCCGGCCCGTCACCTTCTCGCCCGCCGTCCACGTGATCCGCAGCGTGCGCGCCACCGGCGGGAGCGTACCCTCCCGGCAGCCACTCCGGTAGCGTGGACTCATGCGCATCGAGGTCTCCCCCACTCCGGATGACCTGGCGACGGCCCTGGCCGATCTGGTGGAGGACCGCGCCGCCGCCTCGCCCGGGACCTTCACCCTCGGCCTGGCCGGAGGCAACACCCCGCAGGCCGGCTACGCCCGTCTTGCCGACCGCCCGATCGAGTGGGAGCGGGTGGTGCTGTGGCTGGGAGACGAGCGCTGGGTCCCGGAGACCCACCCCGACTCCAACACCGCCATGGTGCGCCGCATCCTGGCCGGCGCCGTCCCGGCCCGGTTCCTCGCCCCCCACTACACCCCGGGCGATCCGGAGCGTGCCGCTGCCGAGTACGAAGATCGCCTCCTCGGTCTCTTCGCCGGCTCCGACGGAGCGCCCGCCCCCGACGTGGTGTTGCTCGGCCTGGGCGACGACGGCCACACCGCCTCGCTGTTCCCCGGCACCGCCGCCCTCGAGGAGCGGTCGCGCCGCTACGTCGCCAACTGGGTTCCCGCCAAGGACACCTGGCGGCTCACCGCCACCATGCCGTTGCTATGGGCGGCGACGGAGCTGGTCTTCGTCGTCGCCGGTGTCGCCAAGGCCGCCACGATCGCCGCCGTGGTCGAGGACGAGGCGCCGCTCCCCTCCCGGGCGGTGGCCGCGGGGGCCGGCGCCGTCACCTGGCTGCTCGACGAGGCGGCCGCCTCCCGGCTCAGGAAGGCTCCTCGCTCGTCGTCGTAGTCGTGGGTGGGGGCGGCAGCGTCCCCACCACGCCGCGGCGGACCGTGTCCAGGTAGACCTGCACGGTCGGGTCGTCGGATGCGAGGTCGGCGGTGCGGACGACGATCTCGGCGTTCAGCTCGACCGGATCGCATTCGAGACGGGCCGCGCCGAGGTCGAGCTGGCGTCCCCGTTCCGCCAGTTCGGCGAGATCGGCCGGCAGGTCGTCGTCGCCGGTGACGACGGCCAGCGGGACGTCGACGAGGGCGGCGGCGTAATCCTCGACGAGCTGCACCCCGACCCGCACCAGGCTCCCGCAGCTCTCTGCCTCGGCCGCTTCCGGCACCGGCCGGTCGCAGGCGGTGACCGCGAGCACCACCACCACCAGGGACACGAAGAAGCGGCGGGGAGGGGTCAGTTCCCGAGATACCATCCGAGCGTCTCCGGAGTGAGAGAGATGAAGTACCG
>Ga0315555_1000167_pt1 | contig 43307 bp, 43 predicted proteins | sample SalMarSW160380MG_FD_202113 | JGI IMG/M metagenome (GOLD analysis project Ga0315555, IMG submission 202113) | Salt marsh sediment microbial communities from the Plum Island Ecosystem LTER, Massachusetts, United States - Salt Marsh Sediment SW1603-80 ... | reverse complement strand
GCACCATACATGGGGTCAACCATAATATTTAATTTCTGGCGGCGCAATTCTTCCACGTCAACAAAGTGACTAATGTGGTCGAAGTAAGCAGGAGAGAGATCCAGGTAGTCAACAACTCCTTTCTTTAAGGCCTTATCCAAGGCAAGCCTTTTCACACCCCCTCCTTGCTCCCTACCTTTAATGGTAAGGGAAGCGATATTTCCCTCTATCTGAGAGGTAATCTCCCCTGGGGCGCTGGCCCCATCCTGAGATTTGTATTTGAATCCATTCCATGAATCTGGGTTGTGACTGGCAGTTACAACAATAGCCCCGGCAGACTTAGTAGCCGGGACAGCAAAGCTCACCACCGGCGTAGGGGCTGGCTTTAGGCAGAGGTGGACTTTGATATTGTTGCCGGCTATCACCTCAGCAGCGGCAGCAGCAAAATCCTCAGAGGCAAAGCGAGTATCATAGCCAATGACCAAGCTTTGTTTATCAAGCCCATTTTGCTTGAGATATTCTGCTACAGCCTGGGCACAGATGCGCACATTGTCGAAGGTGAAATCCTCGGCGATAATCCCTCGCCAACCATCAGTGCCGAATTTGATTGGATTAGCCATGAGTCAATGTGATTATCATCTAGATCAATAGAAACGTCAAGTACCAATGGCTTTCACGGTACCCAGCTTTCCCTTGACAGCTCATAGATTAAACTATAAGCTGTGTAGATTACCCGGCACATTTTGAAAACTTAAACCGTTACTAGCTTCGGAGTTTAACTACACGCTTCGCCGATGAGGAGTTAGGACTTGAGTACTAAAGTTAAAATAGTCACCGATAGTTCTTCCTACCCTCAGCCAGAGGTCGTCGCCAAACATGATATCCGTGTTGTGCCGCTCAAGGTTGCCTTTGGAAGTGAGGTCTTTTCTGAAGGGGTGGACATTACTAATGAGGAATTCTATCAAAGGCTAGCCAAAGATGGAAAGCTACCTACTACATCACAACCCTCTGTTGCCGACTTTATTAGGGTGTATCGTGAACTGACAAAGCAAGGACATCCCATCCTGTCCATTCATATTTCTAGCAAATTAAGCGGAACCTGTGCCTCAGCTTTGGCTGCCAAAAATGCGCTACCCCAGGCTCAAATTGAGATAATTGATTCTTTAACTATAGCCATGGGAATGTTAATTCCCACTGCTGCCGAAGCAGCAGAAAGAGGAGAGACGTTATCTCAGATTGCGGCTTCTATAAAAAAACTAAACAAACGCATAAAGGTCGTCGGTGCTTTTGATACGTTGGAGTATCTCTGGAAAGGAGGGCGGATTGGGGCGGCTAGAGCTCTGGTTGGTACCTTGCTGAAGATTAAGCCTGTTCTGACCCAGGAGGGTGGAGAGGTCAAGGTCTTAAACAAGGCAAGAACTAGGACCCAGGCCATAGAGTATATGTTAGGATTTGTGGATAAAGAGGTGAAAGGGAACGTCTTCCTTCATGGTTGGGTTGCTCACAGCCATGTCCCCGAGGCAGGCCGCGCATTAGAGAAAGAACTTCGTGAAAACTTTAATTGGGTTGAGTTACGCTTTTTTGAGATGGGGCCGGTGCTGGGGTCTCATATGGGACAGGGGCTAGTTGGTGTAAGTTTCTATTGTAACGAGTAATGGCAATCAGAGTGAGCCAATTAGTGCATTCATTCAGTCGTGGGTTCAAACCCCTCTAGATGCACTATCATAGCGCAGGGTCTATCCTGCACTCCCCTAGGAAATTCACTTCAATATTTTCTACCTTGCAAATTCTTCGATTTGCCTAGACGAATTTCGTGATAAGCCAGGAGATGGCAATTGAATAGGTTTGGCGTCCCTTGAAAAAGCTACCTAGGATAAAACTATTGATAATGTAGTAGGGACGTTGTAATATTGACAACAAGGTAAGCAGATAGGAGGGAAAAAGAATGTTACAAGACTTTAAGGCATTCATAATGAGGGGCAACGTGATTGATATGGCCGTGGGCATCATCATCGGTATCGCCTTTGGTGCAGTTGTAAACTCAGTTGTTAAAGACATTATTATGCCACCCATAGGTCTTGCCTTGGGCAACGTTGATTTCGCCAATCTCTTCATTGTCCTTAAAGAAGGTTTAATTCACGGGCCATATGCTTCTCTGGCTGAAGCCCAAGCTGCCGGGGCAGTTACAATCAACTACGGAGCCTTCATAATTACTGTCGTTAACCTGGTGATAATAGCAGCGGTTGTCTTCTTTTTAATAGTGCGTCCGGTTGCCAGAATGCAAGCTCGCAAAAAGGCAGAGGAACCAGCGGCACCGGCAACGAAAGAATGCCCTTACTGTGCTACCTCTATTCCTATTAATGCCAGCCGTTGCCCGAACTGCACTTCAGAACTGAAAATGGCATAAATCAGCAGGCATTCCCTTTAGTGAGTAACGACAGCAACATATCGCGCATTTCTGGCACCACTTCACTCGGTTTAAAAAAACGTGACCGAATGAAGTTGTGCCCGGTAGTACGCATGATTTCCCTAAGAGCGGAGCGGGTGAAGATACATTTTTTCCGATTTTCGGATACATACTACTTGACTTCTTAGATGCAAACAGCTGCCGGAGGAACAGGGAGGGCGAACTCGAATTCCTCTAGGCGCGCTTAAAAATCGTCAAGTACGGATTTTTGTAACTCTTTCAGATGCGAAATATCGTTATGCCTGGTCAAGACAAAACGCCCATCCGCATAATTAAAAATCGTTATCCCGCCTACATCCTGCTTTATATTCCAAAAGTATGAATTGTTCAGTCCCAGTAATGAGCATATCAGGACTTTGTTCACAACCCGGTGCGCCACCAATACTATGCTCCCCTGATATTTGGAAAGAACATCGTTAACTACCTCGATAGCTCTCCTTTTCACATCTTCCAGGCTCTCTCCGCCAGGCATTTTTACCTTGTGAGGATTATTATGCCACTCGTTGTGGATGGTCGGGTATAGCCTCTTCGCTTCTTGCTCCGGCAGAGATTGCAATTCACCATAATCGAAATCTATAAGGCCCTCAGCAATGTGTACTCCAATATTCTGATAACGGGCAATAATATTTGCCGTATCTATCGCCCTCCTTAAGGGACTTGAATAAATAGCCTCTAATTCCCAATTGCTTAAATACTTTCCCAATAGACCTGCCTGTTTAACGCCCACTTCGTCCAGATTTACATCCGCTCTACCCCGATATATCTTCTCTACATTCCACACGGTTTCTCCGTGTCTTGCCAGAATAAGTTCTGTCATGGCTCCCCCCCAACAATTATCTAATGTCTGAGAATTTATGGCAATCTGGAAAGAAACTTAATTTTTTGAGCCTGGATAGTTGACTTGTAATAATTGATGAATTAGGATTATGGGTGTAAAATAAACGCTACAAAGGAGACTTAGCATGGTAGAGATGACGATTGACAGCATCCGGGTTAGCTTGATGAATTATCAAAGGGTGGTGATTTTAAAGGAGAAGGGGACTAATCGTTATCTACCCATCTGGATTGGTCCTGCTGAAGCAGATGCTATTGCCGTAAAACTACAAAATGTCGAACTATCTCGTCCTTTGACACATGATTTGCTGCAATCTGTAATTTCTACCCTAGGAGCCTCAGTTGACTATATTGTGGTAAGTGGACTTAAGGAAGATACTTTCTATGCCCGACTTGCTCTCAGCGTTGACGGTGTTAAATTAGATATTGATTCTCGACCTAGCGATGCATTGGCATTGGCTGTAAGAGTTGGGGCCCCAATATATGCTGAAGAATCGGTTTTGGAAAAAGCGGGCATTATACTTGAAGAGGAAACAGGCAAATCTCTTACCGAAGGTAAATCTGAAGGTAAAGTTGATGAACAAGAACTGAAAGGTCTATCAGCATATAAGGATTTCATAAATACGCTTGACCTAGAAGATTTTAAGAAACGCCAATCCTGAGACCATTAATATAAGCGACCCTTTTTGCCACTCCCAGATAAAGCCCCTTGCTTAAAGCTCTAACCGTTAAGCCTCTGCCTTCAGCTTGCCAAACAAGACCTGCAAGGCAGTAATATATCCCTTCCAGCCTAAACCGATTATTTGCTCTTCAGCTATGGGGGCAATTACAGACTTGGCTCGCCATTCCTCACGATGGTAAATATCGGATAAATGGACTTCTACTACCGGTAATTTGCTGTCAATCAGGGCATCAAGCAGAGAAAATCCATAGTGGGTGAGGGCACCAGGGTTAATTATTACGCCCTGGGCGGAATCCGCTTGCTCTTGAATAAAATCTATGAGTGCCCCTTCATGATTAGACTGAAATGTCACCACTTCGACATTTAAGGCTTGGGCTTCTTTCTTCAGCAGAGCATCGATTTCGCCCAAGGTCTTTTCTCCGTAAAGTGATTTTTCTCTTTTGCCCAGCATATTCAAATTCGGCCCATGGATAACTAGAATTTTCATAAGGCTACCCCCTCTTTTTGTTCCTGTAGCGCGGATAGTTTTACTTTACGTTGACAAGCCACGCATTTAGCCCAGTCCTCCCTGTATTGTATTAAAAGATTGCCACATTCAGGGCAAGGCTGAACTATTGGTCTGCGATTTACGGCGAATTGGCATTTGGGAAAATTGCTACACCCATAAAATACCTGCTTCTTCTTGCTGACTCTTTTCACGAGCTCGCCGCCACACTGGGGGCAAGAAACTCCGGTTTTAACTGCGTAGGGCATGGTGGTTTTACACTCCGGATAGCCGCTACAGGCAAGAAATTTACCGAACCGCCCAACCTTTACAACCATCGGGCGACCGCAATTGGTACATATCTCCTCGCTCATCTGGGTCAGGCTAACCTTTTCTAAATTTATCCAAGCTTTATCCAACATATCCTGGAAGGGGGGATAAAATTCCTGCAAAGCCGCTATCCATTCATATTTACCCTGCGCTATCTCGTCTAGCTGTTCTTCCATCCGAGCTGTGAAACCAGGGTCAACGATTTTAGGGAAATGCTCAGTCAAGATTTTGTTGACAGTTATCCCCAGTTCAGTAGGGTGGAATTTGCCCTCGGCTTTGTTAACGTAATCTCTCTCTTGAATAGTGGACAGAATAGGGGCATAGGTACTGGGGCGTCCGATTCCCTTCTGTTCCAATGCTTTTATCAATGTGGCCTCAGTGTAGCGGGGTGGCGGCTGGGTAAAACATTGTTCGGGAAAGGTTCCCATGTAAATTAATTTCTCTCCAATTCTCAGCTTGGGCAAGGAAACAAATCTTCCCCCTCGCTCATCTTCATCCCTGCTTTCGCTGTAAACAATCATAAAGCCAGGAAATTTAACCACAGAGCTGGTTGCTTTGAATAGATATCCTTGAGATTGTTTTTCACCCAAAAATTTCGCCGGATTTTTTAGGGACTCGATTGCTTTGCTCGCAGCAGCACTGCTTGCCTCTATCTCCACATTGGTTGTGTCGTATGAAGTTGCTGCCATTTGACTGGCGACCATACGTTTCCAGATAAGCTCATAGAGCTTTAGCTGAGCCGGATTAAGAAATGGCCTGAGTTGCTCCGGTTGGCGGTAAATTTTGGTGGGCCTGATTGCCTCGTGAGCTTCCTGGGCCCACTTTACTTTCCTGGCAAAACTACGTGGCTTTGATGGAAGGAATTTGGCTCCGTATTGCTCACCGATAAACTCCCTTGTCTCGCTTATTGCAGAGACAGCCACGTGGGTAGAATCGGTGCGCATATATGTAATAAGCCCCACCGAGCCTTCCTTGCCCAAGGGTAAGCCTTCGTAAAGTTGCTGGGCAATAGCCATAGTTCGCCCGGCGGTGAAGTGCAGCTTCTGCCAGGCCTCTTGCTGCAAGGTGCTGGTGATAAAAGGCGGGGCCGGCTGACGAGCTACTTGTTTAGTTGCTACCGCCTTAACTACATATCCAGCCCTTTCTAAGTCGGCGATAACTCTTTCTGCTTCATCTTTATTGCCAATATCCAGCTTGGTGCCATCGGCTAGGGCAAACAGCCTGGCTCTAAAACTCGCTTCTTTTTCTTCAAGCGGAGCCAGCTCAACTTCCATAATCCAGTACTCATGGGGTATAAAGTTTTGAATCTCCATCTCGCGGTCAACAACCATCCTCACAGCCACTGACTGAACCCTGCCTGCGGAAAGCCCCCTCTGTACCTTTCTCCACAGGAGCGGACTGAGCTTGTAGCCTACAAGTCTATCAAGGATACGCCGAGCTTGTTGTGCATTCACCAGGTTCATATTAATAGAGCGGGGACTTTGGAAGCCTTCTTGGACCGCGTCCTTGGTTATTTCCTGAAAAACTACACGCTGAACGGGTATGTCATCCTTGTCCAGCCTGGCTGCTTGTACTAGATGCCAGGAAATTGCCTCTCCCTCGCGGTCAGGGTCGGTAGCCAAATAGACAGAACTGGCCTTACTGGCCGCTCTTTTGATTTCGCCAACTGTCTTTTTCTTCCCCTTTGGAATGACATACTTGGGGACGAAACCCTTGTCTATATCTACCCCAAGGCTTGCTCTGGGCAAATCGCGCACATGCCCCAGAGATGCTTTGACACTATAGTTGCGTCCGAGAATCTTGTTTAGTGTCCTTGCTTTGGCTGGAGATTCAACAATAACTAGTTTACTTGCCATGATTTACCCGCCTTAATTCCTTCGAGCCAGTACATAGTTCATACTCCCCACTTGCCTGGCCATACCCTTTAACTCCAGCATCGCTAGGGTGCTGCTCACTTCCGGCATAGTCAAACCGCTACGGCGGCAAATTTCATCTATATGATTAGGCTCAAAGCTCAACTGTTTTAGTATAGCGGATTCAACTTCGTCAGCCGGGGAAAATTCCTTAATTTCCGCTTGCTGTACTACTATGGTCAGATTTAGTTCCTGGAGAATATCGGTGTAATTGCGAACCAACTTGGCTCCTTCTTGAATAAGACGGTTAGTTCCCTGGCTGGCCGGGGAGAGAATGCTACCCGGGATAGCGAAGACTTCTCGATTCTGCTCCACTGCCTGATGGGCCGTAATCAAAGCCCCACTCTTTTCTCCAGCTTCCACCACCAATACTCCCAGGCTCAAGCCACTCATAATTCGATTGCGGAGTGGGAAGTTCTCAGCTCTAGGCTTAAGGCCTAAAGGATATTCACTGACCAGAGCGCCATGTTCCATAATAGCTTGAGCCAACTTGGCATTCTCACCAGGATAGACAATATCCAGACCGGAGGCAAACACAGCTACGGTTTTGCCCCCGGCATCCAGAGCAGCCCGATGAGCCACAGAGTCAATTCCTCGGGCTAATCCGCTGACAATAGTGACTTTACTTCGGGCTAAGTCGGCCACAATCTCCTCAGTTACCTGCCTTCCGTAGATGGTAGGACGACGGGTACCGACTATGGCCAGGCAAGGCTCATCCTCAGCCGGGAGACTACCCCTAACATAAAGAACAGGGGGATAATCATAAATTTCTTTTAATCGCGAAGGATAAGAGGAGTCCTCATAGACAAGCACCTTTACTCTGTAGCGTTCCAGTTTTTCCATCTCGGCGTCCAGAGAGATTCTTGGCCGCAGGGTCACCAAGGTATCTATGCTTCGTGAATCTAGTCCTGCTTGCTTTAGCTTGCCTTCAGGAGCTTTCCAAGCATCCTGTAAACTGCCGAAATACTCTTTTAGCTGGGAAATCCGTACCCGACCAATCCCGGCTACCCCGGAAAACGCAACCCAATATTTTAGTTCGTCAGTACTTACCATATGAAGCCTTGCTGGATTTTAGCATAGGCAGAGGATGCAAGGAAGAATGATGACCAGCGCCACAGTAGCTTATAGAGGGGACTTGCCCCCCAATTTGTGGGAGCCCAAAAGAGATTTCCCAACAGAATCTTTTGAGCAGCACCCAAAAGAGAGAACTATTGACACCATGCAGTAGCTATGCTACGCTAAAATAAATTGAGACTCGCTTGACGGGAAACCGTTTAATTGTCACCCTGACCCTGAGTGAAACGAAGGGGTAAGGTCCCTAAATTCTTCAGTCGCCCAAGGCGATCTCAAAATGAGAGAGAAGGTTTTAAACAAACTTGATGGGAAAAGGAGGTGAAAATGGGCACAACTGAGCCCTTACCAGTTAACATAGTTGACATTAGCCTAGCTACGATGGTGCTAATCTTAGGGATTTTTTTCATCATCGTGGGTATAGTAATAGCCGGTGTAGTCTATCGAGAGACGCGTGAATGGAAAAAAATGGTACTGCCCATGTTTGATAGGGACTCCAGTGAGATAGCGTCTGGATCCTCTGAAGAACCAGGTGAGTTAACGCCCCGAAGGGCGGCCCTTGGCAAGGAGATATTTGGCCGAGTCTTTGCTCACATAGATGTCGCCGGCTTGCTAGGCGGTGCCGCTACCGTCATTCTGGGCATACTTATAGTCTTGATAGGACTTACTCTCAACGGTTAGCCCTTTCTCCAGTCTCTCTTTGACGCCCTTGAGAGGCCACCACGACCAAATACCATAAATTATGGTGCTGGTGAAGCGGGCTATTAGCCTGAGAGTGAAGAGCCCCAACTGTATAAGCCATAGTATCGGTGGATTATAGAGAATCGCGGCTACAACTCGACCGATTATACGTGTGATGGAAAGGACGACAATTGTTATGCTCCTCAATGGCGGGTTGTACAAAAGCCAGGCTACTGCGGCCGAAATCCCCCTGAGGTAAAACACGACGGCTGCTACTAACCAGCGTAGAGGAGGGTGATAGAAAAACCAGACTACACCTATGGGAATACCCACCAGTATTTTCCAGAACAAGGCAACAGTACGAAAAGAAATGTCCCAGAAGAAATCTCTCACTGTAGGCCAACCGCGGCGCCATATCCTCACCAGCCATACCACCAGGCCCAGTAAAAGGAAGAAGAGGAAGAGCAATCCAAAGACTAAGACTGTGGCTGGTAACTTTATTCCTATTAATGGTACTGTAAGGGTTGGAACATCAATAATATAACCCAGGCCAATACCTAAGGCCGTCAGCACAAGGCCAAGAAAGACGATGTTTCTGAATTGGGCTGACCATCTTCCCATCCGCACCAGCCAGGGATAGATAATGCGCCACGTGAAAAGGAGAGCTAACGGTACCAGCACCAAGGCCAATATAGCTAGCGGTATCATCCCGGCAGCTAGGAAAAAAGATATCGTTGCCAGGAAGTATATGAGAACCGCGGTTAGTAATAAGAGCGCTAAACAGCTCAAATCGTCCCACTCTCCTTAGCGCACCGGTAAAAATTCATCTTGCTCTTTTTCATTGCGCCCCATATAAACAAAATAGACTCACCCGAACATTATAATAAAGAAAGCCGTAAAATAAGATGCCATAAAACTCATATATACACCCAAGGCTCCGACAACAACGACAAAATAAGCCATTATACTAGTCATGTATACACCCATCAGCGAAAGAAACCCTGCGATTGGCAAGAGCATTAAACAGCCAATCATATCACCCTCCACTCCTTATTGCGCCGGGGAAAAATCGCCTTGCTCTTTTTGGAGAATTCCATACGAACCTACGCTGAAGTACAATTAATTTTCTCCCCAACTTAATATCCCTCCCGCAAGTTTTATTGCAGAACCGGGAGAAAATTTTAACTGTTTGAGCTTATTCTGTTACCTTGAATTTTGTTTCCCGATAGGCCACGACCATGAGCCCGACCAGCACTACCACCCCCACTACTACCCATACCCAAGTTGGGATCGGGGATGCCGTCAGCATGTTAGAGTCCGACCAATCGCTTTCGTTGTCATAATCATCTACTGCCTTAACCCGCCAGTAGTAGGTCCCCTTGGGTAAAGCCTCCTCCTCAGTCAGTTGGTAGTTCAATTCTTCGATACCTGACTTGGACCGGAAAATGGAGGAAAAACCAGCAGTTTCGCTTATCTCCAGGACGTAAGTGATTTCGCTGCCACTCGTTATCCCTTGCCATTGAAAAGTTACCACACCCGACCTCGACTTGCTCCCGTCCTCGGGCAAAGTGGGCAGTGGGGTTGGCAGGACTTTCTTTTTTACAGTGAAGTCGACTGAGTCAGTAGCCCCGCTCTCATCAGTCACCTTCACTGTCTGTTTACCTGTAGCGACTCCTTTTGGCACATGGAAACTAATAGCAACATTGCCATTGGACTGGGCCTGCATACTCCCGGACGCAGTAACCCCGCCGACAGTCACTGTCAGGTCCTCATTAGCGCTAAAACCACTGCCGGTGAGGCTAACAGAGTCGCCGGGAGATCCCTCAACCGGGCTGAGTTCTTCTATTTTGGCTTTAGTGTTGAGGGTAGTCGTCACGGCAGGCTTGGTTGTGTCACCGGAGGCCCCAACGGTATGGCTGCCATAGGTGCTAACCGGCAGAACAAATGAAGATTCCCAAACACCATCTGTGTCAACGGGGATATCCGCGGCAACAACCTTCCCATCAAAGGTAACCTTGATGCCCGTTTCCTCAGGTGCGAAACCACCTCCGGCAACGGTAATCGTATCCCCTACATAGGCCAAACTCGGCTCAACCGATACACCAGCACCCACGATGAACTCAACATCAGGAACATCACGAGCCCTGGTCAACTCTCCTGAGGCATCAATGAGATAGGTGCCGATCTGGCAAGGAGGAACAACGATGAAGGCACTCCAAGAGCCATTCTCATCAGCATAGATGTTTTTCTTCACCACCTCCTCATCGAAGGTGACCTCAATGTCCTCCTCTTCACTGGCAAATCCTGTACCGCTTATTTCAACCGTCTGCCCCACTGTTCCCAAATCTGGATTGGCAGTAATCTGGGGGGTGACCTCAAAATCTTTGTTCACCCAACCTACCCACACCGTGCCTTCCTTAGCTTCGACCTTGAAGATATAGCCACCACGGGGGGTTGATGGGATAGTATAAGATACCGTCCAGCTACCCACAGTATTAGCCTTGCCCGTCTTTTCCTCACCCTTCTCTACCCCACCCTGGTAGAGGGTAACCCGGATGTCCTGCCCGTTATTAAAACCGTAGAAGTTGAGAGTTACTTCCGTGCCCACCGGCCCCTCACCGAGGTCAGTCTTTACGGAAGGGAGGACTTCAAAAGTAGCCTGCGCCTTTTCGGCATAAGTATTGTCGGTCAAATAAACCGTATGATTACCCTTCTTAGCCTCGGGCATAAAGAACGTGAGGTTGTGGATTCCAGCCGCAGTTGCCGTGAATGTTCCCATAACATTCGCTTCTGTGCGGGAATCCCAGCAGATATGGTAGGTGCCGGGCGCTGCAACAAGCGCCGTTACTCCGATCAACTCCCCGCAGACCCCTACATCGACCAAATCACCACAGACCCCACAAGCATGGTCAAGGGTGATGGAATACGCTGTTACCGGGAGCGTTGTGAACTCGTAGTATGCACCGCCATTACTATCAGTTGTAGTTCCGAAGCCATCGGTAGATTCAACTTCAAAGTAGTAGGTTGTATTCGGTGTTAAGCCTGTGAGGGTTATAAGATGGGTGGTGGTCGTGCTGCTATCATACTCAGTATCGCCCGGTGGAGTGGTAGTGTCGTAGTTCACCCGACTATCACTTGTAGTATTGGTAGTCCAGAAGATGATGGCGGTAGTGGAGGTACGGTCCAGTACAACGACATTTGATATCTCTGGAGCGGCCAGAGCCAATTGGGGCAAAATAAGCATCAATAACAAAAGCCCAGCTATAATGGTAGCTTGTATCCGCTTTATGCGCACTCTCAACTCTCGTAACAGGCAAGTTTTCCCCAAAAAATGTGTCTGGACGAACCTATAGAATAGGGCAAACTATACGCACGTTTTGGGAAAACTAAACTGCTATTACCTCTCTTCCATTTAAAATTAAAAGAGACTGTTTAATTTTGATTTTCAATTTAATTTTGGGCATTTCTGCAATTGCCTGATTTATTTATTGGGCTCGGCTGCCCGATAAAATCTTACCCGACCAGGGGATAAAATAAATCGAGCAACTACGAAAATTTTAAGCAGCCTCACTTAAAACATAATATCCTCACTTCGATAAGTTTGTCAAGACATAGGGTGTGCCAGGAGATTATCACCTTTTTATAGAATTTTTGGTAAAACCTCCAGGGGGCTTGACAAGCAGCACCTTGTAGCATATACTTTATTAACAAGATCTTAACATTTGTGTGTGTTTCGTCTTATTGCAGACAATCAAGCCGGTAAACAGAGTGAGCTAAAAGCTCGGAAAGGAGGTGTTTATCGGGGAGTTCAGATTAAGAAGAAATCCTTGTGTCATCCCGAGGCCGGGAAATCGGGATGGTAAAAGAGTGTCGAAATAGTCAAAGTAAAGGAGGTTTAGGTGAAAAAATTAATCAGTATAGGTGTTGCTCTTGCCCTGCTGACCTTGGCAGTGGTACCTGGTGCTGTAGCGGCACAATGTGACTATGACGGTATAACGCCGACAACGTACGCTAAAATCCCGTTCACCATTATCGGGAGTGGCTTCTATCTAATGGAGACCGTTCTGGGTGCACTAACAACCGCAGGGCTCCTGCCGCCAAGCGTGTCTTGGCTACCGGACCTGATGCAACCCATGGGCGATTGGGCCATGGGTCCCCTTGCCTGGACAGTAGATATGCTAGGATGGGGAGTGTCGTTAATTGGAGATATAATGGTAGCTGCTGATTCTGCTTTAACGGCGATGGGCATTGACTTGGGAGGTATTAGCCTAGCAGGGCTACAGCCGCTGTTTGGCACAGTAGCCTGTTCGCTGTTCCAGCCTTTCTCCTGCAACGTAACAGGTGCTGCATTCGATCCCTGCGCATAAGAGCGTACGACTTTAAGAGTGGCATAATGTTCTTGCTCGGTTGCCGGTGGCTGAGAGAGGAATCTCAAGAGTGCTAGGTCAATTTCCCGGGGCCGGCAGTGGAGAGACGGTTCAGGCTGGCAACGATGGGAACGGATAGAGACTTAAAAAGGGGGCAGCTTGAAGCTGCCCCCCACTGTTTTAGTGGGCTTGATTTGCGAGTTCATTATTGCTAAATCCTGAACAAATCCAAAATACCAAACTAAAAATCTTCTATAGTTAACTGCATAAATCATCATGAATCTCTTCTGGAGGAAGAGAAATAAGGTGAGGGTGAACTTGTCCATTAGCCCGAAATTGTTGCTTAGTTGTCCGCTGAGAGGTATTGTTGTTCCTTAACTCTATAGTATGTCTTGGACACCACAGCCTATTGACGATTCCTTCAATGGTGATACAATGGCGTTTTAGGGGTGATATGTGTGAAAAGAGCTAGCATCTTTCTGATGATAGCGGCCTTAGTTATAGTGATGACAGGCTGTAGTGTTCCTGGTTTTACTGTTCAGTATACCATTAAGATCTCAAGCACCCTAGGCGGCACAGTAACCGACCCCGGCGAGGGGCTTTTTCGCTATGACGCGGGAACAGTGGTCAACCTGGTGGCAGAGCCTGAATTGGGTTACGAATTTGGTGCTTGGACTAGCAATGCGGGCACCATTGCCGATGTCTATGACGCCACCACCACCATCACCTTGAACCAAAACTACTACTTCGTCATCGCCCACTTTGTTGAGTAAATTTGGGCCTGGAATATGATATTGAATGACGTGGATGATACCAGAGACAACTTGGGCGGCCATCACGTTTTTCTTTAAGAAATGCTATGAACGCTAAAATAGGATTGTGGCAGTAAAGTTAATAGCCAAGAAAGGCTCGACCTTCCATGATTTCTCCTACTCTCATCCCGAACGTAAGTGCTTCCACTGCTGGATTATCAATGTCACTCCACCTGGACCCAACCAATGTCTTCACGATTGTATCTACTGCTACGCCAGAGAGGCGATTTACTCCAACTACTCCGAGGATACCCTGATTTATAACAATCTGCCTGATTTAGTAGAGAGTGACCTTAAAAAGCTAACTTTATGCCCGCCAATTTCCCTGTCCAACATCTCCGACCCCTGTCAGGACATACCCGAATTGGAAAGAGAAGTCAAAAGACTGGTACGGCTTCTTATGGACTACGGCGTCTCCTTTTTCATCACCACCAAGGGCGACCCGTCCTTTCTTCTGGAATTGCCTGACTTTGTCGAGTACAAGCCTAAGTTTATAGCTATAACCATCGAAGGGACTCCCGAGGTGCTCGAGATTTTGTCACCAGGGGCACCTTCGTTCGATGCCAGGGTAGCTGCTGCCGGCAAGCTATCCAACATGGGTATAGACATTGTCATCCGCCTCGACCCCATTTTTGTTCATTTATTCCAGGCCATTTATGGTGATTCCTGGTTTGAAAAAATATCCGGGTTGGTTGATATCTTCGCCGCAATTGGAGCCAGGCATATCACCGCCAGCACTGGCAGGCTATCCAGAAGACGCTCTCCATCAGCCGATCACAAAGGCACAAGCATATGGCAGCGAATATACAAAGTTATCTACAGCCAGTCACCACAAGCAGCTAAGAAATTCGAACAAGAATACATCTACGAGGCATATTGGGCAGGCGGAGGCTACCGCCTGCGCAAGGACTTGAGGCTCGGCTTCCATCGTAAAGTAAAGGAATTGGTTGAAGCTAGAGGAATGACCTATGCCACCTGCCAGGAACTTTCCGCTGACGAGAGTGATTCCCAGGGCATCCCTCACTGCGAGGGATTACCACTGCCTTTTGCCCGAAAACAAGCAGGTGGTAGGTTCAAGTCTGTTCCAGGTTGCACTGCTAACTGTCATGTCTCTTGCCGGGGGTTATCCAGCCCGCCCTGCGGACAAGCTGAACTGATAAGCTTCGAGCCGCTGCGTCTCAAGAAACTATGCTTTGAATCAATGATTCTGGGTACATAATACCCGATTTGCAGTAGGCTTAACTAGTATTGTCTACGCGGAATTAGAGAGAGGAGTAAGGGAACTTACTAAAATACCCCCTCGGGCGTTGCCCCTATGGTCGCCAACAGGGGGTTGACAGTGTAGGGGGCGTGTTATACCATTGATTCAAGGCAAAATTCCTAGAAAAATTAGACTGTTACACATATCCAGGGGGGGCTGCAAAATTGAGTGTCAAACGTCAGGTGGCGGGAAGCAAAAGTCGAACAGACAAGCGAAGTACTCAAGCTCGCGGCAATGAAAATCAAGGAGGTGTCCCAATGCTAGAGTTGGCAGATAAGGTAAGGTTGACAATTGAACAGGCAGCCAGGATTATGGATGAATACAAGCATCGGCTCAGTGAAGTTCTTGAGGAGGAAATAGAGAAAATCAGGCAAGAGGCTGAGCATGAGGCAGCCGGTGTTATTACCAAGGCCCGCGAGACAGCACAGCAAATCACAAGCCAAGCAAAGCTGGAAGCAGAGGAGCAAGCAGCGGCGTATCATACTGAAATGAAACGGAGGGCCGAGGAAGAGGCGGCGGCCTATGCGGTTTCGGCGGCGGAAGCAGCTGATCACCAGGCGGCACAAGTGATAAAGGCAGCAAAACATAAAGTTGAAGCGGAAGCCACAACTATTATAGAAGGGGCGAGAGAAGAAGCTGAGCAAATCATTGCGGAGGCTGAAAACACAGCCAAAAAGCAAGCTGCGGAAGCGAAGCAGCGAGAAATAGAACGCATAATCAGCAAGGCTAAAGAGGAATCAGCCAAGATTGTCGACAAGGCGAGACAAGCGATTGAGGACGAAAGGCGCAAGATACTGGCTAATGCCGAGAAGGAAGCGGACACCTCAATTAAAAAAGCCACCCGGGAGATTGAAGAAGCGTCCAGGTCTGTCGCCGCGCTAAAGGAAAGCACTAAACAGGAGGTTATCCAGTTAAAGCAGGAGGCACAACGGGAAGCTCAACAGCTCATAGACCAAGCCAAAGAGCTAAGCCAGAGGACTGAGGGCGAAAGGAGCAAGATACTGGCTAATGCTGAGAAAGAAGCGAGCAATTTGATTAAAAAAGCCACCCAGGAGATTGAAGAGGCGTCTAGGGCTGTCGCCGCGCTAAAGGAAAGCGCGGAACAAGAGGTTATCCAGGCAAAGCGAGAAGCAAAGCAGGAAGCAAAGCGGGAGGTTCAACAACTTCGGAACCAAGCCAGAGAGCTAGGCCGGAAGGAGGGTGAAGAAAAGGCACAAGCAATCATCAGTGCCGCCCTGCAAAAATCGCAAAGTATCATTAACGAAGCCATAGAGAGCGGTAGGAGGAAGAGGGAACAGGAATCGACTGGGGTCATAGCCGAGGCAAGGAGTAAAGCAGAACAAGAAGCCAACGAAATCATTGCTGCTGCCAGGCAAACCGCGAAGCAGATTGTTTTCCAAGCCTTCCAGCGTTCTTTAGGTACCTTGTTGGACAAGAGCGAGGCAGAGCAGGAAGAAGAGGAGGATTGGCGGAAGCCAGCAAGCTGACAAAGCCTAAGCCTGAAAAACCTAGAAGCGCATCAAATATCAGCTGTGCATTCTTCCGAAAGCAGAAGTAGTAGTCCTAAATATACAGGTCAAACCAACACGACTATGCTCGAAGAGCATATCACGATATTAGGCAAACAACCCAATTGACTCAATGCCCTGGTTCCCCGAAATCAGGGTGGTCTTTCTGCAGCTTCCAGCCACGGATAAGCAATAGCCAAGCTACATAAGGCTTCAAATGTTAGATACAAGCTCTAATGATTTGTCAGCTCCACTATGGTGACGCCATAGTCTCCTTCACCATAATCACCAAGGCGATAGGATTTAACTAAGGGATGCTTGTCTAGTGAGTCATGTACGGCGCGGCGTAACTTTCCTGTACCCTTGCCATGAACAATACGCACAGAGGACAAGCCAGCCATAAAGGCGTCATTGAGATAATGGTCAAGCTGCCATAGTGCTTCGTCAACGGTAAGACGGCGTAAACGTAATTCCCTGTCTACTGCTTTCATTATGACTTGAGAAACTCCAGACGAAGAATTTCTTTACTTGATCCATTAACCTTGACCCTATCATCAATGCGCCAGCCCACTACCCAGATAATTTGCTTAGGGGAACAGACTATTGGGATGCGGCCTCGCCAAGAACAAGGTATCTTGGCGTCAACCATAAAATCAGTGAGCTTCTTGGGCATGCCCATGCCCAGGGGCTGAAACTTGTCTCCAGGCCGACGCTGGCGGACGAAGAGTCCGGTCCCTGTTTTGCGTAAATCGAAATCGGCGACGAGATTGATTTGGCAAGCTCCTTCGCTTGTGCTCAGGATGTCTCGTAACGAAAGAGAGTCCACTTGCTCCCCAACTATGCTGGCTATCACCTTCCATCCCGGGAAAATTGTCTTACCAGGCACTTTAAGAGGAAATTCGCCCGGCAGCGAAGGCAAGGGACATGACGAGGATTGAAAATGAACTTGCTTCGCTACACTCTCAATCATAAGCTCATCATATCCGCCCTGACAGATAAATCCATGGGGCAAAGAGATTCTTTTGCCCACCGGTTTATTCAGCAGTCTCCTTGCGGCTTCAATATGACTGGCTTCGATATCTCGAGTATCCCCGGCTAACTTAGTCACAGCTGTTCTCAATAATTGCCTCTGCAAGGCTATCGGCAAGCTGGCAATCTGCTTTCTATCCAGGTAAATGGCGTTATTTTCCTGCCTGGCCACTTCATTCCACAACCCAGAAGCTTGCTGTTCAATGAAAGCATTATCCTCTTTGGCAATATCAGCCAAACGGAGCAGGGCTTGGTCAACACTCGGATTATATTGTCTAAGCAGAGGCAACAACTGGAGGCGAAGGCGATTTCGGAAGAAGGAAAGCGAACGGTTGGAGGAATCGATACGCGGGTCAAGCTGGTGTTCCTGGCAATATCTCGTTGTTTCTTCTCTAGTAATATCTAGAAGCGGTCTTATTACTAATAGATTGCTTCGCTTGGCTCGCAATGACATTCCCTGGCTATCATACGCCATAGGCGAGCAAGGGGCTAAACCGCACAATCCGGTAATTCCTGTGCCTCGCAATATATGCATCAAAATGGTCTCTACCTGGTCATCTCTGGTATGACCTATGGCTATTCGACTGGCCCCGACCTCTCCAGCCACCCTGGCAAGAAAGGCATAGCGAAGTTCCCGGGCAGCTTCCTCAACGGAGGAATTTCTTTCAATCCTGTAGGCAGCCACGTCCTGTCTATCAATAGTTATGGAAATGCCAAGCGAGCCAGCCAGATTAGATACATATTCGGCATCAGCTTCCGATTCAACTCCCCGAAGTTGATGATTTAGATGAGCTACATGAAGTTTGATACCTAGTCCTTTTTGCCATTTTGCCAGGACATGAAGCAAACATACTGAATCAGCACCGCCTGAGACCCCAACAACCACTATCTCCTCAGGTGAAATCAAGCTATACTGCCGGATAAAATCTATAACTTTTGTCTCTAACTTAATCTTGTTCACAGGGATTGATTTCCACCCCCAAAATTCTGCGAATTGGGAACCCATTTGCTTTGTCCCTCGCAGCTAACACTGATAGGAGGTATCGTTAAATGTCAGCAAGCGGGGCCCATAATCCTGAATCTCAAGTACACTTACCCCACCAAGGTCTACTTTGAATTTGGTAAAATAGTTCAGAGGCAAATTTAAAGCTTTGAGAATGATGGCTAAAGTAACGAAGTAGTGGCTGACTACTACCACCGTAGTCCCTTCGTTGTGCCCAGGATTAGTTTTATGCCTTTCTAGCAGACGTTCAACGGCCCTCCATGCTCTCTGTTGCAATTCAACAAGACTTTCTCCGTCGGGCAATTTCATTGTACAACCATCTTGCCACCATTTCATCAAAAACTGGCTGAAGGTGGTACTTAAATCTGAAACAGACATGCCTTCCAGTTCACCAACTTTTAGCTCTCGAAGCCCTTGATCAATTTCCACGGGTAACTGGTGATGGCTGGCTATGACTTCGGCTGTGGCTATCGCTCGCTGCAAAGGACTGGAGAGTATAACAGTAATGGGCTCATTCTTGAGGAAAGCTGCTAGCTTCTTGGCTTGCCCCAATCCGGTATCATTCAGTTCTATATCGCTATCGCCTCCCTGGATACGCCTCTCTGCATTCCAACAAGTTTCACCATGCCTAACTAAAATGAGCTTCAAAAGGCCTCCTTAGATTGCCTCGCGCTGACAGCGAGAAATATAGTTATGAGCTATTTTTACCCTCTCATTATAGGTGGGATGGTCATAAAATAGAAGTTTTACCCACTGATCAGGTTCAGCTTCGGTTAGATTCTGATCGGTCAGCTTAGTCATCAAAGCAATAAAGGCTTGGGGGTTACTACTTAGCGCCAATGCAGTCTCATCTGCCGCTATTTCTATACGACGATTATACCAATTAAGTGCTGGTTGTAAAACCAAGATAAGCATGGCTAGAACGAAAATTAGCCAGGGAAGGCCAGCGATATCACTTATCCCCTGGAGGGAAAATAATACCACTCCAGCTCTCAAGGCTAGATTGGACAGATAAAATGCCAATAAAAAGGTGACTGCCTGGATTCCTATGAGCTTAGGAATATCATGGTGGAGACGATGCCCCAGTTCATGAGCCAAAGTTACCTCTATTTCATCCCACGAATATCCCTGGAGCAAAGTATCGCTAAAGATAATACGTCTAGATTTGCCCCAGCCGCTTAGCATGGCGTTAGCTGTAGTGGCTTTGCTACTTAAATCCATGGTAAGGCACTCTTCAATATCAACTCCAGCCCTCCTGGCTAAACCTACCAACTTTTCCTTGAGTTCTCCTTCTTCTAAGGGCTTTAATTTAAAGAATAAAGGTATAAGAAAGGTGGGCGTTAGCCAGGTGAGTATTAAGCTAACTAAGAACATAATCAAGGCAGCTACTAGCCACCATAGCGACGGGAGATTCCCTATAAGCCAGTAAACGACTATAACCAGACATAAGCCTAGCAATAATTCCAGCCCCGAAGCTTTAATCTTGTCCTTTAGCCAGCTTGCCAGGTTCTGCTTTGATAAGCCATAACGATGAGGCAAGACAAAATCATAGTAATAGCCTAATGGTGCCACTATCACTCCATAGCCTGCTGCCAGTATCAATAGATACAGGGCTGCTGACCACGGGAAAGGGAAAACTAAAATGCCTGCCAGTTTAGTTGAGGCGGGGGTGAAAAGAAGGACCAGTAACAGGATGAACCCTATTCCGAGCTCGAGAAAAAAGCCGCGCCGCAGTAGCCTATTATATTCTTGTGCTTTCTGCTGGCGCGCCGAGTCGGGGGCAATTTCCCTTAACTTTTCAAGGCCTTCCCCCAAAATCACACCATGCTAATATAGAATAAACTTAAGCTTCCCTCTAACCTACGCCGCGGTAGCGCCCTTTTCCCTGGTTACTATGACCTTCTCTATCTTCATCCCACGTATTTCAGTGATAACGAACTTCAGGTTCTGGTACTTAAAGTGCTCTCCCTGCCTTGGTATCCGACCAAGGTGGCTGAGAATAAAGCCAGCCACAGTCTCATAATCACCGCTGGGCAAATTCAGCCCCAGTTCCTCGTTAGCATCTTCAATCCTGAATCCTCCATCCAGTTGAAAGGTGCTATCGCCAGTTACAATGAAGTCCTTTTCTTTACCCGTTAGCTCATCACGAATATCACCGACAATCTCCTCGGTTAGTTGTCCGAGGGTAACCATTCCCGCAATGCCCCCAAACTCATCTACAACGATTGCTGCATGGTGCCCACCATCCCGCATCTCAGCAAGAAGCTCCCCTAAACGTTTCCCTTCAGGTACAAAATAGGCAGGACGCATCAAATCGTCGATGACGCTGTCTTTGCTATCAGATTCACCGGTTAACTTCATCAGCACATCCTTGGCGTGTAACATACCTACCACATTATCGGTATTATCCTTATATACCGGGAAACGACTGTAGCGTCCCCGGGTATAGAGATCAAGGAAATCGCTTAGCTTCGTACCTTGCTCTACCCAGGCGATTTCTGTTCTGGGAATCATTATCTTACTCACCGGGCGATCAGTAAACTCAAATACCTTGTGCAACATCTCTGCCTCATTACCTTCCACTACTCCTTCAGCCTCACCTATGCTGATAGCTGTACGAAATTCCTCCTCGCTGATGGTCGGCTTGGGAACTTCGCCCTCCGCGACTAACTTGGTGAACCTGATCCCGATGTGGTTCAGGATGTAAACCAGAGGATAGAGTATGGTAGAGATTATTTCTAGAGGCCTGACATATTTCGGAGCTATTCTTTCTCCGTAACGAACTGCCAAGCTCTTAGGAATAAGCTCAGCGAAAATCAAGGTTACTATAGTGATCACGATGGTAGCGATGGCTACCGCCCAGTTAGCGTTTCGGATTAACGACACTGCTATGATTGTGCCCAGAGTGGCTACTGCCGTCTCAAAGAAGTTGATCCCCAAAAGAACTGTAGCGAGAAATTTCTCCGGCTGTTCTATAATCTTTGCCATCCTTTTGGCGGCGGGGTGTCCACTCTGGATCAGATGCTGTAGACGCAGCTTCTGTATACCAATGAAAGCAGTCTCAGCACTGCAGAAAAAAGCGGCACATCCGAGACAGATGAAAAACAATATTACAAAGAGGCTGTTAATGTTCACCCTGAATGCTCACCCTGAATAAACAAAATGCGTAACCAGATTACTACCGGCGTTAGGCAAAGCGATAAGATCTGACTCAACACTGGAAAAGAAAGCTGAGAGAACTAAGCAGACTGGAAAGGCTAATAAAAGCCAACTATCGGCGGCATCCACCTATTACCACCCCCTAATTCCCCTCCCCAACGAAATTAACCATCTTGCTACCATTAACTTCGGCTGCAATCTACTTTATATAAGTTATGATAGCATCAGCTGGCAAACCTGTCAAACCCTACATTTTTAAACAAGCCTCGGCGAGTGATAAGCTCAACGTTTTCCGGTATACTTACGGGGATGGACAAAATGTTCCTGGTGGACAAGCCTAAAGGGCTTACTTCCTCCCGAGTGGTGGAGCGGATAAGAAAGAGGTTCAACGTGAAAGCTGGTCATACTGGGACATTAGACCCTCTGGCTACAGGGCTTTTAGTTGTCCTCACCGGCAAGTTCACGAAGAACGCCTCTTCATTTCTTAAGCTGGACAAGGCTTACGAGGTTAAAGCTGTTCTCGGTGTCGAGACAGACACCTTTGACTCAGAAGGAAGGGTTTTGCAGCGAAACAATAACGAAGTGACTAAAGAAGAATTGGAAGAGGTCTTGAAGGAATTTCATGGTGATATCTGGCAGACTCCCCCACCATTTTCGGCTAAAAAAATGGCGGGACGAAAAGCTTACCAGCTAGCCAGAAAGGGTATCAGCGTAGATATACCACCTAAAAAGGTAAGCATTTATTCCCTGGAACTCAAGGAGTTCCAGTTTCCATATTTTACTTTGGTCTGCGAGGTATCTTCAGGATTTTACGTTAGAAGCCTTGCTCATGATATCGGAGAGAAACTCAGGGTAGGCGCTACAGTAGTGGAAGTTCGCCGCACTAGAGTGGGGCCCTATCATGTTGAACAAGCTAAAGGCTTGGAGGAACTCCTGGGCTATAATTAGTTGCCCCTGCAGTCAACAGCTTCGACCAAAGTGGAATCTAAAGCTAAGGCGTCGACACAGTGCCCATAAATCAACCTGACACCATTTTTAACTTCGATTTTTAGCGACAATAAAAGTGCAGCCCTGTCATTATTTCATTGATTGGGCTATAGTACTCATGATAAAATATTCAAGGAATGGCTACTGAGAAAGAGAAGGCAATCGAATTGGCCATTGAGCAAATCGAGAAGCACTATGGCAAAGGTTCGATTATGAAGTTGGGCGAAGCTCCAGCCAGAGTAGCTGGAGATGCCATTCCCACTGGAGCACTGGCTCTTGACTTGGCTTTAGGAATAGGTGGCATACCTAGAGGGCGAGTTACCGAGATATTTGGTTCTGAGGCTTCAGGTAAAACTACACTCGCCCAGCATATAATCGCTGAAACTCAGAAAACTGGCGGTATTGCTGCATATATTGATGCTGAGCATGCCTTCGACCCTACATACGCCGCTAACTGCGGTGTCAACCTGCGCGATTTACTTATTTCCCAACCTGACACCGGAGAACAAGCTCTGGAAATTACTGAAACCCTGGTGAGAAGCGGTGCTGTAGATTTAATAGTCGTCGACAGTGTAGCCGCCCTAGCGCCCAGAGCTGAGATAGAAGGCGAGATGGGCGATGCCCATGTTGGTTTGCAGGCACGATTGATGTCCCAGGCACTGAGAAAATTGAGTGCTTCTATCAGTAAGTCTAAAACAGCGGTTGTTTTCATCAACCAGTTGCGAGAAAAGGTGGGCATTGTTTTCGGTAACCCTGAGGTAACTCCCGGAGGCAGGGCGCTTAAGTTCTATAGTTCGGTGAGGATAGATTTGAGGCGGGGTGAGTCCATCAAGCAGGGCACAGAAATTGTAGGCGCAAGGGTAAGGGCCAGGGTAGTTAAGAATAAGGTAGCTCCTCCCTTTCGCAGTGCTGAATTTGATATTATGTTTAACCACGGGATAAGCAAAGAGGGTAATTTGGTTGACCTCGGGGTAAAAACAGGCGCGATAAAGAAAGCTGGCGCCTTCTTTACTTACAGCGATACGAAATTGGGGCAGGGCAGGGAAAATGCCAAGGATTACCTCAGGCAACACCCTGAACTAGCTTCACAACTAGAAAGCACACTAAGAGCTTCATCGACCATTCCCGGCATCTCTCTCGGAGAAGGTTCACAAACCTTATCACAAGAAGCTTGATGTAATTCAGGAAGAAGCCAGTTGGCAGATAGAAATTCCTTGCAGGATTGCCTCAATGCCGCTTATCGTTATCTCAGTTATCGCCCTCGCAGCGAAGCGGAAATCAGACAGTGGCTTCACCGACGCCGTTTTGCTAATGAAGTGGCAGATAAGGCAATTGCCCAACTCAGAGAGCAAAACTTGAGCGATGACTTTACCTTCGCCCAATTCTGGACAGAGAACCGCTTATCCTTCAGGCCTAAGAGCAAAAGATTGATAAAGAAGGAATTGAGAGATAAAAAAGTAGCCACAGAAATCATTGAACAGGTGACCAAGGATATAGATGACGAAGAGATTGCTTATAAGCTGGGCTCCAGCCGTATGCCGTCCCTTGCCAATTTAGACTATCCAGACTTTTACCGACGTCTGTCAAGTTACCTCTCTTACCGTGGTTTTGGTTACGAAGTCGTAAAGCGTACCGCAGCTATTCTATGGCAGGAAAAGGAATAAGGCTAAGATGATAGACTGAGGTAAATTCTCCCTTAGCTTGACAGCCTCTTCCCACAAAAGCTATATTTACCTGCCGAGGGCCATTAGCTCAGTTGGTTAGAGCACGGTCCTGATAAGACCGGGGTCTGTGGTTCGAGTCCACAATGGCCCACTTTTTACTTACAAAATTTAGCAAATTAAGCTCCATTCAAATTACGCTATTGACAAACTAAAGTACAGGGTTTATATTTTAAATAATTAAATATGGGAAAAGGCTGAGAACAGGACTAGTACAGCCTGAGGCGGAGTTCAGAGAGTCGGGTAAGGTGTGAGCCGATACTTACGCGAGGCTGAAATGGACCTGGGAGCCGCAAACCGAAAGGTTGACACCCAGTAGGCTTTGCCGCAGGGGCAGCGTTATCAAAGTCCAGGGTATCGCCAAATTAGGCTGTACCTGAAAAGAGATGGCCGAAAAGGCCGAAAAAGGGTGGCACCGCGAAGGTTAAACCTCTCGCCCCTTGGCGAGAGGTTTTTTTATTGTGAGGTGATATGTATTACCCGACACTGGAAGAAGTTCGCCAACTGAAGAAGTACGGCAATTTAGTACCGGTTTGCCGTGACATTCAGGCTGACCTGGAGACGCCAGTATCCGCTTACCTTAAGATAGCCCGTGGCAATTACTCCTTCCTTCTAGAAAGTGTTGAGGGTGGTGAGCGATTGGCCCGCTATAGCTTCATCGGCACCGAGCCCTCTCTTGTCTTAAGGACAGAAAATGAAAATCCCGTTGACCCATTGAATCTGGTGGAAAAGGAGTTCGCTCGACTTCGTCCCGTGTCCACTGCCGACCTTCCCCGATTCCACGGTGGCATGGTTGGCTACTTGAGCTACGAGGTTACCCGCCACTTTGAGAGACTGCCCTGTCCCGATCAAGATCCCCAGGGACTCCCCGAGTCTGTGTTGATGCTGGCAGATACCTTGCTTGTTTTCGATCACATTGCCCACAAAATCAAGGTTGTCTCTCACGCTCACTTAGATGGGGATGTTGACACAGCGTATCGGGAGGCAACTTGTAAAATCGACGACCTGGTGGACAGGTTAGAGCAGCCCATTAATTCTAAGGCTTCTAAGAGTGCGCCACCAAATAATTCTGAAATGTCATCAAATTTTTCTCCGGCAGAGTTCGAGGCTATAGTATCTCAAGCCAAGGAGTATATCTATGCCGGCGATATAATTCAGGTTGTCTTATCACAGCGGCTGGCCAGACATACTTATGCCAGTCCCTTCGCCATATATCGGGCATTGCGCTCTGTTAACCCTTCTCCCTATATGTACTGCCTCCACTTAGGTGATTTCTATATTGTCGGAGCTTCCCCCGAGCTTCTGGTGCGAGTCGAGGATGGCATAGTATCTAATCACCCTATTGCCGGCACTCGCCGCCGGGGTAAGGATGCCACCGAAGACCTGGCTTTGGAAGAGGAACTCAAGAACGATGAGAAGGAGCGTGCTGAGCATATCATGCTCGTTGACCTGGGGCGTAATGACATCGGGAGAATTAGCGAGCCGGGCACAGTCGAAGTAAGCCAGCTTATGGATTTGGAACGCTATTCACATGTTATGCATCTGGTATCACATGTTCAGGGTAAGCTCCAGGCTGGACTTTCTCAGTTTGATGCCTTCCGCTCTTGCTTTCCTGCCGGCACCGTTTCCGGCGCACCCAAGATTCGGGCTATGGAGATCATCGCCGAACTGGAAAGAGAGAAACGGGGACCCTATGCCGGCGCAGTGGGCTACTTCGACTTCTCGGGCAACCTGGATACTGCTATCGCCATACGTACCGTTATTATCAAAGATAACATTGCTTATATCCAGGCGGGTGCTGGCATCGTCGCCGATAGCATCCCTGAGCGCGAATACCAGGAAAGCCTATCAAAGGCGCAAGCACTGCTCACTGCTATTGACCAAGCAGAGGCAAATCAGTATGCTTTTACACGTTCGGTTTTGCCCTGAGTCAATTATGACCGAAGTGAGGAAGGACTTGTCGAAGAATTTTCTAAAGCAAGGAGCACAGCAGTGATTAAGGAAGCCATTGAAACTGTGGTCAATGGTCGCTCGCTGACCTTTGAGGAGGCATCAGCCGTGATGGAGGAGATAATGATTGGCGAAGCTACGCCAGCCCAGTTTGCCGCTTTTGTTACAGCCCTGCGCATTAAAGGAGAGACGGTGGATGAGATTGCTGGTTTAGCCACCGTCATGCAGGCTAAGGCAACCCCGATCCAGGTCACCCCACCAGTGGTAGATACCTGCGGGACAGGGGGCGATGGTTGTTGCAGCTTTAATATCTCCACAACAGCCGCCTTCATTGTCGCTGGCGCAGGACTCAAGGTAGCCAAGCACGGCAACCGGGCAATGTCCAGCCAGTGCGGCAGCGCCGATGTCCTAGAGGCGCTGGGGGTGAAGATTGACCTCGCGGCTGAGGCTGTCGCTCAATGTCTGGAGACAGTGGGCATCGGTTTCATGTTCGCTCCCAACTTCCACCCAGCGATGAAATATGCCACTGTCCCCCGACGCGAAATCGGAATTCGTACTGTGTTTAATATTCTCGGCCCTCTTACCAACCCTGCCAGAGCAAAGTTTCAGGTCATCGGTGTTCCCTCCAAGGAACTAGGAGAAAAGATTGCCTTCGTTCTCCACCGCCTGGGCACAGAGCATTCCCTGGTGGTACATGGCATAGATGGCATGGATGAAATCTCAATCAGCAGGAAATCTCTAGTGTGGGATGTCAATCAACATAGGGTATTGCCACCTTACGAAGTTTCTCCTGATGATTTGGGGTTTATGAAGGCAAGCATAACCCAAATTAAAGGAGGAACAGCCAGGCAAAATGCTAAGATACTGCGCGGCATATTAAGCGGAGAGGTGGGAGCCAGGCGGAACATAGTTATCATGAATGCTGCTGCCGCGCTGGTGGCTGGCAACCAAGCATCAGACCTCAAAGAAGGTGTTTGTATTGCCGAGAAGACGCTCGATAGTGGAAAAGCTCTGGCTAAACTCGACGAGCTAATCAAGCTCAGCCGCAGCCTGAATAAGTAATAATCAGTAGTCAGTAGTTAGCTGGTAACTGATTGCTGGAAGCCGGGAAAAGGAAATGCTGGATAAAATTACCGCCCAAAAAAGGGAAGAGGTTGAGCAAAGAAAGAAGGCAGTTACCATAACTTATTTGCAACAACGTATTGCCAAGCAAAAGCCGGCGCTCGACTTTGCCATGGCTCTCAAAGGCGACCATATTCGACTGATTGCCGAAGTGAAGCAATCCTCCCCATCACGGGGGTTGTTAAGTCCCAACTTCAACCCTATCGAGTTAGCCCAAACCTATGCTGAAGGTGGTGCTGCTGCTATTTCAGTGCTCACTGAGACTAACTATTTTATGGGCAGCATTGAGCACCTAGCAGCAATCAAGGAAGTGGTTGACCTTCCATTGCTGAGAAAGGATTTCATCTTCGACCTTTATCAAGTATATGAGTCTCGGGCCTATGGCGCTGATGCCTTATTGTTAATCACTTCCATTCTAAGCCAGGAACAGCTTAAGGAACTCATCTTACTGAGTCACAGCCTTGGTTTAAAGTGCCTGGTTGAAGTGCACAACAAAGGCGAGGTGGAAAGAGCAATTCTCAGCGAAGCGGAAATCATCGGAATTAATAATCGAGACCTTAATACATTTTCTATTGACATAAATATGACCCAACGATTACGGCCTCTCATTCCCCAGGAGCGCATTGTAGTTAGCGAAAGCGGCATTAAAAGCAAAAGAGATATTGAAAAGCTCAGGAAATGGGGAGTTGATGCTGTACTTGTTGGCGAGGCTCTGGTTACTGCCGGTGATATCCGGGCTAAGATGAAGGAGTTGCTATCATGACTCATATCAAGATTTGCGGGATTAGAGACAAGACCAATGCTCTAGCAGCGGTTGAAGCTGGCGCTGATTTCATCGGGTTGGTCTTCGCCCCCAGTAAACGACGTATAAGTCCTGCCAAGGCATATGAGATAGCTAGCGCAGTTAAAAAAACCAGCAATACCACAAAGGTGGTCGGCGTATTTGTCAATGCACCGAGTTCTCAGGTAAATGAGCTCGCTGATTTCTGTGCCTTGGATTGGGTCCAGCTAAGTGGCGATGAATCCTGGGAGTATTGCCGCGATGTTGTTAGACCAATTATCAAGGCAATTCGGGTAGGCCGGCAATCCCCCAAGGAACTCTATGCTGATTTATCCACTGGAGGCAAATTGTTTCCCCCACAAAGTTTTATCACCCTACTTGACTCCCGGGTTGAAGGCAAATATGGCGGAACGGGAGAAAAATTCAACTGGAACTTAGCTCGGCAGTTAGCTAAGAGATTTCCGGTCATTATTGCCGGTGGACTCAACTCGAAAAATGTAACTAGGTTAATCGAGACAGTAAGACCCTGGGGGGTGGATGTCTCCACAGGTGTAGAGAGTAATGGTCTAAAAGATGCTTCAAAGATTAGAGCCTTCGTCAAGGCAGTTAGGTCAACACATTAATGTGATTGATTATCGACACAGAGGAGGAATGGTCAGATGCTTGTCGTTATGAAAAACGATGCTACAGAAGTACAAGTACAAGCGGTTATTCGTGAGATTGAGAGCTGGGGCTACCGTGCTATTCCAATGCCAGGCGCCCAGCGAACTGCTGTTTGCATCATAGGAAACACAGGGCCGGTTGACGATTCGAGGTTGCTTGCATTGGATGGGGTAAAAGAGACTATCCCTGTAACTAAACCGTATAAACTTGTCAGTAGAGAGACTCATCCGCAGTCCACGATCATTGCTATTGGCGATATCAAGATTGGTGGAGAGGAACCGATAATAATGGCCGGGCCCTGCGCTGTGGAAAGTGAAGAACAGGCACTAACAATCGCACACCTAGTGAAGCAGTATGGCGCACAGATATTTCGCGGAGGTGCCTTCAAACCTAGGACATCACCCTACAGCTTTCAAGGATTGGGAGAGGCAGGATTAAAAATACTGAAGAAAGTCCGTAGTAAAACAGGCTTATTAATCGTATCCGAGGCCACTGACCACATAAATATTGAAATCGTCGAACAGTACAGTGATATTATTCAGATTGGGGCTAGGAACATGCAGAATTATTCGCTGCTACGCCGTGCCGGTCGTGCCTCGAAACCAATCCTGCTAAAGCGAGGTTTCGCCGCCACAATTGGTGAGTTATTAATGTCGGCAGAATATATTATGTCTGAAGGGAATACACAGGTCATTCTATGCGAGCGCGGAATCCGCACCTTTGCTGACAATACCAGGAGCACCCTGGATCTAAGCGCTATACCTTCAATAAAAGAAGTCAGTCACCTACCTGTAGTAGTTGACCCTAGCCATGCTGCCGGACGAAGGGAGTACGTTATCCCTTTGTCAAAGGGAGCTATAGCTGTAGGTGCCGATGGACTCCTAGTTGAAGTACACCACGATCCTTCGCACGCCCTTTCTGATGGAATGCAATCCTTGTATCCAAAGCAGTTTGAGAAGTTAATGAGAGAGATAGAGAGTTTATGTAGGTAACGCTTGCAATGAGAAAAAACGATTAATATTCGGCTCAGGCAGAAGGAGGTGTATAGTGCTACCTGATAATAAAGGCTACTTTGGAGACTATGGCGGCAAGTTCGTGCCTGAAACTCTTATGCCTGCTTTGGACGAATTGGAAACAGCTTACGAAGAGGCAAAACGCGATCCATCCTTCTGGGCTGAATTCGATTCCCTGTCCTGTGACTATTCGGGAAGGCCGACACCACTTTATTTCGCCGAAAGGCTTGCCAGGCATTGCGGGGGGGCGCAAATCTTCCTCAAAAGGGAGGACCTCCTCCATACTGGAGCCCATAAAATAAACAATGCTCTGGGGCAAGGGCTCCTCGCCAGAAGGATGAAAAAACAAAGGATTATTGCTGAGACTGGTGCTGGCCAGCATGGGGTAGCTGCCGCCACCATATGTGCCAAATTGGGGCTGGATTGTATTGTCTACATGGGTGAAGAAGATATACAGCGCCAAGCGCTTAACGTCTTCCGTATGAAGCTGCTTGGTGCCGAGGTGCGTCCTGTTTCTTCAGGGACCAGAACACTGAAAGATGCCATAAATGAGGCTATAAGAGATTGGGTAACTAACGTCAGAAATACCTATTACCTTCTGGGCTCGGTGGTAGGGCCTCATCCTTACCCGTTAATGGTGCGCGATTTCCAATCAATCATAGGCAAAGAAACCAGAGAGCAAATTTTAGCTAAGCGCAGTCGCTTGCCCGACTATATCATCGCCTGTGTGGGCGGAGGAAGCAACGCCATCGGGATTTTTCACCCCTTTGTGAACGATAAAAACGTCAATTTTATCGGGGTAGAAGCGGCAGGAAAGGGAATCAGGACTGGAAGACACGCCGCCTCCCTGGTTGCCGGTACGGTAGGAGTTTTGCATGGGACGAAATCCTTTGTCCTCCAGGACGATGCCGGGCAGATTCTGGGGACTCAAAGCATTTCCGCCGGGCTGGATTATCCCGGAGTAGGTCCCGAGCATAGTTACTACAAGAGTACTGGACGTGCCACCTATGTAGCAGTGGATGATAAGGAGGCGCTGAAGGCCTTCCGGCTTCTCTGCCAGACCGAAGGCATTATTCCAGCGCTTGAGCCAGCCCACGCTATAGCCTACGCTTCCAAAATGGCAGGCTCCCTAGATAAGGAACAAATTATTGTAGTCAACTTGAGTGGACATGGCGATAAGGACATGGACATTATAGTTAAAGCACTGGGGGTGAAGCTTTGAGCCGTATCGCTTCAGTTTTTGCCAGAGCAAGTCACACTGCCCTCATTCCCTACATCACAGTAGGTTATCCCAGTGTTGAAACAACCCTGAAAGCAGTACCTCTTCTCGCCAACAATGGATGTGACATCATTGAGTTAGGCATCCCTTTTTCCGACCCCCTGGCTGACGGTGCCACCATCCAGCGAGCGAGTTATGAAGCGCTCAGGCAAGGAGTTACCCCCAGGGTCTGCTTTGAAGTGGCTCAGGAGCTAAGACTGCAAGTGGAAATTCCTCTTGTGTTTATGACTTACTACAACCCTGTGCTGAAGTCCGGGTTGGAGCAATTTTGCTCCAGGTGTGCCGAGGTAGGGATTGATGGGCTGATTATACCTGACCTCCCACCCGAGGAAGGACAGGAATTGGAACAATCAACTAGAAGACACGGGCTCGACCTTATTTATCTTCTCAGCCCGGCTAGCACTGAAGAACGCATCAAACTAGTGGTCAGCAGGTCAAGCGGCTTCATTTACTTGGTCTCCCTGACCGGCGTCACTGGCGCCAGGAATAAACTCCCCGAGGAACTGGAAAGCTTTATAGCCAGGGTGAGAGCAAGGACTGAAAAGCCTCTTTGCGTTGGCTTTGGAGTCTCCACCCCCGAGCAGGCACGAAGAATAGCCAAGGTAGCTGATGGGGTAATTGTTGGCAGCCGAATTATACAGTTGCTCGACGAGGACAAGTCACTTAAAAATGCCTGCTCTTTTATTAAATCTCTGAGGGAGGCCTTATTGTAAAAGGAGGTCAATGTGTAGTAAGCTAACTTGGTTCTGAATGATAGCCGAACAAGAAATCGAAAGGAGGACAAAATGGAGAAAGGAATGTATTTTCTTGACCAAAAGGACATGCCGACCAAGTGGTATAACATTATGGTTGATATGCCCGAGCCAATGCCGCCACTTTTGCACCCGGGAACGGGAAAACCGGCAACCGTAGATGACGCCGCCGGTCTATTCCCCAGGGCATGTGCCGAGCAAGAGCTCAACACCACAGACCGTTGGATTGAAATCCCTGAGGAGCTGCAGGCGGTCTACCGTACCTGGAGACCAACGGTGTTGCACCGGGCGTATCGGCTGGAGAAGGCTCTGGATACCCCGGCCAAGATTTTCTATAAATACGAAGGTACAAACCAGGCAGGGAGCCACAAGCCCAATACCGCCACAGCTCAGGCATACTATGCTAAGAAACAAGGTCTCAAGGGCTTATGTACTGAGACCGGTGCCGGGCAGTGGGGCAGTGCCCTGAGTTTGTCTGGGGCATTCTTCGGTCTAGAGATCAAGGTGTTCATGGTCAGGATTAGCTATGACCAGAAGCCCTATCGGCGCATCGCCATGGAGACCTGGGGGGCTAACTGTGTCCCCAGCCCCAGTACAGAGACCAAGTCAGGGCGAGCTATGCTGGAAAAATGGCCTGATTGTCCCGGTAGTCTAGGTCTGGCTATTAGCGAGGCAATAGATTATATGATAGAACATCCAGACTTTAAATATTCGATTGGCAGCGTGGCTAACCATGTCCTGCTCCATCAGACCATCGTCGGGGAGGAATGCCGGAAGCAGATGGAGATGGCAGACGCTTACCCTGATATTATCGTCGGCTGCATTGGCGGTGGCTCAAACTTCGCCGGGCAATTCTTCCCTTGGATCCGGGATAAGATTAGCGGCAAGAAACCAGACATGCGCATTATCTGCTGTGAGCCGGAAAGCTGTCCTAGTGTGACCAAGGGACTTTATGCCTATGATTTTGGCGACCTGTCCGGGATGACGCCCCTGATTAAAATGTATACCCTGGGGCACGGCTTTATCCCACCACCAATTCACGCCGGCGGACTGCGCTATCATGGCATGGCACCTACCATATGTCACCTCCATAGACTAGGCTTGGTTGAAGCCGTAGCTGTACCTCAAACTGCCGCCTTTGCCGCCGGAATACAGTTTGCCCGCACCGAGGGCATTATCAGCGGTCCTGAGCCATGCCACAATCTCAAGGTAGCTATTGATGAAGCACTTAAGTGCAAAAAAGAAGGTAAATCAAAGACCATCCTTATCGCCCATAGCGGGCACGGGCACTTCGACCTGGCTGCCTATGAGAAATACCTAACGGGGCAACTTCAAGATTATGCCTATCCTGAGGAGGAAGTAAGGAAGGCCCAGCTTGAACTGCCCAAGGTAGGCTGAAGAAAACTACTGGCGCCATAGCATGGGTTACTATGGCGCCAGCCTTCAATCGCAACACCATAAATACTTGTCAGTAGAAAAGAATAACAGTGACTCCGTGGGGGCGATTACAAGCTGACCCTCATATCTTCATAGCCCAGGCTTATGTCTGCTGCTAGTTCCTGAGCTACTTGGGCTACTTCTTCCTTAATCTCCTGCTCAAAAAGGTTTCCGATATGGATAATAATGACGCGGGGTAAATACCCCTTGAGTTGGCGAAATTGAGTAAGCTCTTCCTTCAAAAGCTCTGCGGAAAGATGACCAGCTTTCTTGAGCCAATCTCCATATTTATTAGGCCCGATAACTTCAGCAATAAGCAACTGAGGATAAACGTACTGCCAGTGGTTAGATATTCCCACTGTGGTATCGCTGGTGTAAAACAAGCTCTTGCCATCCGAAGAGGTGATTTGATAGCCAACAGTAGGTACAGAATGTTTTACCGGCACTGCTAAAACATCATAACCGGCGATGGTTTTTCTGATATAAGGCTCAATAGCCTCAAGTATGAGAGTCGGTTTCTCTTTACTGGGATATTCAAGAAAATTGGTATATATTTTGCCATCTAGAAGGCAAGTGGTAACAATATCAAGCGTGTAGCGCAGGGCATAGACCTCCAGTTGCCCCTGCCAGTAATAACCAGCGTTGGCTGCCAGAGTAACTAGGTCCCGAGTATGGTCGAAGTGGTGATGGGTAAGCAAAACGGCTTTTATCTTTTTCTGTTTGGTCAGAGAAAGGGCAGAGGTAAGTCCACCAGCGTCTACAACCAGAGTACCATCAATCAATAGAGAGGTTAACCGTGCCCCTTTTAACTCGAGCTGATGGGCCCCTAAGATTTGAACTTCCACTTCACTGGCTGTCTATAACTCTGTCGGTAGCGCCAAGAAACTTCTCCCATTGAGCTAATTCTTCAGCCAGAATATGACGACCTTTCTCCGTCAATTCATAACATCGGCGCTTTTGCTTAGCAATGTACTGCCACGAGCTTGACACAAGGCCTCTGCTCTCCAAACGGCGTAATGCAGAGTAAAGGGTGCTTGCAGTAAGATTAAAGTAGCCTCCGCTCCTCCGATCCAGTTCTCTGGCAATCTCATAGCCATGTATTGGTAATTCGCCTATAATAAAGAGCAACAAAGGCTCCACAACACCCCGCAGTAACTGGCAAACATACGATTGAGACATGACTCTTATAGTATATCATATCTAAATGATTAAATCACCCCGCGATTTAAATCGTCTAAAATCTGATTGTTAACATAGCGAGGACCATGCGAGGGGTTTGATATAATACTGCAAGCTAGAGATCTTGGGAAAACCGAACTGTTACTAAGGAGATGAAGTATGAAGATCATACCTAGTTCGAGGAGAAACCGCTACATAGCAGGAGTTATCATCCTTTTGGCTGTAATAGCCTTAATTGTCTGGCTGGTAACCTAGCTATCTGCTCCTTCTTATGACCTCACTATTGCCAGTACCGCTGGTGGGTCGGTAACCACCCCCGGAGAGGCAGGGCCTTATACCTATGACGAGGGAACAGTGGTCAACCTGGTGGCGACTTCAGATGTTTACTACCACTTTGTCAACTGGACTGGCAATGTGGGCACAATCGCCGATGCCGAGTCTGCCGCAACCACCGTCACCATGAATGGCGACTACTTCATAACGGCTGACTTTGGGGTCAACCCCATGGTCGCCGCTGGCTACGATCACACGGTGGGGCTTAAGGACGACGGCACCGTGGTCGCCACGGGAGATAACTCCTACGGGCAGTGCGATGTCGACAGCTGGACGGGCATCGTCCAGGTCGCCGCAGGCGCCTATCACACGGTGGGGCTTAAGGACGACGGCACCGTGGTCGCCACGGGAGACGGCACCTTCGGGCGGTGCAATGTCGGTGGCTGGACGGGCATCGTCCAGGTCGCCGCTGGCGGGTATCACACGGTGGGGGTCAAGTCTGACGGCACCGTGGTTGCCGTGGGACGGGAATCCGCCGGGCAGATCAATGTCGGCGGCTGGACGGACATTGTCCAGGTTGCCGCAGGCGAGTATCACACGGTGGGGCTTAAGGACGACGGCACTGTGGTCACCACGACATACCACGATGTCAGCGGCTGGATGCTTATCGTCTAGGTCGCCGCAGGCCTGGGGGCTGAGCTTGCTAGATTAAATCTGCTCGAGGCAGTGCCATAGTGTGGGCTCACTATCCACAGCACCCCTCGGGGTTCGGTAACCACCCCCTGACAAGGAAATTTTTATCTATGCTCCCAAGACGGTGGCTGTTCTGGTTGCCGAGCCCGAGGCAGGCTGGAGACATATCCTCGACTTAAGCTTGGTCTATGCCACACTCGCCTGCCTGGCCCTCAAGCGTTTCCACAGCATGAGGCAGAGCCGGTAATATCACTTCAAGGCATTCGCGTACTGCCTTGGTGCTTCCCGGCAGGTTGATAATTAAGCATTTCCCACGAGTGCCCGCCACTGCCCGACTGAGCATAGCCATGGGGGTTTTCTTCAGGCTCTCAGCCCTCATCGCCTCGGCAAAACCGGGGACAATTCTATCCACCACGGCAAGAGTCGCCTCCGGAGTAACGTCTCTAGGAGTGAGCCCTGTCCCTCCCGTGGTGATGAGCACGTCTAAATCGTCTTCATCTACCCACTTAACCAGCTTTTCAACAATAAGCTCCTTCTCATCAGGGACAATGTCGTAATTTACAATGCGGGTATCTACGCTGGAGAGGATTTCGCGAATAGCCTCTCCGCTTTTATCCTGACGCTCCCCCCTTGAGCCTTTGTCACTGATGGTCAATATCCCTGTGGTAAACATTCTCTTCACCTAACCTTTTTCCTTCGTGGGGATACAAAGGCACTGCCCTGGCTTTTCAACACAAAATTCTTTTCTATGAAATCAGCTACTGTTACGGGATCACTCCATGGAAGCTGAGGTATATCATTATCCAGTGACCCATCAGTGACAATGGCTGAAAGTTCGTCGGGAGAACACAATAAGTCATCTCCAAGTTTTTTTCGATGCACTTCGATCTTGGGAATCTTGCTTTTCTTGAATCCTTCGACAAGGACGAGGTCGAATTCAGGGCCAATCATGGGCAGAATTTCCTCAATACCAAGGTCATGTTCCAGACTTTTAATAAAGGCGAGTTTATCAGGCGAGCTAATAAGCACGGCATCGCTGCCCGCTTGAGCATATCTCCAGCTATCTTTTCCAGGATGGTCTATTTCCATCCCGCCTCGACTATGCTTTAAGGCAGCGACTTTGTATCCTCTCCTTTTAAACTCGGCAATAAGTTGCTCCATAAGCATTGTTTTACCAGATTGCGATTTGCCCACGATTGAAACGATCGACAACGTTCCCACCTCGCCTTGTTCCTCTCCCCAATCCAACATCTGCACCTCGACCAAGTCTCCAGCCTTTACCCCCTTGCTATTTTCGGGGATAACAGCCAAACCGTTGGCCCTGGCCATGGATGTAAGGATTCCCGAGCCCTGGGGACCGGTCACGGAGGCATAGTATTGACTACCACGCTTGGTTACACTTACCCTGGCGAAGAGGCGGCGGCCATCAGTATCCACAACATCATCCTCGATAATAGCTCGAATAGCTGGCTTTGCCAGAATTTTCTTCCCCATCATCTTCAGTATGGCAGGACGGGCGAATTGTTCAAAGGTAACCATGGAACTGACGGGATTGCCCGGCAATCCCAAATGAGGCACCTTTTTCTCCTTCCCTCCTTCTGTCTTCCTAATAACCCCAAAGGCGAGCGGTTTCCCGGGCTTCATACAAACCGTCCAGAAGCCAACCTCCCCATGCTCTGCCAGTACATCCTTTACTATATCGTAGTCTCCCTTGGACACACCCCCGGAGGTAATAAGCATATCTGCATCCAAACCCTTATCGATCTTCTCAGTTAGAGACCGAACCGAATCGCGACCTATACCCAGTATTTTGGGAATTCCACCATAGCGAGAGACTTCGGCAGCAATGGTGTAGTTATTGCTATCATGAATCTTGCCAGGAGCCAATGGTTGATCAACACCGATAAGCTCGTCTCCCGTAGCCAGAATAGCAACAACCGGCCGACGGATAACCAGCGCAGTGGAGCGTCCCAAGGAAGCCAGCACGCCTATCTCTTGGGGACGGAGCACCCTGCCTTTTTTAAGAATTAAGTCTCCCTTGGCAATGTCCTCACCCCTACCCCGAACATTCAATCCCTTCTTCGCCTGGCACAGTATACCGATTTGCGACAGATTACCACCTGATGATTTACGGTTGACTTCATCGGTATCCTCAAATCGAACCACGGCATCTGCCCCTACAGGCAATGGCGCTCCCGTCATAATGCGGATAGCCGTACCCGGCCTGACATCTTCCTTGGGCATAGCCCCGGCAGCAACCTCTCCGACCACGACCAAATATCTCGGTGATGATTCACCAGCCCCCCGAATATCTCTGGCTCGCAGGGCATAACCATCCATGGCGGAATTATCCAGTGGGGGAATATCTATAGTGGAATAGACATCCTCCGCCAGAACCTGCCCCAGACAGTCCAGGATAGGCTTCCGCTCGGGCTCAAGAACCTCAACATAGCTCAAAACCTTCTCCAGGGCTTCTTCCACAGAGATCATACAGTAAACTCCCAAACTGTATTATAGATTATCTTTGTCCCCTATACCAACTTCCCTAAGGACAAACTAGTTCGGTGATAATACTACTCTATAGCAGACCGGTGTTTAAAGTTCAGTTTAATTTGACAATAGGCAGTTTTAGCTCTATATTTTAACAAAGCAAGGAGGTAGAAATGCGAGAGAAGGTACAAGCAGCCCTGGATCAAGTGAGACCGGCATTGTTAGCCGATGGAGGGGACGTCCAACTAATAGATGTCAAAGATGGAGTGGTGACAGTAAGGTTGACCGGTGCCTGCGGTGGCTGTCCAATGGCAACTATGACATTGAAGGGTGGGATTGAGCGGGTGCTTAAGGAACAGGTGCCTGAAGTTAAGGAGGTGGTGGCCGTCTAATACCTGGCTGCATTCCAGGAAGGGGATAAAAACGAATCAGGCTGGAGACTTAAATGCGTCGGGAATATTTTATATGTCATTCTTGTGGTGAAAAAGTGGAATGTAGTGGAGAGGAGCGACCATGCGAGGTGCTCAATGGTTGGTTCATGGTTTCACGATGGAAAGGGCCAAAGGTAGTCGAGCATTACAATTTTTGCTCCTCGACTTGCCTCAAAACATGGACCGATGCCCAAGTACCTCAAGTCCCTGACGTATTTCTAAAAGCTTTTGATAAAGAAAAGGATTAAAAATGCCCATCTATGAATACCTTTGCCCTGATTGCAACTATAAGTTTGAATTGCTTTGCCAGCAAACCCAAGCAAACGAAAACGCCTCTTGCCCCCGCTGTCACAATGGCGCAAAACGAATATTCTCCCCTTTCGCCTCTTTTTCTAAAAGCAGTGAAGGGCCATCTACCCCGATTGGGGGAAGTTCCTGTAGCTCATGCTCTGCCACAAGTTGCGACACCTGCCAGATATAGCTCCCCCACCTAGAAACTGCAAAGAGCCCAAATTAAGAGAGCATCAAATGACAAGCCCGTGAAAACAAATCCCAAACATATAATCACATGGTGAGCCGAGATGATTGAGATAAGAAGAAAAGATTTCTCCGTCGATGAGATAACCAAGAAGATGAAGAACCCCAAAATAGGGGCAATATCAATTTATCTGGGCACTGTGCGTGAATTCCCCGGAGGACTTGGACTGAAATTTGAGGACGATAACCATGCTGTCCAGAAACTAGAGGAAATAGAAAGAAGAGCGATCAATAAATTTGATATCGAGAATGTAGCTATAGTACATAGAGTTGGTTTCTTAGGCATATCAGAGAACATTGTAATAATAGCAGTTTCCGCCTCCCACAGAGAGCCAGCTTTCGATGCTTGCAGAAGCATAATAGAGGATATAAAGGATCTCCACAAATCATGGGGAAAAGAAGTACCGAAATAGAAATTTTAGAAATTTCCAAGGATGGTAAGCGGAGGAAGACAGATGAGCTTATCCATGAAGAAGAGGTTAGCGTTAAGCTCAATGGAGAAATTCATAAATTCTACTGCATTCCCGTTGACCTAGTAGAGATGATAGCTGGCAATTTGAAATCAAGAGGCATAGACCCTTCTTTGTCCCGAATCAAGAAACTCGGCAGCAATAAGTTTGAGGTGAACGTTCCCAAAGGACTAGTTAAAGCCCCCATCAAATGTGATTCCCAGAAAAAGCAGACCAAAAGTGAAGTTTTTGATTTGATAGAAGCGTTAAACGAAAACAGTTTCTTATACCAAAAGACTGGCTGCACACATGTTATTGGGATCTGCGGGGATAAGGAAATTTTTGTCGAGGACATAAGCAGGCATTGCGCCATAGATAAAGCCATCGGCCTGGCAATTAGAGACGCAATCAATTTATCGAATAGCCTCCTGGTTAGCTCGTGCCGACAAACGGCTTCCACAATAAGAAAGGCAATCTTTTGCGAAATACCAATAGTTGTAAGCATCGCTGCCCCCACGGACCTGGCTGTAAAAGAAGCCGATAAATACGGGACAACACTCATAGGATTTGCCAGTTCCAAAAGGTTTAACATATACTCGCACGATTGGAGAATCGAAGGCTAAAATATGTAAAGTAGGGAAATAACAGTTTTTACCGTATTGCATATCCAAACTTGAACCTCTGGCTGGATTGAAATCGAAGCAAGGAGTAGTTTACAATATAGGTCCCCCTGTACTTCACCAAATGCATGAACTTGGAGTGACGGAAAACATAGTTAATATTGCTTTAGCCAAAGCTGGTGAGGCGCAAGCTAGCAAGGTCATCCGAATTAACTTAATAATTGGCGAAATGTCAGGATTTGTCCCCGATTGCATTCAGTTTTATTTCGACACCCTTAGTAAGGATACCATCGCTCAGGGAGCAGTACTAAATTTTGAATTAGTGCCAACTCAATTGCGTTGTCGGAATTGTTCTACGACTTTCCACCCCCAAGATACTTTATGGTCGTGTCCTAAATGCAGGAGCCAGAGCGTAGAAATATCCAAGGGACGAGAATTCTATATCGAAAGCATGGACGTAGAATGAAAAAAATAGAAGTTATCCAGAACGTTCTTGAGGCTAATGAAACCATAGCTAACCGAAATCGACGGCTATTAGATAAGCACAAGGTTTTCGCTATTAACATTATGTCATCTCCAGGTGCTGGCAAGACGAGTCTTATTCTACAAACCATGGCCAGGCTGAAAATCAGGCTGAACACGGCTGTTATCGAAGGCGATGTTGCTTCCACAGTAGATGCTGAGAAAGTGCAGAGCGAGGCAAAATCAGTAGTTCAAATAAATACCCGAAATATGCCGGAAAGTTGTTCTCTAATGGCTGCCATGATTGAGTCAGCTCTAAAGGATATACCCCTGGATAAAATAGACCTACTCTTAATCGAGAATGTCGGCAATCTCATTTGCCCCTCCGAATTTACTCTGGGAGAACACAAACGAGTAGTGATTTCAAGCCTGCCCGAAGGGGATGATAAACCCACTAAATATCCCTTGATCTTTATCGATGCCGACGCTGTGATAATAAATAAGATGGACCTTCTTCCCCATGTTGATTTCGATATTGCCGCCTTTCGCCGTTCCATCGAAGGACTAAATCCTAAAGCCGGGGTTTTCCAAGTTTCCTGCAAGACTGATGAGGGGATAGAAAAGTGGTGCTCCTGGGTATTAGAACAAGTAGAAATCAATGCAACGAAGCTATAGAAGTTCCACGTACCTAGTAAACCTTCCCATCCTGAGAAAGTTAAGCGCGCCAGCGTAACTAGCTGATATTCTGCCTCTGTGCCAAGTCGAAAAGAATCCACCATCCCTGTCCTGTAACTAAACCTTTACAATGCTTGCCGCCACAAACTATAATTCGCTGTCATGTCCTCCATAAAAAGCGACAATTTACCTGCCACCCTGGCTAAGATATCCCAACTGCTAGCTATCCAGAAAAAGCAAAGCTATATCGTTGGTGGCTTCATCCGCGATTGGCTTTTGGAAAGGAAGACCAACGATATAGATATTGCTGTAAGCGGTGCTACCATAACCATAGCTCGGGAAGTAGCCGAAGAGTTAGGAGGCAAATTTGTGCTACTTGATGATGTCAACAACATAGCTAGAGTGGTGGTGACTGAAGATGGGCAGCCAAGAGAGGTTTCGCAAAACCAGGAATTGCGTAGTGCAGAGTGGCATTTTGATTTCTCACCTTTTACCGGAGATATTGAATCTGATCTCGCCCGCCGTGATTTCACCATAAATGCCATGGCTCTGGAACTCAGCCAATTTGTCACTGCCAGCAAAGCCACCAAGATGAGCCCCCGAAAATCGGCAAGCTTTTTGACTAAAAAGCAATCCTTACTAAAGCTTATCGACCCCTTTTCCGGTGAGGAGGATTTAAAGGACAAGATAGTACGGGGGGTAAGCGAGCAAATATTTGAAGCCGATGCCGCTAGACTCTTGCGGGCAGTGAGGTTAGCTGCCGAGCTTGACTTCACTATAGAGCCCAACACAGAATCTTTAGTTCGCCGCCATTCCCAGACTATCACGGAGGTCTCGGGGGAGAGGGTTAGAGAAGAGTTGCTTCGCTTGCTAACTCTGCCCCGAGCTACTCACCATCTGAGATACTTAGATAAACTTGGCTTGCTGCTAGCTTTAATCCCCGAGCTAGAAGAGAGCAAGGGAGTAGAGCAACCAACAGTGCACTTCTGGGATGTCTTCGAACACTCTTTACAGACCGTAGCTGCCATAGAATTCCTCATTAGAGAAAGCGACTGGGAGTACAGCAACGACGATATGCTAACTACTGCTCCCTGGTCTGACACAATAGACAGGCACTTATCACAGGAGGTTTCCAGCGGAAGTAATCACAAGGTACTACTCAAGTTAGCCGGGCTATTCCATGACATTGCTAAACCGATGACAAAGTCTATTGATGATACAGGTAGAGCCAGATTTTTAGGGCATACCAAAGAAGGAGCAGCTATGACTGCGAACATTCTGGAACGGTTGCGATTTAGCAATCGAGAAATAAGACTGGTGGAAAGCCTTGTCTATCATCACCTCCGCCCAGTTCAGATGGCAAATGATGGATTCCCTACCCAACGGGCAATTTATCGCTACTTTCGGGATACCGGCGAGGCCGGTATCGATATTCTAGTTCTAGCTTTAGCCGACTATTTGGCCAGCCGTGGGCCCCTGGTGTCTATGGAGGAATGGAAAAACCATTGCCGCTTAATAAACTACATACTGACAGAGCATGAAAAGCAGCAAGCCAAAATCCTGCCGATGAAACTCATTGATGGCCATGATATAATGAACAACTTTGACTTAGCACCAGGACCATTGATTGGCAACCTCCTCGCCATAGTCAAAGAGGCTCATGCCAGCGGTGAGTTAAGCACCAAGGAAGAAGCATTAGCCCTGGTTAGAAGGGAGCTGTCAGCTGTGAGCAAGCAGCAAATAAGTATCCACAAAAAATCCCGGGATTCTGGTGCAAAAACAATTCCAAACGCAAAGTAGACTAAATTGAGAAGTAGAAACGTTTATTTATTAATTCTCATCCTCGCGGTGTTCGGCTTCGCCTTATGGTCCATAGTCCCGCTGGACAGGAATGTCCTCGGCAGAGAAGGACTAAGGCTGGGACTTGACCTTGCCGGCGGCAGCTACCTGGTTTACCAGGCTGATCTCAGCGGTATCAATGGCACAGAGGATGAGATTATGGATGGTGTGAAGGGAGTTATAGAAAGGCGTATCAACGCTTTGGGCGTCACTGAGCCCGTCGTCGAAATACAGAAACACGAGGGGGAATATAGTATCGCCATCCAACTGCCCGGCATAGCTGACATTGAGAAGGCCAGGGAGACGATCGGGCTCTTCACCGTGCTCGAATTCCGGGAGCAGGATAATGAAGGAAATTGGGTTCCTGCTACCGG
>Ga0315555_1000164_pt1 | contig 43682 bp, 39 predicted proteins | sample SalMarSW160380MG_FD_202113 | JGI IMG/M metagenome (GOLD analysis project Ga0315555, IMG submission 202113) | Salt marsh sediment microbial communities from the Plum Island Ecosystem LTER, Massachusetts, United States - Salt Marsh Sediment SW1603-80 ... | reverse complement strand
CAAAAATCAAAGCAATTGCTAATTGTACAAGGTGTAGGTGAAAATCTACCTTTTAAGGAGAATTCAATTCCTCAAATTTTTTTAAACGATACTCTACATCATATTCATTTCCAGAATGATACAATTGCAAATTGCTATAATATACTAAAACCTGAAGGTCGCTTGTTCATTAGAGAATATGATCCAGACCAATGGAGAACAAGATTTTTGATTTTTTTTGAATGGGTTCTTCGATTTGGCAGTACCTTTCTTTCTCCATACAAGTTAGAAGAGATTTGCCAAAATTGTGGTTTTTCTGTTGAGTGGCAACGTTTGAGTAAGTCTACCTACATGTTATCTGCTAAAAAATAACCTATACTGAGATTTTGTCATGCTTGTGAAATCTCTAATGCAGGAGAAAAAGTAGATATAAGGAAGCAGCAACTGCTGCAGGTAAGGTCACATTGTCTATAAAACTGAAACTGAACGCTTCTATTGTCACAGCAATTATGGCTACTACTACCATCTTCCACCAAACACCAGGAAGTCCAAGCATCTGATAGACTCCAAAGGCAATAATTAAACCAATAAATGTTCCTACAAAAACTGCTAAAGAACCTTCTACACTTTTTTGGTTGAAGATTTTATATTTTAATCTACCAAAAGGTCTTCCTATCATCTCACCAAGTCCATCTCCTAAACTGACTGTTAGGTATGCTGCAGTAAATACAAATAACCTATCTTCTTCTTTGAAGAACCACAGGATTAAAAGCATAGTAATACCCATCAAAATAGCATTAATAAATAGTTCCCAAGGGAAATTTTCTTTTCTTGAACACATTTTGAATATTCTTTGTAAGAACCAAATAGGTGGAATAGCAGATAAAATTAGAATGACCCCTATAGCAATTGCTAAAGATATGATTAAATCAAAGAAATTGTTAAAAAGAAGAGGATAGAATGCTGCGACAGCATTTACAATCATATGACCTATTTTTCTTATTTGCCATCTTTCAAGACCAAGCATTTTCAAAATAAATACAGTACTAAGTGCTGCTAGGATGATTAATACTGCTATACTTATCATTAACCAGTTATGTGGAGCTATATCAACACTTAATCCCATTCTTAGTCCTATCCTACGGTTTGCATATTAATTCTTTTAGTTTCATATCAAAGAACATTTGGGAATGTGCTGGTTTAATTACCCATGCTGTGTCTGCTCCTCTTCCAGTCCCTCCAATTGCTATTAAATCTTCCATTTCAATTGCTCCTGCATCAGCTGCCATCATAACTATCTCTGCACAAACCTTGGTTCCTTGACCTAAAATACGAAGAGTTTCAGCAATTATCTCAGTAGTCATCCAAGTATCGTGTTTTTTACGGATTGCTCGATCAACACCTGCAAGAGCATGAGTGGCTGTTACCACAGTTACACCTTTATTTTTTAATTCTTCAACTACTTCCTTAGGAACTTCTAATACTCCAGGTTCTCGAAATCCTGCTTGATGAGTTACAGCTATTAATTTTACTTCTTTAAATATATCCACAGCTTTTAAAGCGGTTTTTCCTGAAGTTGTAGCTACAATAACTTGTCTAATATCCCCTTTTTTTATTCGTTTTAAAACTTCTGTAAACACTTCATTAGTATAGTCACCAGGTTTGGGAAAATGAACAGCCATAAGTTTAATTCATGAAACAGGTTTATATTTTTTTAGCAATATATTCATGATGCTAATTCTCTCTGTTTCCAAAAAATACAACAATTTTGAAAACACTTATAGATAACTAAAATAAAATTAACTCAATGAGTATTACTTTTGAGCTTGACCAAGGAAAAACAAATGCTGTTCTCATTAGTTCTAGAAAGATAATGCTCAATAAAGGTCAAGTGGAAATTTTCGAAAAACTACTTGATTGTGTCTTTAATGCTATTCCGAGTATGAATAAAGGCACATTGGAAGCTCTACTAAAACTTTCTTGTAGAGATTGGGAAAAGGAAAAAGTAAGACCTATCAACGAATTTAGGTTCATACATGCAAATGAGCGAATGAAGGCTTTTGATGAGATACTCGTACAATTTTTCTTAAGATTCAGAGAATTACTAACAGGTTCTCTAAATGCTGAAACAGTTTCCTTTCTACGTAATGCAATTTTAACAAATTACAAAGATTTCCTCGAAGCAGAAGGATATGTTGTAGATTATGTTCCTTAAAATACTATTTTTCTAATAGTTTTTCAACAAACAATAAATACTAGTTGAACATTCGGGTGGTTAAAGGTGTTTTTATGAATAAGAAAATTACACTATCCTTAGTCATTAGTTTACTTGTTATGTTTGTATTCAGTTCTGTAATATCGCTAACTAAAGCTGATGTCACTATCGATCTTTTAGTTGTTGGTAATGGTATTGATAATGATTTCATGCAGCGATTAGAATTGGATCCTCAATTTGTTATTACTGTTGATACAGAGGTGGGAACTGACATTAGTGCATATGATTCGGTGTTGATTTTTGACTATGCTCCCACACCTTCTGAGGTTTCTTTATTAGATTCTTTCGCGGGTGGAATTGCTATTTTTATCTATGAAAATCTTTCATCTGATGCTACGTTGTTGGTTTCATTAGGACTTGCATCTGCTAGTACAGGTTCAATTGAAACTGGAGATTCATTACCTATTCCAGTAAATCTCTCTTATTCACATCCTATTATTAACGATATTCCTTGGAATTCAGTACCTATGATAACCAATTATACTACGGTTCCTCTTGCAGGAACTATTTTGGTGGAAGCCTCAGAAGCTAGCGCTAATCCCGAACTTGCTTTAATCAGTACAACAGATAATAACAGGTTGATTGCATTCAATATGATTCCTATATTCAGCATAAATCCAGAATTGATTGAGTGGCCATACTTCAACTATATGTTATATCTCACTATCATGACTATAAATGGTGAAACAGTTGAAACATATGCAAATTGGGATTATTCGCCTGTTCCTCATTCCACAGCAACTATAGTTCTTGGAGTTTCTGTTATTTTAACTATTATTGTTACTGTGATTGGTATCGTCTTCGCAAAGAGATACTCGAAAAATACTCCAATTCACGAAAAAGATCTCAAGGAAATCAGTAAAAGTGAAAAAACTGAGAAATGGGAAGAAGTGGGAATGCATCGGCAACTTGGTGGATTTTTAGTTCAATTGTTTGTTGGTCTATTAATAATATTGCCTAATGCAGTTATGTCAGCTTTAGTGTTTCCCTTACTAATACTTCCAAGCCCTCAAGCTGTAGGTTTTTATGATTACACAATCAAGTTTTTTGAGGCTTTATGGTTATTCTTTGACTTTGGTACGTCAGTAGTACTAGTGAAATTCTTTAGTGAACATAGAGTTAAGCGTCCAGATCATGCAATAAAGTATGTTCAATTATTTGTCTGGTTTCAGATGCTATCAGGGATAGCACAATTGTTCTTAATATCATTTTTAGGTTCGATGATTTTTCCAAAAACTTTTCTAGCTCACATGTCTTGGTTGTTCGTAACACACGCTTTCTTCCAATGGCCTGCATTTTTCTTGGTTTTCATGTACCTTTTCCAAGCTATGAATAGGATTGATTATTTCCAAATCTTAAACATACTCTTGTATGGTGTTTTCAACATAACAGTACAATATCTAGTTGTAGTTCTTTTCAGATTTACTTTAGGGAATAATCCCATCTTTGGAGACGGATTAGCAGGAGCTATAGGATACAGTGTGGGATTTTATGTCATTCAAGTGTTAACGTTCTTTGTCGGTCTTTGGATGTTCAAACGGCTTGGGTTCTCACTGAAAACGATTTTCAGAATAGATTTTACGTGGGCAGAAATAAAAGAAGCCTTCAAATTTGGAACTAAGTGGATGGTAGGTGCAATATTACCACCTTTAGGATGGTTTATTCAACTCTTCCTCTTGTCTACCTTTTTACCAAATTATACACAACAACAAGGATATTTCTCAATAGCTTGGAACTTCGCAACAATAGTTATGCTTGTAGGTTTATTTGCAAATGGATTCCTTCCCGCGATTTCTGAATCTTATCATGCAAAGAAACAAGCTTTAACTAGATATTATTCAGTGAGCTCGCTCAAATGGAGTGCTTATTTTGACTGGTATCTAGTAGCGACGTTGGCGGCAGTAGGCTGGAGATTTATAATCGGAGGTGCAGGAGAAGAATGGAAACCTGCAGCAGGTTTGATTATATGGTTCTTGTTCTTCCATTCAATAGGTTATTTCTCATGGCTAGGTGATTGGCATTTTGCGGGTTCTGACAGACCCGGATGGGCTGCTATAAGTTGGGTGATAGAACAAAGTATACGCGCAGGTTTACTAGCTGCCTTTATACCACTGCATGTGTGGTTTACAAAAACCTTTGGTTCCCCTATGGTCTCTATCATGTTTGCTTACTTCCCTGCTTTAATCATCAAAAACATCTTCATGTGGATAATGATAAGAAGAAACGATTATTTCAAATTCAAGTGGAAAGATCTCTATTGGCAAGGTATAATAGCTCCTCTAATATCAGCTGGAATCCTATTTGGAATTTTCGAAGGATTGTTCCGTCTAATTTGGCAAGGTGAGATAATTACTTCTGTTGTAATATTACTTATAGGCACGCTTGGAGGTCTTTATCTTTATGCCTTTATTGCTAGTTGGTTTGGAACTTTTGATGATAATACCTTAGGCGAGCTTAAAAAAGCATGTGACTTAGCTGGTGGCCTTAAATTTATGGCCAAACCACTCTATAAAATGACAGAATGGGGAGCAAAAGTATCTCCTTTGCATAATAAGTTCAAAATTTCTATTTTTGAAGAAGCTGCACAAGAAGCAGTTCAACTCACAGAAGAAAAGGCTCAGTTAATCATTTAACCTTTCTTCTCTTCTTTATTTTTTTGCATTTTTTGCTGATTTTATTGTTTTTACTATCCAATTTTCTGTATTGGAATCTTTTTCTAGTTCATCACAGTAATCCCAGTGTTCTCCAGCTATTAAACCCATTAAAGATATTTTTTTGAATGCTCTAGGTTTTTTTGGCGCAGATGTAAAAAGAAAGAGCAATCTTGCTGCTTTATTTCTTAACTCTTTTCTATCTAAACCTTTTGAGATGATAATTTCTTCTTCTTGGAGGGTAATAGCTACTTCTTCAACTTCAGTATTTATCGAAGCAAACTTGGTTAGTGCTAGTAATGAAAAATTCCTAATCCAATCCATACGAGAAGAGGTAAAAGCGTGAGTATATAATGAAGATAAACAGCCATTGTATATTAGCTGACGTAAGGCTTCTCTTCTGTTATCATCTCCAGTCGAAGGAGTAGATATAATCCTATCTAAACTACCACAATCCATCAAAATATTATTTTCTTGCAATTAAATAAAGATTGAGAAACGGATGATTGAGAAAATTTTTAACTCACTTTACAGTTCAGACATTATGGATTCTGTAACACATGGAAGTGTGGCTGTTCTTATAGGTCTGATATTCGTTCAGTTTTATACTGCACCTTTTTGGCTTCTTCTTATTGTGTTATTCGTATTTGGAATTCTACCTGATTATGATCATGTTTTCTATTACAAGAGAAATAATCCAGATATCAAATTATGGAATATTCCTCAACTCATAAAATTTTATTTCAAAACTATTGATGATAGGGATGAATTCATATATCACACATGGATACATGAACCATTTGGAGTTCTGGTGGTTAGTGGATTAAGTTTCTTAATTTTTGGTTTCACTCAATATTGGTATTTAGGAATACTTGCTTCTTGTGTTTATTTCTCACATTATCTTTTAGATCTTTTGTCTGGAAAAATGAAACCTTTAGCACCTTTTACAAATAAAGTTGTTATTGACTTAAGGATTCTTCCAGCTAACTCTTTTATTATTATGTCTATAACCTTAATTGCATTTTTAACTGGTTTAATCATTTATCTGGTATGATTCCTGTGTTTTCTCGATAAGTTTTTGAATTTTAATAAAAAATGTAATATAATGTCTTCAGAAATGGTTGGAAAATTGCCTTTTTTCCTTGTAAAGTTTGCTATAAACAAAATCTTCAGGAAGAAGATGATAGAATATAATAAAGTAGTTTTACCTGAAGATGAATCTAAATGGAGTAATTTAGGTAAAATTATTGATTATAAAGCAAAAAAATACAATATTGAAGTTGCTTTACAGAATGGTAAACTCAAAATAACTTCCCTAGATAATGGTATATTAAATATTCAAGTTTCAAAAGATTTAGGAAAAATTCCTCAAACAAATGCTGTTATACTTAAAAATAAAACTCCTCCTCCACTCGTGGTAGAAAACAATGACGAATTGATGTCTATTAATCAAGAATTAGAAACAATTAAGTTTGCATCTATAGAAATTGACCAAAAGGATTCAAAACTTACTTTCAAGGACGGTTTTGGTTTTGGAATTTTCACTGAAACCATCCCTAATTTTCATGAAGAAGGCTGGTATAAAACTGTAAAACATCCAGAAGTATTGTGCGAAAATCATTATGGTTTTGGCGAAAAAGGTGGTCCTTTAGACAAAAAGGGAGAGACTATCTCTTTCTGGAATACAGATTCTTTTGCTTATGATGTTCATGATGGAAAATTGTATCAAACACAACCTATCCAAATTGTTGTAAGACCAAATGGATTTTGTTATGCTTTAATTTATGACAATCCATTTAGAAGTCAGATGAAAATAGGTGAAGAAAACGATTGCTCTTCTGAGTACTATGTACAAGGTGGAGGAATTAATTATTATTTAATAATAGGACCTACAGTCTACAAAGTTTTCACAAAAATACAAAAATTACTCGGAAAACCATCACTTCCTCCAATTTCTGCTTTAGGACATCATCAAAGTAAATGGTCCTATTACTCTGAAACTGAGGTTAGAGAGTTAGCTAAAGAATTTAGGGAAAGAAAGATACCTTGTGATTTTATCCATTTAGACATTGATTATATGGATGAATATAGAATTTTTACTTGGGATAAAAAAAATTTTCCTAATCCTAAAAAACTTGCTAATGATCTTTTTGAGGAAGGTTTCAGATTAATGGCTATGACTGATCCCGGAGTAAAAGTGGATCCAGAATTTAAAATATATAAAGAAGGAATCAGAGGAAAACATTTCTGTTTAAACCCTGATGGAACTGTTTTTACTGGCCCCGTTTGGCCTGGAGATTGTCATTTTCCTGATTTTACACAAACAAAAACAAGAGAATGGTTTGGAAGTCAGTACAAGGCTTTAACTGATGTTGGTATCAGAGGATTTTGGATTGATATGAATGAACCTTCAATCTTCAGTGATAAAGGTACTATGGATGATGAAGTTATTCATCCAGGTGATGAAAGTTTTAAACTCCACAAAGAAGTCCATAATCAATATGCTCATCTGATGGCTCAGGCAACATATGAAGGTTTGCAAAAATTACTCCCAAACACTAGAACCTATATCAATTCTAGAGCTGCTTATTTGGGAACTCATAGGTATGCAGGAACATGGACTGGAGATAATAACGCAGAATGGGAACATCTTCAGATTTCAATTCCGATGATTTTGAATATGGCAGCTTCTGGCCAATTGATGATTGGTCCTGACATCGGTGGTTTTGCAGGAAAACCTTCTTCTGAGCTTCTAACTAGATGGTATCAAGCCGGAATATTATATCCATACTTTAGAAATCATACTATTAATCAAAAGTGTTCACAAGAACCTTGGATATTTGGGAAGAAAACAGAAGAGATAATAAGAAAAACAATCCAGCTTCGATATTCTCTTATTATCTATATCTATAATGTGGTCCATAAGACTTTTTTGACAGGGGTTCCAGCTTTCAGAGCTTTATGGATAGATTATCCAAAAGATCCAGTTGCTCACATGGCTGAATGGTCTGAAACAGAATATATGTTTGGAGATAATCTTTTAGTTGCCCCTGTTTTACAGAAGGGAAAACGAAAACGAGAAGTGTACCTCCCTGCAGGTAAGTGGTATAGTTTCAATAGAAATAAGAGATTTGATGGCGGTAAAATACATGAAATCGATGTTCCTTTGGATTTAGTACCCATTTTCGTTAGAGAAGGTTCAATTATCCCATTTATTGATGAGTGTATTCAACATACTGGAGAGATAAAAAATCAGAAAATTTCTTTACACGTTTATCCAAGAGAGACTGAAGCTCAGGCAGATATTTATTTAGATGATGGCGAAACCTTCAATTTCGAGAAAGGAGATTATGAAATCGCTCATATCGAAGCAGAAAAGCGAGGACATGATACTTGGTACATAAACGTCAAAAGAGAAGGTAAGACGAAACAATATATCGATATAGGAGAAATAATTATCTTTGGAGAAGAAAAATCAAATTATTTACTATTTGAAAAATGAAGTTAATCAAGAAATTCTTTTGAGCTACGCCAGAGAATTTTCTTGAAAACTTCACCATATTTTACGTATCCCATCGATCCTATCATCAACATACCAGAGATTTTGTAATCCCTAACAGGCCATTCTCCATATGCTTCTTCATAAATATCGAAAAACTTCATGATTCTATCATATTGTTGAGTTACATCGACAAACACGCTATTCTCGAGTGCTGAACCCAATCCTATATAAGGTGTGTATAGGCTAACTGGTTTTCTATGTGGTTCTACAGTATCATCATCGCTATTATATCTAGCGTATGAAATGGCGTCCATGGTGATGTCGTGGGTATAACGATGATCGGGATGTCCTACACCAATATTCTCTGACTTTCCCCAAGTAATTATTATGTCGGGTTTCAATTGTTTAAAGATTCTTGCTAGCATTTTCGCGTTTTCTACTGATGGGAACACACCAGAGTCTGGCAAATCTAGTAATGTATATTTTGCTCCAACAATTTTTTCTATCCTGTTTACATGACCTTGTCTAACAAGTTTTATCTCTTCATGAGTTCCTTTTATTGATGAAGCATTTTCACCATGAGTAAGTAAAACAACATACACATTATCACCTCTGTCACTGTGATTCATTAAGGTGCCAATTGCACCAGCTTCGTCGTCTGGATGAGCAAATACTGCAACTACATTTAAAGGAGTGTAATCTTCATTCATATGTAATCTCTCTAAATATTACATAAAAAAACAACTATTTTACAAAAAAGAAGGTGGGTTATTACAACCCATACAAATATGAATATTTTTCTTGTAAGAATTTAATCAGATATTGAGGATTTGGATATTCTCCAGTAACTTCTTTTACTAATTCTGGGGGATCATAGAGATTTCCTTTCTTTTGAACATTCTCAGTTATCCAATCAGTTAGTACATTGATCTCTCCGTTTTCCAATTTAATATTCCAATCAGGAATATCCTTCTTTAATTTTGCAAAAAACTGTGCCCCATATACATTACCCAATGTATAAGTTGGAAAATATCCAAAAGAACCACCACTCCAGTGGATATCTTGTAAAACTCCATCAGCTACCTTAGGAACATCTATACCGAGTAACTCTTTCATTTTCTTATCCCAAATTTTAGGAAGTTCTTCTATGGTTATTTTGCCTTCGAACAAATCTCTTTCCAGCTCAAAACGAAGAATAATGTGTAAATTGTAAGTAACCTCATCAGCTTCTACTCTAATTAGCGAAGGTTGAACTTTGTTTATTGCTCTTATGAAATCATCATATTCTATGTCTTTGAAAATATCTCCAGTAATCTCTTTAAATTTATCAAGATAGAAAAACCAGAAAGATTTGCTTCGTCCAATTATATTTTCATAAAATCGAGATTGAGATTCATGTACTCCCATCGAGCAATAATTTCCTACAGGTTGATATCTTAATTTGATATCTGCATTCTGGTCATAGCAACCATGTCCTCCTTCATGCATAACAGCAAAAAAAGAGCTTGTAAAATCGTTTAATTGATATCTAGTTGTGATTCGAACATCGTCATAATCTCCTGTAGTAAAAGGATGAGCAGCTTCATCTAATCTACCTCTCTCTAAATCATAATTAAGACGTTTCATAATGTCTTCCGCTAGTTTTTGTTGAACTTTTTTAGGAACTTCTTTAGTCAGTAATGTATAGTCTGGTTTGACAGCTGAAGTTTGACATTTTTGTATCAATTCTACTGTTGCTTCTTTTAATGGATTGAATATCTCATTATATCTTTCAGTAGTCATTTCAGGCTCATAGAGATCTAAAAGAACTTCATATGGTGGAAGATCAGGATTCAGATAATTTGCTAATTGCTTTGTCATTTCAAACATAGTTTCTAAGTGAGGTTTAAAAATGCTAAAATCATTATTCTTTCTAGCTTCTTTCCATTTTTCAGTAGATATAACTGCAGCTTTTGTATATTCAGCAACAAACTCTCCTGGTATTTTTGTTTGTCTATCATACTCTCTCTGCATAAGGTAAATATTCCTTTTTTCTATATAGGAGAGTTTTTCATAATCTTGATGATCCTGTATTTCTTTGAGAAGTTTACCAATCTCTGGATCAGTCTGTTTATCATGAGCTAATTTAGCAATAAATGCTTGTTGTTCACTTCTTTGAATTACGCCACCTTTAGGCATTTTAGTTTCAGTATCCCAGCCCAACAACATGGCAATTTGATTAATAATCTGTGATTCTTTGAATTTCTTGAGTAGAGTGTCGTATTTTTCTTTCATGTACATCAACACATCTTTGCTAACATCTCCCTCTAAAAGACTGATAAATATTTGGTAATAACATCATTTTCTGTCAAGATATTTTCTAAAGTCTTAAAAACGTTTGAGTGCATTTAGTTATTATGCGATTCTCAAACAAGTTGAAAGGAACATTAATCCTGTTGGCGCTTGTAGCAGCAATACCTTACGTGTTTGTAAATAGCAAGACTTTGGATGATGTTATATTATCCACAGATGCAGATATCAAAGATTGGACCGTTTTGGTGTATATGTGCGGAGATAATAACTTGGAATATTTTGCTCTTGAAGATCTTAATGAAATGGAAGCAGCTGGAGGAACAACAGCAGATGTTAATATAGTAGCAATAGTAGATAGATGTACTGCCTCCTACGAGACACCAGAATATTCAAACGATTGGTCTGAATCACGATATTATACCATAGTAGGAGACAGTTATGTTGGCACTTTCACCTCTCCAATGAATGTATCCTTAGGAGAAAAAAACATGGGAGATCCACAAACTTTAGATGATTTTATCAATTGGGGTTTGACTAATTATCCTTCTGATAAAACAGCTTTGATTCTCTGGGATCATGGTGGAGGATTAGATGGTATCTGTTGGGACGAAGATAATGGCGATGATAATCTCTTAGTGGACGAAATTTCGACAGCTCTAGACGGTTATCATTTTGATTTCTTAGGTATAGATGCTTGTGTTATGGGACAGTTTGAAGTTCTGTATGAATTGAAAGATTATTGTGATTTCTATGTTGCAAGCATGCTAAATGAACCTGGGTATGGGTGGAATTATTATGATACTTTCTTAGCGCTATTAACTAACCCAACAATGACAGCTGCTGAACTAGCACAGAATTCTTGTGAAGATTATGTCGATTTCTACTCTGGTTATAGTACTGATGTAACATTAAGTGCATATGATACTTCAGCTATTTCAGGTCTTGAAACAGTTATTGATGACTTCGCTTCTGAATTAATTAATGCACTTGATACTAACGCTGCTGATATTTTCAATGTAAGAATGATTTCAAATAGCCAGCTTTTCCCTGATGTTATGTGTGATATCAAAGACTTCGTTGAAAATGTTGCATTACTTCCTATTCCAAATTTGAGTGCAGCAGCAAGTGCATTAGATAGCAAATTGGATGAAATCCTTTATGTATCAGAATCGAATCTCATTGAAGATCCATACGGTATGTGGTTCTTTTTACCTGCAATTCCATATAATTATTATAATGATTTCTACATCTACTCCAATCAGAGTGTGGTAAATAGCTACATCAATTACTATTATGATTTTGATTTTGTTATCAATACTATCTGGGATGATTTTCTATTTCAATGGAAACTAGAATTAGAAAGCTTCTTACCTGAAATATCAACAGTTTCTCCTTTTACTGATACTTTGATCTCTGGAGATCTAACTTATCTCTATGCAGATTTACCTGATCCGGGTGTTGGCAATGCTTACCAAGCAACCTTAACAATGGATATGTATGTTGACTTTGATTTGTATGTCTGGTCTGAAGAGCATTATTGGGGTTTACCAAATGGCTTTGATGTATCAAGCGAGAATATGGACGACGAGCCTGAGGTTGTTTTATTCTTAATTGATGATGCAACACGAGTATTTTTCCTTCTACATGCTTATTCTGGGTCGGGTTCCTATACACTCAATCTTGAGATAGTCGAATATAGTGATGACGGATATGAAGAAAACGATGATATTACAGAAGCCGCTCATATTGAAGTAAATACACTATATTCTCTTATTGCAAATGATATGGATTTCTTTTATGTAGAATTAACAAGTGGCATAAATATGGAAATTACACTCACATTTAATGGAGCTGTAGTAGATCTTGATTTGTATCTTTTTGATGAAGACCAAAGTACTATGTTAGATTATAGTGAAGGTTATTCTTCGTTAGAAACTATAACTTACACTGCAGGTTATTCTGGAATATTTTATATTCTTGTTAATTTTTACAGTGGAGCAGCAGGAGAATCTTATAATTTAGAAATATCTATAAATGAAGATCCTGTTATAACAACATTTTATCATTCTCCTTACTATCCTCAACCAGGAGAAACAGTAACATTTACTTGTATGGTGACTTCTCTCTATCCTATAGTCGAAGTCACACTCTCAGTAAGTTACGATGGGGGAACACCACAGTACTTTGCAATGGTATTTTCAGGTTCATCATATTCTGTAGACGTGGTTCCTCCTGCTGGAACTGAAGAAGTAGAATATTCAGTTTATGTTGAAGATAGTATGGATAACTCAGTAGAGAGTTCTGTTAAAGATTTTTCAATTAAAGCAGAGTCTTCTACATTTACTCTAGATTTTTCATGGTTTATTTTACCATTTGTTTTTCTAGGGTTGTCAGTTCTTTACAGAATAATTTCAACAAAGAAAAGGGTTTAACTCTTTTTCTTCTCTTTCCTATTAAATGTTATATACTAGTTAATAATTTGTCTTTTAGATTGATATGGTTAAAATTCTAGGCATAGACTCAGAGAAATGCATTAAATGTGAAAAATGTGCAGATGTGTGTTCTGTCAATCTTTTTAGTGTTAAAAGAGAAGATAAAATGGAAAAAAGGATAGTTTTTGATGATCCTCTGAGATTTTGTTTTAGATGTGGGCACTGTATCGCTATCTGTCCAACTGAAGCAATCTTCTATGAAAAAGCAGATCCTCCCTATAATTTTGAGGAAGCAAAGAACCCATCAACACTCATTTCGTATGAAGACTACATGAAGTTCATTCGTTCTCGTAGATCGATGAGAAAATTCAAAGACAAACCTCTTTCTGAAGAAAATATTCAACGCATAATTGAAGCTATGAGGTATTCTCCAAGTGCAAGTAACAGACAAAATAGGAACTATCTAGTATTAACAAAACCAGAAGATATTGCATACTTATCAGATAGAGTATCTCGCTTGATGCAGAGAGCGAAAAGACTATTATTTCTGAAATACTTGATCGCTCCATTCATAGGAGGTTTACTGCGAAAAAGGTTATTGAATCCAAAAACAAAGATCCGTCTGAATAGATTTTTTGAAGAAAAGGCAGCAGGTAAAGATAACATCTTTTTCCACGCTCCTTGTGTCGTAATTGTTCATGCTCCACCTTATTCAAAAATGACACCATCTGATGCAGCTATTGCAATAACACATGGAATATTAGCTGCACATACTCTAGGACTAGGAACATGTTGGATAGGTTTTGCTCAAGAACATTTATGGAGAAGTAAGAAGTCAAGAAAAAGTCTAGGGATACCCAAAAAGAACAATGTCTACGGTGTATTTGTTATAGGCTATCCTGATTTCAAATTTGAAAGAGCACCTCCGAGACGTGAAGCAAGAGTAAAATGGAAAAAATAGCCTTATGATAAGATTTTATTCTTTTTTTACCCTCTTTTCTCCTGTTTTCAAATTAAAAGTATAAATATCTCTAATTTTTGGTATTTGAACACTCAATTCTTCTAAATCTATCTTATATAAAACGAAACTTGGATCTTCAGATGATTCCCAATAATTATCAAACCAAGGAATTGCTGTTGCTACATCTCTTCTAATTTCAGCATTATTGACCAAAACAGCTTTTCCTGTCCCTCTTATAGTACTTAATTTTTCGTCATCATGAGGATTAATAGCAAATTCAATATTATTGTTCTTCTCTAATTGTATGATTTTATTTCTCCCAGTGATACTTACAAACCAGCACTTGTCTTCGTGATAAATAAGAGCAACAGGTCTAACTCTAGGTCTGTCTTCATCTATGTTTGCTAAATACATTAGTGGTTGTTTCTTTAGATAATTGACTACGGTTTCGACTTCCATAAATCATTTTATCCTCAGACAGATATATTCTTTTTTACTAAAAGATTTCTTTTTATTTGAATTCATCTAGATAACTATCTGTACTTTTATATTTCTAGTTCTTAAGCTGTTAGAACGTTCTAGATTGCAATTTACTTCCGACAAAAAGCGAATTAAAAACGTATTACTTTCGTAAGATTTTCTTCTAGATAAAACTTGGTTTTAGATAAAGTTTATTATTAGCATTTCTTATCTTGGATTGGTAATAATGACGTTTTCAATAGTTGCGTATGATCCAGAAAAGAAAGAGTGGGGAGTTGCAGTGCAATCTAAATTCGTAGCAGTTGGTAGTATAGTCCCTTGGGGTAAAGCTAATGTTGGTGTTATAGCTACTCAAGCTTGGGTGAATACTAGTTATGGTCCAAAAGGACTAGCTCTTTTAGAACAAGGATTAACTGCTGAAGAAGTTTTGAAATTGCTTACAAGTCAAGATGAAAAAAGAGAACATCGTCAAATAGGTATAGTAGACTCATATGGTAATGCAGCATCTTTTACTGGTTCAAAGTGCTTTGATTGGGCAGGGCACATAATTGGTGAGAATTATGCATGTCAAGGGAATATCTTAGTGTCACAAACAACTGTTCTTGCAATGTCTCAAGCTTTTAGAGAAACTGAAGGTGATTTAGTAGATAAATTAATTGCGGTTTTAGAAGCTGGCCAAGAAGCTGGTGGGGATAGTAGAGGAAAACAATCTGCTGCTGTGATGGTGTTCAAAGAAGAAGGGGCTTACGATGGTGGAACAGACAAGCTTGTTGATGTTAGAGTTGATGACCACGAACATCCCATTAAGGAACTTCGAAGGGTGTTTGAGCTTTATGATTTGTCTCTTCTAAAACGAGATAAACCAGAGGATAAAGTAAAATTAGCTGGAGATGTTCTGAAAACTGTTAAAGAAGTATTAAAGAAAGACGGTTTCTATGAAGGAGAAATTAACACCAAACTAGATGATATGACTAAAAAAGCATTGAAGGATTGGATGCTCACTAATAACTTTGAAGTAAAGGAAAGAGAAGACGACTTCATGTGGGGTGCTGTTTATCGGTTCATTGATAAAAAGAAAAACGAACGTAAGTAATTTCTATTCAGCTGTTGTTTAAGTTCATCCTTATAATATAAAGAGACCAAATTAGAATACTTAATCTGTTACTTGATGGAAAAATAAAGGAAGAATGAGAAAGGAATTCTTAATTTCTCTTTCTTCTAAATTGAATTGAAACTAATGTTGCTACTAGAAATGCTCCTAGAATACCGATAATTGGATAAAGAGATTCTTCAGTTCCAGAAGGTGTTGTAGAACTAGTTGGAGTTGGAGTGGGTTCAACATAAGGTTCATAGTCGTCATTAGATTCTATATCGATTCCTAACAGAAATTCAATAGTATTGTAAATCAAATACACATTATCCTTATCTGTCAAAGCATAGTCATAATTAGACCAACAGGTTGACCCAAATACAGCTAGTGATGATGAGCCATTAACATCCACACCTGCAATTGGAATAATATCTCCTCCAGTATTATCATTTACCATATCATAGACTACTGTTGGTGCAGGTGCAGCTTCATCTTTTTGGTAGAAGTAGGTTTCACCATACATTATCCAATTGACATTATCTGAACCTGTTTCTGAGTAGAGTGAACTAGGTGAGAAATATTGTATTCTTCTGGTTAGATTTTCAGTAATATAAGCAACTTCTGGATCTAGATTATAATTCCCAGTGAAACAATACCAATCTTGGTAATATTCAGGATCAGCTGAAGTAGTATAAAGATTATCGTCATTCATTCTAATGTCAGCACCGAGTGATGTCAAAAGTGCATTCATGGTCTCAAAGTTTACATCATACGTAAAATCTCCTCTGCTACTTAATAACATGTGTCCTCCAGCTTCATACCAGTTAGTTAGTGCTGTTATCTCAGCTGCAGTGAAGTCTGTTGTTGTTACTGGTGCTGTTATTACTACTAAATCCACGCCTGCTAAAACAGTTGTGTTAAATTCCTCGTAGTTATATACTACTTCTAAAACGTCTCTATCAAGTGTATCATAGAATGATGACAAAAGGTCGTCTGCAGCATAATCGTTTTCATGAGCTTTATCAATGAGTACTTTTGCAATATCAGGAGTTTCTGTGATTGTAGGAACGGTAACAATTGATAAAGTATAATTCCATACAGCATATACTGCACCTACTGCCCTTCCTAATTGTTCTTCTGTAATAGCTTTTATGGTCGCATTTGAACTTATAATTCCTGTAGTATCTCCAGTTGGGTAAGCGTCTCTGATAGTCCAATAATAACTATATGCGTGAGTAGCACAGTCTATAATGAATTCTGTAGTATTTGTGATCTCTCCAAAATCATAAGCTGTGATATTAAGTTCATCAAGACTATAATTTATGTCAGTTTCATATGCACTATGACCTGACCAAGTGTCATATGTGTGAACAGGAATATTAATATCAGCTGTATAATGTGAAATTATTCCTAGAAAGAAGAAAACATTACCCCATTCTTCATTTTGAGCAAAATCTCTGATTTCGCCTACCATCTCTGTTACCTTCCAAGGAGCATTGTGCTCTCCACTTACTGGATAGTAAAGATGATTATCCCAATCTTGAAGAACTTGATCTGGATAAGTGCTTCCACCGATAACTTCTGGAGAATAATAATCAAATACAGTTGCCCAGTCACCTTCTACTAGTGTCATAGCTTCAGTATCAATAGTTTGGTGTGTCAAAAGCCCCCAAGCACGAACAGTTTGATTATTTCTGTTGTTCAAAATAAAAGGGCTGAGGAATAAAAATAACATAATATATAAAGAAATACTCTTGTTTTTCATATTATTCAATTAACAAAATATTCATTTATTTTTAAATATTCTCGAGTAACCTAGATTCTTACAGAATCAAAATAATTTTAATTTTAATATCTAATGTAGCTTCATGAGAATACCTATACAAGTTTTAGTTTATCCGGTAATGCTATCTGAAGCTGGTTGGAAATATTTAATGTTAAAAAGAACAGAAGAAAGGGGAGGTTTTTGGCAAGGAGTTACTGGACATCCAGAAGGAAAGGAAAGTATAGAGCAAGCTGCTGCAAGAGAGTTACTCGAAGAAACAGGTTTTATACCTAATTTCTTGATAAAAACTGATTTCTCTTACAAGATTAAAATTGAAGAATCAGCAAAGGATATTTTTCCTGAAGGAACTACTGAATTAGATGAATATGTTTTTGTTGCTAGAATAGATCAGAAAGATCTACCAAGTATTGATTCATATGAACATACAGAATGGAAGTGGTGTTCTTACGAAGAAGCGCAGAAATTGTTATTTTGGGAAGAAAATAAACAAGCTTTAGAATATGTAAGAAAATTTCTTGAAGAATGAATATTTCTATTCTTCTTGTTGTTTAAACGAACCTATTATCTGAGTCGCTCTATGTGCAGTAAAAATCATCGCTAGAAACATTACTGCAAGTGAAAAATATACAGCAACTGTCTCAGATAAAAGAAAGAAAAAAAGTAAAGTGATGACTAAACTCATAGCTACGAAGCCAGAAGCAAGTCCCAATGAAGGGATTAACCAACCTCTGAAGACATAAATCTCAGTTAGAATACCTATCTTCAAACTGCGAAGATTTTCATACTCTTCTGCAAGGAAATATTTGTTATTCTCTGTTCGTCCTAGTAATCCCAATTGTTCCAATCTTTGCAAATGGTACTGGGCATGACTTGCAGTTTTTAATCCCAAATCTCTATGTGTTTCTCTAACACCGATATCTTTCCCTTTCTTAAGAGAATAGACAAATACTCTCAATGCAGTTCCAGTTAAAGCAGAGATTATGTCTTCAGTTTGTTCAGTCATCACTTAAACCTTCTATGTGTGGGGTTCGAATAAGGCAGCCATAGCTGCAACATAGTCATCAAAAGCACTTTCTGGAGAGAGAACAGCAGATCCATACATGCTCATATTATCAACCATGTAATAATCTCCTACTAAAGTCCAAGTTGTCTGTTGACATAAGATAAGGGATTCCATATTTACGTAAAGTAAGATAACTGTACCATTTTCTAAGAACAGTTCAGTAACCCATTTCATGTTTGGAAGTTCTCCTAATCCTTCATATGGGGCTTCTCCCCAAGTTCCAAGTCGTTCAGTGGCATTGATAGAATCAAACATAGCTTGAGCAACACCTTCTACTTGCTCTTTAGTTATAACAAAGTTTATGTCTTCAACAGGATCGACAAGTAAAGCTGATGTATTCCAATAATAATCTTCTGAAGTTCCGATGCGTTCAAAGGAAGACCAAATCATACGATCATCAATGAAACCTGTAGCATTACCACCTATCTCCATATATAATACATTAGGAATAGAGCCTAAAATTGAGGATGCAAGACGGCTAGAGTAAGGTTCTGAAGGTCCTCCGTTATCTGGACCAGTTCCATTAGGTAGTGTAAAATACACACTTACTCCTACAACAGATCCTAAAACTATTGCTGCTCCAAGACCTATTGCGAACCACTTCATGAAACTTCCTTTTAGTCCTTTTGAAATAGCTTTTCCAAGTAATTTTTCTTCACTCATTTTATTTCACCGAAGTTTCTTTAACTTCAGAAAGTATTAGTTCAAAGACACTTTTAATAAAATGTTTTGTACGCACATTAAAAAATGTTGTACAAACATTTGAACATTTCTCTTTAAAATTCATTTTAGTAGGATTAGTCGTATGAAAACTGTTTTTAATTGGTTTTTTCTCGTTTCATCGAGTGTGATTATTCATGAAAGTTATTTTTCAGAAAACTAATCTTAATGATTTTGAGACACCTTTAGTGTTTATTGGTGTTTTAGAAGAAGCTAAAGAAGATCCACATTTTACTGAATTAACTACTGCTGCTCAAAAAATAATTGAGCATGGTGATTTTAAAGGTAAACAAGGTGATCTTTCTCTAGTTTATACTAATGGTGCTATTAAAGCGGAAAGAATTCTTTTAGTAGGTTTAGGAAAGAAAGAAAAGTTGACAGCAGAGTCAATTAGACAGGTAGTAGGAACAGCTTCTAGAAAAGCACGAGATTTAGATGTAAAGGAAATTTCTATCTTTCTTGATTCGTTCTCGAGAGGAGTAGTAGAAATTACTGAAACTACAGAAGCTTTAGTTCAAGGAATGATAATGGGAAGTTTCCAAAATATTGCTTATAGAACTAAGAATCTGGAGAAATACAAGACAATTGAGGAATTAACAATTATTAGTTCGGATGCTGATGAAATTGTTATGAAACAAGGAATAGAGAGCGGGAAAATCATTGCGGATGCTGTTAATTTTTGTAGAGAACTTGCTTGGGGTCCTGCTAACTACATAACACCAACAAAACTTGCAAATGAAGCACTTCGTTTTGAAAAAGAATTAGGGATTAAAACTACAGTATTTGATAGAGAGAAAGCTGAGGAAATTGGTTTGACCAGTTTTCTAGCTGTTGCTCGTGGTACAAAAGAACCTCCCAAATTCATTATTATGGAATATGGTGCTGAGAAAGAAAGAGCTGATACTGTTGCTTTAATTGGTAAGGCAATAACCTTTGATAGTGGCGGAATAAGTATCAAATCTGGTCAAGGTATGGAATTGATGAAAGCTGATATGACTGGTGGAGCTGTTGTTCTTGCAGTTATGGAGGCAGTAGCAAAACTGAATCTCGACTTACATGTTGTTGGAATAGTCCCAGCAACTGATAATATGCCGTCTGGAACTGCCTATCATCCTGGAGATATTATTACAAGTTATAGTGGAATTACAATCGAGGTTATTAGTACAGATGCAGAAGGTAGGATGGTACTAAATGACGCTTTAACTTATGCAGCAAAGAACTATAAACCTAAAGCTATGTTTGATTTTGCTACACTGACAGGAGCAATGATGATTGCTTTAGGTGAACATGCTATTGGCTATTTTTCAAACCATGATTTCGTAGTTGATAAATTAGAAGAAGCTTCCAAAACTAGTGGAGAAAGAATCTGGCGTATGCCTCTTTGGGATGTTTATGATGAACAGCTTAAAAGTGATATAGCAGATTTCAAACACACAGGAGGACGACCAGGCGGTGCAATAACTGCTGCACGTTTCTTAAGTCAATTTACTTTGGATGTTCCATGGGCACACTTAGATATTGCTGGTGCAATGGAACAAAGTAGCGATAAAAACTACAACCCAAAAGGAAGTAGAGGACCAGGTGTCAGAATTATCTTGGATTTATTGAGAAATTGGTAGGAAATTAAGATACCTACTTTTTTCCTCCAAAGAAGTAATTCTTAACTTTGTGCAAAATAAAAGAAAAATATGTGCGTTTTTTGATGAAAAATTCTAAAAAAGAATTACAGGATGGTCAATAGGATATGGGTCTTCACTTTTAGATTCACCATCTATAAAATAACTTCCATTACCTTGCCAGTTTTCCCAATAGTTTCCTGTAGAAGTAAGCAGATTAAACCAAGTGCTATTTGTTGAATCATCATATGCTTGTGATATCCCTTCTAGTTTATTGCTTATGAAGTTATTAGAATAAATTGTGTTGTCAAAAGAGTCTAAGTAAATAACTAATGCATAGTTAGAATTTCCAATAAACTGGTTTTGATAGATTATTATTGATTCTGAAACATTTATCTTTATTCCAAATCCGTTTAAGTCTATTTTGTTTTGTTTTATACTACAATTAAATGATTCCCATACAAAAATACCAATTTCATTATTTGCGATTATTTCATTATTTTTTACACTTATCTCTCTCGAATCCCAAAGTTTTACTCCTATTTTATTATTTGAAATTTGATTGAATGAGAGTTCTTTGTAGAAATTTTCTCCTTGGGTACCAATATGCTCTTCGTTTCGAAAACCTTCTGCATTCTGATAAAGTGTGTTATTTGTAACATTCCAATTTTTAGAAGAGTAGTTGATAATGCCAACTTCATTTTCTATACAATAATTATCCTTTATCATAGAAGAGTTGCTTGTAAACTGACAGATCCCACTATTATAATTTCCATATAGTTCATTATTTTGTATTGTTACATTTTTCATATCCGAAATCCAAATTCCATCACCACAAAACTTTGCTAAATTGTTTTCTAAAATAGCATTTTTACAACCAGAAACAACTAATCCAAATTTCGAGCAATTCCAAAATTCATTATTTTGAATTGTGTGATTTTCTCCTCCAAAAATCTGTATCCCTCTTTGAACTCCAAATATTGTTTGATTTGAAATAGATACAGAATTACAGTCTTTGGTTATTATCTGTCCATATTTACTAGTGATATTCAATTCAGTTTCGTTTGTAAAGATCCCAATAGGTAAACCGTTTACTAAATTATTATCTAGGAAAAGTTTATCAGAATCAGTATATGTGTATCCTCCTAAAATTTCTATTCCATTCCATGTGAAATTATTTGACCTTACTGTACAATTATAAGTATAAGCTAATTCTAATCCCCTAATTTTGTTGTTACTGAGTGTATTTTCTACAAAAGTAAAATTATCACTATTATACATCCAAATTCCTTCCACATTATTGATTATGTTACAAGAGGTTATTACTGAATTTGGACATGTATCCAATATGATAGCTGAACTTGAATTACTGATTGTAGAATTAATAATATTTACATTGTCACAATCAAATATGTTAAGGCTGTCTCCATTCTTGTTTAGATTAACATTCAAAATTGTAATGTTTCTACTCTCAACTAAAGTTATGCCATTTGTTGTTTCTATAATTTCTTTATTGTAAATTGTAACATTTTCACATTTTACTAAATAAATTTGAGAGAATTCTGATGAAACACATAAATTACTTTCATTCTGTAAAAGAGCAATTTCCTTTCCTTGAATTGTATTGTTTTCAAAGACATAAGTACTGAAATCTTCAGAAGTCCAATGACTTAGTTTTATACCCCATTTGTCGAATTTATTATTTTTTATTGTTGTTCCTGGATTTTGAACAAAAATACCACCACTATTTTTTTCAAAAATATTATCTGACAAAATTGAATTCCAGCTCCATAATAACCAAAGAGGTTGTTTTTCATTATTCTTGAACAAATTGTCTGTAATCGTTGAATCACTACATAAGTCAATGGTTGAAGAATCTTTGCTGTTTGTAACTTTATTATTAGTGAAAACCGATTCCTTACATAATCTCAAAGAAAATGCTTTATTATTTTTATCAAATTGATTTTGTTGAACAATTATTCCTTTACTTTCTTCACAATATAAACCAACTTGATTGCAGTATTTTATTGTATTTTTTTCAATTATGACTGCATACTCTGCTGTTTCAGATATATATATCCCATAATCTTTTGCTGAAACAAAACAATTTCTGATCTCAAAGTGTAGGGTTGTTGTACTAATATAAATTCCATGTGTTTCTCCTGTTGTGATATTTAGATTTTCAATGATAAATGGTTTCTTTGAAGATCCTTCTCCTGAAAAACCATATTTAGAAAAATCTCCATCAGATTCAATGATTATATTATCATGAGGATTCAAATTTGTTTTTGGCATAAATAAAACTAGAAGAGAGATTAAAACACTTGTAGCGATTAGAAAAGAGAAAAGAATTGCAACATATTTCGTCGTAAAGAATTTCACTTATACTACACTTCTCAAATCTAGTGATACGTTCTTATACTTATATCCTTTTTTATTTTTAATACGCTCTGATTAAATTAATCTAGGAAGATTTGTTTTACAATAATATTCTATTTCCAGTTAAAAAGCAATTTTTCAACTAAGAAAAAGATAAAAAATGATTTCCTTTCGTTTATCTATACCATTTTGTCACTTCTTCTACAGCAAATTTAGGTTCTCTCTCAGGATTTTCATCTGGATAACCTAAAGCAACAGCTGCTATTAAGGGACCTGAATATCCTATCTGTATACCGACATTTTTCCCAAATTCTTGTAAACTATCTCTCATTTCTGATTCTTGAATTTCGATACCAAGTATTTGTAATATAACTGGTTCAACAAAGAGAACATCATTTATCCAAACTGTTCCTAGTCCCATACTATATGCTTTCAATAACATGTTTTGAATTGCAGCTGATACTGATTGAATTTCAGGACTTATACCTCCCCATTCACAAGTTTGTGTTACTATGATGACTACTGGTGCTCTGTCCATGATGTTGTACGAATTATGAGCTGATGCCATCAATGGGATTTTTGGAATCTTATCAATTGTTTCTCTACATGCTTCTACAAGTTTTGATTTTGCTTCTCCTTGAAAAACATGAAAGCGCCATTGAACTCGATTTTTTGCAGATGGAGCACGATTTCCTGCATCTAAAACTTCCAATATCTGTTCTTTAGTGAGAGATTTATCTTTATATCTCCTGATTGATTTTCTCTTCTTAATTACTTCGTCAATATGCATATGATATTTACGAAATTGTACAATAAAAATATTTGTTAGAGCTTCTTACTATACTTTATTGTGTTCTACTTCTTCTACTTCATCAGATTGACTGACTTTCTTGATTCTTTCTACGCCTTTATATTTTAGAATAAGCTTTACTACTTCTTCAGGAACTGCATCCTCCCATTTCTCTCCTCTTATCATCTCATCTCTTATTTTCTTCCCACTGTATTCAGCTCTACTAACTAAAGGAACCTTTCTGATTTCTTTGTGAGCAAGTTTTTCAAATAGTTCCTGTACTAATGGATTATTAGTAAAAACAACTTCAAAGCTAGGTACTAAATCGATTACATTTGCTGGCCAGATTGTATTTCTATTAATGTCTGGAATTGAAGCTATGTAAAATTTAGAGATATCGAATCTTTTTCTAACTAGGGCTGAAAGCATTTCAAGTCTTTCTCCACCAGTAAACGGATTTCTAATAGAATAAGCTTTTTCTCCACTGCCAATCAGAATTATTATTTCATCAATATCAGCTTGATTCAAAATATACTCAATTGCATGAATATGTCCTTTGTGTGGAGGATTAAATCTTCCTAAGTATAATGCTCTCATTTGATAATAATCTAAATTATAAGATAATATATCTTTTGGCAAAAGGCAAATGTTTCCTATTTAATCCCGTATTTGTTTCCTGTTTTTACAACCAATCCTTCCTTCTCCATTTTAAGTAAAATGGCTTTTAGTTCCTTCTGTGTGCAGTTTAATGTTTCTAATAATTCATTCATTGTGGTGTTTTTGTTTTCGAGTAAATACTTGAGAATAATTCCTCTTTTTTCCCTTGTAGAACCTTGAAACTTACTTTGTTTAGCTTTTGGTCTGATTCCTGTAGCAGAAACTGTAAGATGAGTTGCTCCATAATCCATCAATGCGTTATGCCAATCTCTTGACCTCCCTCTCGGCAAAACCATTTCCGCAATCTGAAAGAGTTCTTTCTCAGTTGTATTTTCACCTGCAAAACCTTCTGCAATCAGAATTCTTCTTATATTGGTATCTACTGTTGCTAGATTTAAGTTAAAAGCAAAAATCAGGATTGAATTAGCTGAATATTTCCCAATTCCTTTCAATTTTTGAAGATCTGTTGGATTTCTTGGGAATTCATCCAATTCTGTAAGAGTTTGAGCTGCCTCTTGTAACCATAAAGCTCTTCTGTTATAACCTAATCCCGACCAAATAGTGAGTAGTTCTGCTTTAGGTGCTTTAGTTAAAGATTTATCTGTAGGATATTTCTTAATGAACTCAGTGTATTTTTCACTCACTCTAGAGGCTTGCGTCTGTTGTAACATTACTTCTGAAACCATGATTTTGTACGGATCTTCAGTTTTTCTCCAAGGAAAATCTCTTTTGTTTTTATCCCACCAATTAAAGATTTTTTTCTGGAATTGAGAGATTTTTTTTGAAGAAATTACAGAGTTCATTTTTTACTACCTTAGGAACTAAAAAATGCTAAACTAAAATCTTTAAAAGTGTTTGTAGCTACGATAAAACCGTGTGCTTTAATAGAGATTCTTACAGATTCACACAAGCTATAATGTCCATTGCAGCGGTTGCTATATCTGTTTTTGTAGTAGGTAGTACAACTGCGATGATAATGGAAAGAAAATATAAATTTGATAAGCAATTTCTATCAGACTTAGGTATAAGGTATACTACAGTTGGAGCTGGAGCAAAATTAGCAAGTGCTCATTTTCCAGAAGTCTTTAACATTACATTGATAGTTACTGGTTTACTCATCTCTCCATTTTTCTTTGGAGTGTATAAGACCTTAAAACCTGAGAAGAAATATCAAAAATTCTTCTTCATTGGAACATCTATAATGGGCGTATTCTCTGGTATTTCTCTAGCTCTTGTTGGCGTTTTTGATTTAGGATATTTTTATTATGCCCATATGCTAGTTGCAGGATTGTTTTATGTAGGAGCCATGATTACTGCTTTATCTTGGGGAATTGGTGTTTTGTTGTTGGATAAAAACTCTCCATACAAACAATCAAAAATTTGGATAATTGATCCTATAATGTCCGTTTTCATTTTATTTGTGGGTCTAATTAATAGCACATTGGGACAAGCCTTTCCAGAGATTTTTGGTTTTATCTCAATGCCTCTTTATCAGAAAATATATGTCTACGTGATCTTTGTATTAATGAGTGTGATAATCATCCGTTTCTTTTTATTGTTAAAGAAGGAGAAAAAAGCTAGATTGTTAAAAACATCTGTGAATTAGATAAATCTGAAGATTCTACTAAAATCTTAAAAACAATGGTACAATGAAGAAATTGTGTCAAGAATCAAGACTAGAATCTTCTGGATAAAATTAGGTTTAATATCAGGTTTCTCTGCAGCGTTTTTCTTTCTTGTAGGGACTACTGTGGCGATGTTACTATATCCTGATTACTCTTTCTTTACTCAATTTATTTCGGAGTTAGGTGTACGACAAGATGTTTTAGTACAAGGTGAATGGCTCTATAAGGCTCTTTATCCTGAAGCCCTGAATATAACACTTATTTTGACAGGAATAGCTTTTTTACCTTTATTCCCTTCACTTTATTTCTTCTTCAATCCTCAAGAACTTTGGAGAAAAATATTGGTTATTTTGATGGCAATAGGAGGTATAGTTTGTGGTGTCTTTTTATCGTTAGTAGGTGTTTTTGATGCTGGATTGTTCTTGAAACAACATGTAACAGTAGCTCTTGGGGCTTACTTTTCTATAACGTTAATCTTTCTTTTATGGGGATTAGTCGTCGTTACTCTTGAAAAAGAATCTATTTACAAAAAATCTTTATTATGGATAGTTGACCCAATCATCTGTTTATTGGGTATTTTTGTAGGAATTGTAAATACTGGACTTTTCGACCTTATCTACTATGTTGGCGGTATAGAATCACTTGCTTTTTATCAGAAATCACTAGCTTATATTTTTGTGATACTCTTCACATATGTGGGGATAAGAATGATTCTTTTACTCACTAAGTATCCTGAAAAATTTAAAACAACTGTAAAAAATTAATAATGAAATAATACATGAATTACAGGTGAGAATCATTAACAATAAATACGCAAAGAACATTGAGTATAATAATAACTCTAATACTTGTGTACTAATTTTCCATGGTTTTGCATCGACTCCATATGATATGAAGAATCTTGCAAAGACTATGAGTGAACAAGGTTACGATGTTTATGTACCTCTTCTTCCTTATCATGGACAAACCTATCTTCAATTATTAGAATTTAATCTCACTGAAATCTTCGAATGGGGTAAAGAAAAAATAGCTCAAAAAAGGAGTGAATATAAGACATTGATAATTATAGGAGTTTCAATCGGTTCTGCTATGATGTATGTCTCTGAAATATCTAATCCTTCTGCTGATATCTTAATTGGATTAAGTACAGGAGGAGTATTTTCATTTGGTCTTAGATTATTCTCATTTATTTCGCGAGTGATAAAAATAAAATTCTTACCTTATTCTCCAATAAAAGATCTAGAATTGAAATATCTTGATCAAGGTTTCTTAAATTGGAAAAAAACAAATTTCGAAAAAATGCCTATGAATTTATTTGTTCAAGCTGTTAGAAGATCCAAGTATTTGAATAGAAAAGCTAAACAAATCACCAAACCACTCTTAATAATCAATGGTTCAAAAGATCCTGCAACAAGTAAAAAAGCAACACCTTTTTTCATAAATGATGCTCAAAATAAGATAAAACTTGGTGTGACTGTTAAAGGTGCAGGGCACTTGTTACTTAACACTAAATATCATGAAATAGTAACTGAAGAAATACTAAATTTTATTGCCAAATGTCAAAATCTAAAACCTATAACTAAAACAAATCAATTCAAAACCATTAAACTCAATGTGAAATGATATTATAGTTTTAGATTCGAAAGATGTTATCTTCTGCTCTTTTATCTAATAAGTAATTTTGGAGAAAAATGAAATTTCATGGGTTCTGGTTGATTTAACCATTGTGTTTAATATGACACAACAAGTATTAATATGGTTAAAGGGTTAACTTAAACAAAAAATTCTCGTGAGCTAAATGAAGATTCTAAAAAATCAAAAAATGATGATTATTGGTTCCTCAATAATCGTAGTTATACTTGCAACTAATCTCGCTATTTTCTTACCTCAATTAGGACCTAGGTTCAATGTTGATTGGGATCCTACCTCTTTACTTGAAGGCACAGCTTCTACTTTTCAAGTTAAAAATTCAGTTAGTACTTCTTTTGGATCTTATACTCCTATAAGTTTGGATTATACTCCATCTATTATTCCAACAGAAATTTCTGAAGGTCTCTCTAACGTTAATTTACAAGGTCTGCACATATCTAACGATGTCAAAGAACTCCTTGAGTACTATGGTTTTGCTCTAGTGGATGATGGTCAAGAAGACATTTACGGGATCTATGATGATGAAATTCCAAAATTCATAACAACAGATTTGTGTTTACATGCTTATCATGTACTCTATGATATAAGTCTCAGAGTATTGGAAGGAGAGCGATTCTTTTATGATTTTGAAACCATGTTATTAACTCTTAGAGGTGCTCAGATAGCTTTAAACAGCACTGTGACTGAACCTGTAGTTCATGATGCACTCAAGAAGAATATTGCGTATTTATCCGTGATGCTCTATTTGATTAATGAAACCAATACTATCCCACCTGAAGTTGAAGCTCTTACCCAAGCTGAACTGGATTTGATTAATGATACTAATCGTGCATATTCTGCTATTTTTGGCTATGAAGAAGATTATACACAATATATCGTTCGTGGACATTATACTCGTAACGAAATACTTGCAAACTACTTCAAAGCAATGATGTACGCTGGAAGGATGGGTTTTCTTCTCCAAAGTCCAACTGGTGATCCTGCCATGGGAATTGAACATACTAGAATGGCTATTTTACTACTCTCTAGTTTTAATACTTCAATTACATCTGAAACAGTTTGGGATTACTGGGATAGAATTTATGAACCTACAGTCTTTTATGTTGGTTCAGCCGATGATTTAACACCAGCTGAATATTATCAAATTTGGCAAGATTTAGGTGGTATTGGAGTTGATGGTCTAGCTTCTGAAAGTTATATTGAGGATTTTATTATTGAAGCAAAAACCTACAGGAAACCTCTTATTAATTCCATGTTTGTTTTTAGTGGCTTTGATCATGAAAATGTTACTCAAGGTTTTCGCCTAATGGGACAACGTTTTATTCCAGATTCTTATATCTTCCAGCAACTCGTAGCTGATAAGGTTCCTGCTAGGTTAATGCCTACAGCTTTCGATGTTTTTTCGGTATTTGGAAGTCCCAGAGCTGATTATTATATGAGGAATGAAAATCTTACTTACCCTGATTATGATGATCAAATTCTAAAACTTAGAGCAGAATTTGGAGATTTAACTGAATATGATTGGACACAAAATTTGTATTGGTTGTGGCTCTATTCGCTATTCCCATTATTAGAGCCAGCATCACTCGGTTTTCCAGGATTCATGCTAAGCAATGCTTGGTCAGATAAAGCTTTAATGACCTCTTCTGCTTCTTGGGCTGAGCTTAGACATGATACAATTCTTTATGCTAAACAATCCTATACATATGAAACATCTCTTCCACCATTAAAATATGGTTATATTGAACCTTACCCTGAAGTATATGCGAGGTTAGCTAGTCTAGTAAGACTTATGCAATCTGGTTTGGATGAACGAGGTTTATTCTTCGGAAGTTTCAGTGATAAATTACTGCAAATTGCTGAGATATTTGACAAACTTGTGGAACTAAGTATAAAAGAATTGGAAAATGTGCCACTCACTTTAGATGATTATAGATATATTAATCATGTTGCTTCTTATATAGAAACAGCTGCAAGTTTCCACGATCCTGATGCAGAAGAATGGGTGAATGAAGCTGATGATAGAATGGCTGTGATTGCTGATGTCCACACAGATCCAAATTCAGGAAATGTTCTAGAAGTAGCAAGTGGTGATCCTTATGTTATTTATGCTGTTGTTCAGGATGAAACAGGCACTCTAAGATTAGTCAAAGGAGGAACTTTCTCTTATTACGAATTTCATCATCCGATGGTTGACAGATTAACTGATGAAAGCTGGCAAGAGATGCTAGATGGCAATCCTCCTCCATTACCTGAATGGATATTAAGCTCGTTACCTTTAATTCAAAGCTCACCTACATTGTTTTTATTTGCAAGAAAAGAGGACTAATTTCTCTTTTTTCCTTTTTTTTCCTTTTTCCAAACAAATATTTATATTTACAACCTCATATATACTTGGTTAAGTAAAATATACTGTTGATTGAGGAAGCTCCTTTGGATAAGAACGAGATTTTAACAAAAGTTCAGAATAAAATCACTAATTTCAGAGATCTTGCTATTTTCAATCAAAGCTATATTAAACCGAATATTATCTACCGTTCTTCCTCTCCTATCTCTTATCAATCCCCAGAACTTCTACAAGAGTTCAAAAATTTAGGAATAAAAAGTATAATAGATTTAAGATCAGCTGTCGAAATAGGGTATTCTAGTTATGAAGATGAATTTGTAAATAATTTCAATTATTATTGGGTTCATATGGATATCTCAATGCCAACTGATGTGATGCTTAGAGAAGGAAAAAGCGAGATGTCTTTTTACAATCAATTCTGCTGGTATACACTTTTTTATAACAAAACTCAAATCAGAAAAATATTCAATATACTCTCTCGTCCTGAAAATATTGCTACAGTTATTCATTGTCATGCTGGGAGAGACAGAACTGGCGTAATATCTAGTCTGATTCTACTTCTTGTAAATGCACCAGAAGCAAATATCATACAAGATTATCTTGCAACAGATGAATTTACCCAAAGTGAAGATATCGAGTTTATAGTAGAGGAAATTGAAAAGATGGGAGGAATTATGGAATATTTGGTTAGTTGTGGATTGTTAAAAGAGACTATGGAAGGTCTAATCGAACAACTTCGACCTTAAGAGATAATTCTCCTTTTTTATTCCAAAAAAGTTATTTGCTAGCTGTTTATTTCTTATCTATCTTTTTCTAGACGGTGAAAGAAAAATGAATGATTCTGTAAGTGAAAACGTTATTTTAGTTGACGAAGGAATTCTTTCACTTCCAGAGATTACTCCAAAAATGAAAATTCTCCTCCTTCTTATTTCTGCATTTGGTACATCTGCAAGAATGATAGGAAGAATGTTTGTGGAGATGTATTCTGTTGTTATAGGTTCATCAAAAACTGCTCTTTCTTTAATCACATCAATTAGAAATTTAATTCAGCTAGCTTTTCAGTCTTCTTTTGGTCGGATATCAGATTTTCTCGGAAGAAAAACACTGATATTAATCGGTTTGTTCGGTGGAGGAGTTTCTCTAGCATTATTCCCTTTCATTAAAAATCAATGGATTTTAGTTGTTGGTGTTTTCATTTTTTCCTTATGTTTTGCGATATATAATCCCTCTTTTACTGCTTTAGTAGGTGACCTTACAAAAAAGGAAAATAGAGCAGGATTATTTAGTCTGCTAACACTATCTGGTTCTCTTGCTTCATTTATTGGTTTAATTGCTGTAGGGGGATTAACTGATTTAATACAACCTCAACTAACTTATTACAATTATGTAGATCTTACATCATTTGGTTCACAACTTCTTTCTATAGTTAAATTTAGTAATGATATTGAATCAGACTTTCTAAGTGTATTCCAGCACAATCAATACTCACTTGTTCTTTATCTTGCTGCATGTTTATTTATCATCACAGGTATAATCAGTATTCTACTCAAAGAGCCTCCTACTGAAAAACTCCAAGAAAGATCGGTATTATCGTTTACTCCGTTAAGAGATAATAAACGATTTAGAAGATTTGTTATAGTTGGTTCATTGATGGGTTTTGTGATGTCACTAGGATGGCCAATTTTCCCTTTTGTTAGAGTAAATTATGCTTCAGCTCAAGAAAACACTTGGATTTGGGCTACTTTTAGTATAGTAATGATGCTGACTTTACTTATTACTCGCCCTTTTATAGATAAAATAAAAAGAAAATGGACTTTGTATTTTGGCAGATTCTTAATGTTTCTTATCCCTTTGAATCTAGTAATTACAGCAATGTATCTACCATATTGGTGGTTCATGGCTATAGGTGGTGGAATCAGTGGTTTTGGTAATTCTTTTTACATGGTAGCTGAGAGCAGCTATATTTTAGATTGCGCACCTGAAAAAGAAAAAGGTACCTACACAGGATTGTTTTACTTATTTATGGGTATCACAACTTTCCTAGGTTCATTGATTTCTGGAGTATTAGCTGATGTGACTGAACATCTTATAGGAGAATATAAAACCATTGTACTATTTTTGTGGATCATCACAGGAGCACGATTTCTAATGGCTTTTGGCTTTCTTTTCCTTAAAGAACCTATGAATACTAAAAACAGTTAATTTTTGTAAATTGCCTAGTTTTAAAAGATAAATTGTGGATGTCTCAATTGAAAGTGTGCAATGAAGTAGAACTTCAAGGGAATTCCCTTCCCTTTACTTTCATTTTGGACTACTTCAAAAAAAGAAGGAATGTATATGAGAAGGATCTTAAAACTTAATGGTTCAATAGATGAAAAACTAGAGCCAGAAGTACCGAAAGAAGAACTTCTGAAATGGTTAGATATAATGATTACTCTTCGTACCTTAGACGAGAAAGGTATGAAATTACAAAGACAAGGAAGAATCGGATTTCACGTTCCTATCCATGGACAAGAAGCACATGTAGGTGCTGCTGCTGCATTGAAGGAATCTGATTGGATATTTCCTGCTTATCGAGAACATGGTTGTGCATTATACCGCGGACTTCCACCAGCTGATATCGTAAATCACATGTTTGCAAATGATTTAGATCCTCAGAAAGCTAGACGAATACCTGGTCTTTTTGGAGATAACAAAATCCACTTTGTAACTCCATCAGCTCCAATAGGAACACAAATTATTCATGCTGTTGGTACAGCTTATGGAGCAAAATATCTGAAAGATGGAAATGTAACAATTGTATTTTTTGGTGATGGAGCAACTTCAAGTAATGATTTCCATTCAGGATTGAATTTTTCAGGAGTATTTCAGACTCCTACCATCTTTATGTGTCAAAATAATGGTTGGGCAATCTCTCTACCCAGAGCTAGGCAGACAGCTGCAGAAAAATTATCTGATAAAGCAGTTGGGTATGGAATGCCAGGTATACAAATTGATGGTAATGATATTCTCGCAGTTTATGTTACTGTAAAAGAAGCTGCAGAACGAGCAAGAAAAGGTGAAGGACCAACTTTGATCGAATCGATAACTTACAGGATGGGACCTCATACTTCTTCTGATGATCCTACAAAGTATAGATCAAAGGAAGAGATAGCAAAATGGGAAAAAATGGATCCAATCACTCGTTTCGGAGATTATTTAGTGCAAAAAGAATTTCTTAGTAAAACTGATATCACTAAAATCTGGAAAAAGAAAGATGAAGAATTGAAAGAGCTGATAGAAGCTGCATCAAAAAGGAATCCCCCACCTATCGACACTGTATTTACAGATGTTTATGCGGAAATGCCTTGGAATCTTAAGGAACAGCAAGAAGAAGCTGTCGAATTATATGGAGGGAAGAAATAATGGCTGAATTAACAATTGTGGAAGCTGTTAGACTGGCTTTGGATAAAGAGATGGAGAAAAATGATAATATAATTCTCATTGGTGAAGATATAGGAGACGATGGTGGGGTTTTCAGAGTAACAGACGGTTTAAAAAAGAAGTATGGCGCTTCGAGAGTCTTAGATTCACCGTTAAATGAGAGCGGAATCATAGGTTTTACTGTTGGTTTAGCACTTTATGGATTACATCCAGTAGCAGAGATTCAGTTTGCTGACTTTATCTGGCCTGGAATGGATCAACTAATATCAGAAGTATCGAAGTTTAGATACAGAAGCGCAGGAATGTTCAAACTTCCTATGGTTATTAGAGCTCCGTATGGAGGAGGAGTCAAAGGAGCGCATTATCACTCTCAATCACCAGAAGCATATTTTGCACATACACCAGGATTGAAAGTAGTTATACCAAGTAATCCATATGATGCAAAAGGACTATTAACAGCAGCAATGAGAGAAGAGGACCCAATTCTGTTCTTTGAACCAAAAAAGATTTACCGAGCTTTTAGAGATGAAGTTCCAGAGAAAGATTATGTTGAACCATTAGGTTCAGCAAAAATTGTTAGAGAAGGTGAGGATGTGACTATCATTTCTTATGGCGCGATGCTTCATATCGCATTGGATGCAGCAGAAACTATTGCAGAGAAGAAGGGAATTGAAAGTGAAGTTGTAGATTTACGATCTATTGTTCCTTTGGATATTAAAACAATAGAAAATTCGGTCAAGAAAACTGGAAGAGTTATTAGTGTTACTGAAGCTCCAAAAACATCTGGATTTAGTGCTGAACTTTCAGCTCTTGTAGCAGAACGATTCATCGAATATATGGAAGGTCCAATACTCAGAGTTACAGGTTACGATACACCTTTTCCATATTATTACGAACATGAATATATGCCAACTCCTAGACGAGTGATGATGGCAATTGAAGAGGTGTATAATTTTTAAGGTGATATTATGGTTTATGAATTCAAATTTGCAGATATTGGAGAGGGAGTTCATGAAGGTGAAATTCTCGAATGGCATATAAAAGAAGGAGATATTATAGAAGTTGAACAAGTCCTTCTTGAAGTTCATACAGAAAAAGTAAACACGGAGATTACTTCTCCGGTAGGAGGTAAAGTTCTCTCTCTTGAAAAAAAAGTGGGAGATATTATTAAAGTAGGAGAAACGTTGGTTAAAATAGACACAGATCAAAAAACTCAGCAAAAATCAAAAGAAAAGTCTAGTAAAACTGAACCTGAACCAATAATAAAAACAAAAGATGATTCATTGTTTACTCCTTCTCAAGAATTCAAAAGAGTAATTCCTAAGAAACAAGTGCAAACCTCAACCTCAACACGAGTATTAGCTTCTCCAGCTGTTAGGCAAAGAGCAAGAACAGCAGGAATAGATCTTTCACAAGTTGAAGGTACAGGACCTGCAGGCAGAGTAACTAAAGAGGACTTAGAGCTTGTTATGAGTAGGTCCTCTCCAACAAAAGCAATTAAAATCAAACGAGAAGAATCTCTACCAGGTACAGAAGAAATAATACCTCTAAGAGGAACACGTAGAACAATCTCTCAGTATATGAGGCGCTCAAAAGACAAAGCTGCTCATTATACCTATTTTGATGAAGTAGATATGACAGCATTGGATGAGCTACGAAATGCTGGAAAATCTCTTGCAGAAGAGAAAGATGTAAAATTGACTTACCTTGCTCTTATAATAAAATGCTTGATTCCAGCATTGAAAGAATTTCCTATGATGAACTCATCGTTAGATGAAGAAAAGGAAGAGATTGTTATCAAACACTATTATAATATCGGAATTGCTGTTGACACTCCAGAAGGTTTAGTGGTTCCCGTTGTGAAAGCTGCTGATCAGAAAAATGTGTGGGAATTAGCTGAAGAAATTACTGATCTTGCAACTAGAGCAAGAGAAGGTGAACTAACTCTAGATGAGGTTACTGGAGGAACTTTTACTATAACTTCAGTGGGAAATATAGGTGGGATGATGGCTACACCTATCATAAATTGGCCAGAAGTTGCTATATTAGGTTTAACTAGAGCTAAATTAAGACCAGTAGTTATAGAAAAAGATGGAAAACCAGAAGTTGGTATAAGAAAAATGATGTTCCTCTCTCTAAGTTTAGATCACCGTGTAGTAGATGGAGCAATTGGTGCAAGATTCACCAGTGCTCTTATTCGATATATGGAAAATCCAAGCTTATTAATACTAGAATGATTCTTATAGAGTGATTATATGACTATACAGACTGATGTACTTGTTATAGGTGCAGGACCTGGAGGTTATCCAGCAGCTATTAGATCTTCTCAACTTGGTAAACAGACAATCTTGGTAGATAGAGGTTCAATTGGAGGCGAATGCTTAAATTGGGGGTGCATCCCTAGTAAAGCCCTGATTTCAGCTGCAGATTTCTATTATAAAATTATACACGAAACACCGAAAATGGGAATAACAACTGAAAACACCAAAATAGATGTTAAACAACTACAACAATGGAAAGGAAAAATAGTTAAAAAATTAGTAGCAGGAATTAATCAATTGCTTAGTAGCAATAGAGTACAGAAAATTATAGGCTCTGCTAGTTTTATCGATCCTCATAGAGTAGAAGTTAAACTCGAAGACGGTTCCACTGAAACTATTGAAGCTGAGGACATTATAATAGCTACTGGAACTGAGTTCAGATCTCTTCCGGGGCTTCAAATCGATAATGATAAGATCTTAAGTGCAAGAGGCGCTTTGGATTTAGATTATGTCCCTGATGAAATTGTCTGTATAGGAGGAGGAATAATAGGTATAGAATTAGGATCTGTGTATGCCAAACTTGGTTCAAAAGTGAAGATTGTAGAGGTTTTATCTAATATTATTCATGGAGTAGATGATTCCATGATTAAAGTTTTGAAGGATAAATTAGTACAACTAGGAGTAGAAATTTTTACTGAAACAAAAGTCACTGAGGTTAATACTAGAGAGGATGGAAAATTAGTTATTGAAATAGATACAAAAGATAAAGGCATACTTCATCTTACAGCTGATAAAATTCTTTTAGGTGTTGGAAAAATCCCTAACACTTCTGAAATTAATCTTGAAGTGACTGGAGTGAAAACTGACCAAAAAGGTTTCATTCTTACAAATATTAAACAACAAACAAATATCTCTCACATTTATGCAATTGGCGATTGTACTGGGATGCCATTTTTAGCTCACAGAGCTACTAAACAAGGAATTATTGCTGCTGAAGTAATTGCTGGATTAGCTTCTGAAGCTGATTTTAGAGCGATGCCAGGAGCAATTTTTACAGATCCTGAGATATCTTATGCTGGGATGTTCGAACATGAAGCTAAAGAAGCTGGGTATAATGTAGTAGTTGCTCGAGCACCTTTTAGAGCCTCAGGAAGAGCTTTAACACAGCTTGAAGAAGAAGGTTTCGTGAATGTTGTGGTTGATGCAGACAATGGTGTTCTTTTAGGAGCTCAAATTATTGGTCCTCATGCATCCGATTTGATTAGTGAAATCTCTCTAGCACTTGAAATGGGAGCAACAGCTGAAGATATTGGTATGACAGTACATCCTCATCCTACTTTACCTGAGATGATAATGGAAGCAGTTGAAGCTGCTTTAGGAAAAGCAATTCATGTGGCAAATGCAAAACGCAAAAGTTAGTTTAAGAGAGCTTTTAGAAATGAGATTCGGGAGATTAATTGAGGATAATACTAAAGAACTTAATCTTAATCTAGCAATTGAACATTCATTGGTTCTTTTACATTCTCAATCTGCTTACGATCTTGCAATTAGAATCTGGAAAAATCCTCCTTCTGTGGTTTTAGGTAGAGGTCAGAAATTTGAAGAGGAAGTTAACACTGAATTCTGTTCTAATAATAATATAGCAATAGGAAGAAGAATTTCAGGCGGAGGAACTGTTTATCAGGATGAAGGAAATACAAATATTAGTTTTTTTATAAAGAGGAATCATCTAGAAGATATCTCGAATCTCAATGAACATAAACAATTCTTTACAGAGATTTTGAAAAAAAGCTTAGAGAGTATTGGGATTGAAAAGTTAACTGTTCTTGAAAACAATATTCTTCTTGATGGAAAAAAAGTCTCAGGTTCAGCTGGTTATCTAACTAAGAGTATCTATCTTCACCATGCAACTCTTCTCGTATCAGCAAATCTTGAAAATTTAGAAAGAAGTTTGTTAGTAAAGACTTTTAAAAAACGAAATTCAAGATCAAGTTCATATATTCCAACTGCTAATATAGCGAATTTTGATTTGAAAAGATGGAAAACTGCTCTGCTGGAGTTAATTAAGAATCAGATGCAATTCAGTTTTAAGGAAACATCACTAAATGAAGAAGAGCTAAAATTAGCAAATAAGCTAAAATTAGAACTATATTCTAACACTAAATGGATTTTTGAAGGAAAAAGAATAATGATAAAAAGCTGAAAAAAACTCGCTAAAATATTTTTCAGTGATTTAGAAAGATAATTAAATGTCGGTGGTATATTTATTTTGTCGGAAATGTTCTTTAGAAAATCAAATCATCAAAATTATAAGAGAGAGCACTCCTCAGAAACTGATACTGAGGTACACGTTACAGAACATCATTTTAGACATTATCTCGAATTAAGGGAGTTGGAATTCCAGTCTCGTGAGTATCAAAAACTCGCTGAAAGATTAATTAGGGAAGGACAATTAGGACCTGTTAACGAAATTAACAGAGAAAGAGCAAAACTAAGCATAAGAATTTCTGAACTACGAGAACTTCTGTTAGAATTCCAAAATGCTTAAGCTTATTTTAATAGCTCTTAAGCTAATCGTGATTGCATATGTTTATATTAGTTCTTGTAAAAATTAGCACTAGAATTTAGTACAATGTGATATTTATGGAAACTGGCTTTTGTACCCACTGTGGAGCAAAATTAGCAGAAAATGCTGAATTTTGTAATAATTGTGGAGCTAAAATTGAGATGATTAAAGGTGTTCCTGCAGCTACACCAATAAAAACAGATCCTCACCCAGAATCTGGAACAGAAGTGCAATATGTAGGACCGAGTCAACCCTATATACCTCCTAAAGGACAAAGACCAATCAGACAAAGACCAAAGATAGTTGGTTATGCAGTTGGTATAATCTTTCTGATTGCTGTACCTTTCATAGTTTTCGCAATTCTTGGCTCTCTGAATTTAAACTATCTTGACACACTCGAATTTCAAGTTTCTTCATTTACCGAAACTAATGTTGAGCTCAATATTGATCTTGATGTTGGTTCACTTGAGATTTATTATGATCAAACCCTTTCTAATATGATAGAAGCGGAATTAGATGTTTGGGGAAGACCTAACGCAGATATCGCTGATGCAAAAAATTTTGTGACGTCAAATGACACACCTGGTGTTTTAACTATAAGTTTTGATTCTGGAGACAGAAGTTTCTGGTATTGGGATAAGACAACTTTTAATTATGATATTAGGCTATACATTCATCCTTCAGCAAATGTTGAATTTAATGTGGATGCTGGAACAGGATCTGTTGCTTTTGATACAAATGCAGTAGATTATCTTAATATTGAAGGTTTATTCCTTGAATCTGGAACTGGTACTTTGTCTTTAGATTTGTCAGGATCTCTGAACACATCTATACAAGCAATGTATTTAGATACAGGTACTGGTAGTATCTTAGCTGACCTTGGTATTAACACTAGTTTAAACTCATCAAGTGTTATGCTCGAAACTGGAACTGGAACAATTACTCTTTCTTACGAAGACCTAATTGTTTTTGATGATTTTACCTGGATTTTAGATACAGGAACAGGTTCAATTAATCTAGCAATTACCCAAAATACTATCTTACCAATTGTCTATGAAACTGTAATAGATGCTTCTACTGGAACAGGTTCAATTGGTGTAGTTATAAATTTAAATCCAGCAATTGGCTTAAAGGTAGCTGCAGATGTAGGGACTGGATCTACAGATATTTTTGGTTCGAGCAATAATTTCGAATCCGCAAATTACGATACTGCAAATAACACCTATAATTTACTACTTCATACTGGAACAGGAAGTGTAGAAGTAGTTTAAGAAGGATTTAATCCTTCTTTACAATTTTTCAATAAGATTTTTAGCTATAAGAACAGCTGAAAAAACAGCTTGTTCGCATTTATCTTTTCTTTCCTGATTTTCTTGATCGATACTTCCATCAGGAGCTATAAAGTCTTCAATGATGTTTTTACAATATAAGGAACCATTCTTTTCTTGAAACCTTGTTTTAAATTCTTTGAATATCTCACTCATCTTTTCTGCTTCAATACCTCTCTCAACCATAATTGTACTAAGGGCTGTTAAAGATCCAGAAACAGCACCACATATAGATCTCTCTCCCATACCTCCTCCAAAAGCCATTAAAGCTTTATCTAAAGTTTTGGAAATTTCAAAAAATTGAAAATAATCTAGTATTCCTTTAGCTGTTGAACGAGCACAGTTATCACTATTTTCCCAATGTTTTTTTGTTATTTCTATAATGTCAGTCATTCTAAAAAGAAATGATATCAAGCTTCTATAAGAATTTCTATTTTAAGGGACCATATTCTTCTAAAATAGGTAAACAGCTTTTTCTTTAACTAACTTTGATTTCTTTATTCCTCAGAAAGATGGTTGAAATCGTTAAATTTAACGATGTTTATTATTCCATTAGGATATAGTTTTACATGTGAAATAGAGCATGGTTTAACATAGAAATTCCAGTAATGAGAAGGATGAGTTTCTGTTAGATAGACAAATATCAGGTTAATTACTGCTCCATGGGTTACGAGAACAACATTTTTCTCTTCTTGTTTTCTTAATCTTAAAAATAGTCTATGAAGCCTATCTAGAACTTGATAGAATGTTTCACCATTTGGTATCAACACATCATTTGGATTTGTTCTCCATTGATTTATTAAGCCTCCTTGAAAAACCTCGCTTCCTTCTTTGCCTTCCCAATCTCCAAAAGAAAGATCCAGCAAATAGGGTTCTACATCAAAATTTGCTTTATTTTGATACTTTTTTATGGCTTCCGCTGTGTCTTTTGCACGAGATAGACGACTAAAGTATATTTTTTCTATAGGAATTGTTGATAATGCTTTACCCACTTCGTCTGCATGTTTAATTCCTAGTTCTGATAAAGGAACATCGATTCTTCCTCTAATCCTTTCTTCTCCCAAATTGAATGCGGTTTCTCCGTGTCTAACAATAAAAACATCCATTTTCAACACAATTTTACTCTTTTGACACGAAAGAAACTTATAGTTCTTGAATATTTCTCATTTAATGCAAGAATTCATCAATAAAGAGTGGATGATTGATTACGAAAAAAACTACTCATCATATAAAGATGAGTGGGATGTTCATTATGAACAGATAAGAAATTTTATTCACTCTTGTTTACCTCATAAGGTTCATCATTGGGGATTTATAGGTGTTACAAATACAATCCCTGAGATAGATTCAAGAATACTTCATCGTATTGTAAAAATAACTTTACTAGATATAAATGATGAAGCTTTGAAAAGAGCCAGAATTTATCTTTCCTCAATATATGATTTTCGTCAAGTTGATGTTCAAAGATTCGATAACACTGGAGGGTTTACAGATAAAGTGTTGGAGGGATTTGAATTATTAGATAAAAATGAAATCTCAGAAAAAAAACTTCTTGATTATCTAGATAACTTGGACTTAGACTTAGATTTTGAGATCGAAAATGTTAAAGAAAAGAATCACAAATATGATTTTATTACTCACTTAGGTCTAATGGATTATTATATGATGCCTATTTTCATTAAGTACTGTTCTCGTTTTCAGAAAAACATAGAAGAATTCTTTCAAATAATGAGAAAATTGAATGATCATTCTGTAAAAATCTCTCTCAAATTTCTTCATAATATGCTAGATAAACATGGTAAGTTGATTATCTCTACTCCTGTTGCTAGAATTCCAGAAGGTGAACCATGCAATCGTTCTCTTTTTTGGTTAGATGCTATTGAAAATATAATAGAAGAAAGCGATTTCAACATCCTCAGTAGAACTGAACATATTTGGAATGAGTTTCCAACAGATGATGGTCACTCTCATCTTGTTCAGAACATCTTGTGTGAAAAACAAAAATAGAGGGGGAGTAGTATGAGAGTATAAAACTCTCATACTTGTATGTGTTTATTCTGGCGGAAAATGAGAACTAAACATATAACAATTATCAAACTGATTACAGTGACGATAAGAAATTCTGTCTGAGTTGGATTAACAAGATGAACCCACGGAATTAAAATTGTGCTTGGAATTGTGTGATCTATGTCAATTAATATCCCTTCAATTCCTATTTTAGGATCATGAATGATTTCTGCTCCTCTTGGATAATTTAGATACATAATTTGCTCTTCTGAACCTCCTTCAGGTATTGATTCTGTTACATTATATACTACATCATCAATTACTGCTGTTTCTGCCCAAGAGAAGAAACCAGTGTAATCGTTGAGTTTAACTGCAATTTCATGTTCGTCCTCAGCAAATCCATAATCTTCATCTTCAGTTTCTTCTTGATCTTCATAATCAATCTCTCTATCGGAATTTATTTGAACTTGTAGAGCTAATTGAGTGTCATTCTCTGCAAAAGGAAAATTATGAATTCCAATATCAATTTTCATCTGAGTTGGAGCAACTATTACTCCACTAATATTAACAAATTCTGTTGAGATATAAAGTGTAGATGTAAAAATCCCATCAACTGTTTCTACACCTAACACGTAAACCGAAGTATTATCGATTGTATCTGTAGAATAATCAATTGGTTTGAAATCTTCTAAAGCTAATGTTTGTTGAACAATTTCTGAATCATTAAACGCACCTTCACCAGTAGTGTCTGTATATTCAATAATTTCTGTAAAGCTTACTTCGAACTCGATTTCGGATTCTTCATCATTATTATTTCCCTCGTAATCCAGCTTAAGTACTAAGCCATCTGATCCAACTTTAACTTGAATCTGGAATTCATTTTGAACTTCGTTATTACTACTCGATGAAGATATTTGAACCTCTTCCGAACTATGTTCAACATTTACTTCTCGTTTATTCTCATTTTCAAAGTTATCATCAATGCCATCTCCATCCTCATCATCATCGCCATTTGCACTCACATGAAAATACGGTATACTAGAAAGAACTAGTATAACTAATAGACCTCCTAAAAGCAGTTTTCTTGTGGTCATTAGTTTTGATTTCATTTTATTAACGCCTTTTTATCTATTTATATTCTATAAAGTACCAATATATAGCTTAGCTTATAACTTTCTGTAGTTTATTCCTATATTTTTGTGTAGAATTAATTTTTCACCTTCTAAATAAAGAAAAAAAAGAGATAGATTATCTCTTAAATCTTTTACGAAATACTAAAACTAAACCAGCTAAGGTTAGAATTGAGGTAACAGCTATTAGTGCTAGATTGTTGATACCTAAGAAAGAAGTGTTGCCGATAGCTAGTAGATTTGCCACTCCAATTTTTGGATCATGGATGATTTCTGTTCCTCTTGGATAATTTAGATACATACTATTTTCTTCTGAATTCATTTCTAAGGGAGTAACTTTTACTGGAACTTCAACACCATCTACTATTGCTGTTTCAATCCAGGAGAAGAAACCTGAGTAGTCATTTAGAGATACTTCGACTTGTTGTTCATCATTATGGTCATCTACATATCCATATTCTTCGTCTTGTGTATTGTCACTATTTTCATAATCTACGCTTTTCTCTGATTCAAGTTTTACTTTGAGAGCTAGTTGTGTGTCAAGTTCTGTATAATTAAAATTGTGAATGCCCACATCTACTTTAACTTCAGTAGGTGTTACGATTACTCCACTAATATTTGCAAATTCACCTGATACATAAAGAGCTGCGCTAAACACATTATCTGTTGTTT
>Ga0315555_1000163_pt1 | contig 43818 bp, 40 predicted proteins | sample SalMarSW160380MG_FD_202113 | JGI IMG/M metagenome (GOLD analysis project Ga0315555, IMG submission 202113) | Salt marsh sediment microbial communities from the Plum Island Ecosystem LTER, Massachusetts, United States - Salt Marsh Sediment SW1603-80 ... | reverse complement strand
AAAGCTTGTGAGAACATCTGTTTAGTTGACATCCCCTTATTAAAAATCTGGGAACAAGTTCGACAAGAATCGTTCAAAAAAGGTCGATGGAATCCCTTAATGCTTTCTTTGTATAATAAAGTAAGAGATACACATAATATTTTTGGGCTTCCTCCTGACGAAAGGTTGACTTGGGCAAAATTAAAAGGTCTGGTCATGACCCGCAGAGTCAAGAAGAAAGCTCCTTTAGCTTATTTTATAGGTTGTCAAGCATCTTACTCTGGTAAAATGAGTGAAATAGCTCCCAGTGTAGTAACAATTTTAAGAAAAACTAAAACTAATTTCACTATCCTTGGAAATGATGAGTGGTGTTGTGCATCTCCTATATTTTTAGCTGGTGGTTATTCAGTCGGAAAAAATTTCGCAAAACACAATTTGGAAGAATTGAAAAAATTAGGTGTAAAGAGATTAGTTACAGCTTGTTCAGGTTGTTATCGTACCTTTAAAATAGTCTATCCCAGAGTTTTAGGCGATAGTTGGGATATAGAAGTTCTGCATATCTCTGAATTAGCAAATGAACTAATTAAGGAAGGAAAAATTAAATTTAAAAAGCAATTTAAAGAGAAAATAACTTTCAAAGATCCTTGTGAATTAGTGAGGCATTGTGGTTTAATAGAAGCTCCACGTGAAGTAATAAATAGCATATCTAATGTAAGATTTGAAGAATTACCGTCCAACAAAGAAGAAGCACTTTGCTGTGGTGGAGGGGGATTATTAAAGCTTAATAATTCTGAATTAGTCGATAATGTTAACACAAAATTGATGGCAGAAATAAAGTATTCAGAAGCAAACATTGTCGTTAATGGGTGTCCTACTTGCTTAGATACAATCCAATCAGGAGTAAGAAAAGAAGACTTAGATATTGAAGTTATAGATATCTCTGAATTGATTCTAAGAGCTATGGGTGAAAAGAAATGACACTAAAGAAAAAAGCAAGATCAAGATTTGTTAGATTCATTGGTAAAAAACTTCGCGAGGATACACCAACTCTTCAGGTTTATTCCAGAGATATGGCCGATCTTCCTTCACTTGTAAGTATATTCTTCAAGAACAAACCTGATGGTGTCATTTTAGTTAATACAGTAGAGGATATCCAGACAATCTATGCTATTGCCAACGAAACTAAAACTCCCATAACTCAAAGAGGAGCTGGAACTGCGGGATTAGGCGGAAGTATTACTTATAACGGTGGTTTAGTTATCGATACTAAGGGTATCGAACAGAAATTTTTCTTTGATCCATTGGAGCAAACAGTAACAGTTAATCCTTCTTATGTGTTCTCAGATTTACAACGAGAGTTAAAATTACAAGGTCTTTCATTATGCGCTTATCCATCGAGTTATCATTCAGCTACAATTGGTGGTTGGATTGCTCATGGCGGTCATGGAATTGGAAGTGCACAGTACGGAGGAGCTTTAGATCAAATTGTGGAATTAGAGGTCGTGTTACCAACAGGTCACCTTGTAAAATATACAGAAAAAGATCATATCTCACTTTTTGTAGGATCTCATGGAACACTTGGAACTATAACTGAAGTAACTTTGAAAGTGAAGTTTGATATCCCACTGAAACATCAAGGATGTACTTTTGATTCTCCTGAAGAACTCGTAAGAGGTCTTAAAGATCTTAGTTTAACATTCCCATATTCAGTTTGGTTTCTAAATCCAAAACATGTAGCTTTATTTAATGAGACCTTCGGATACAATTTGCCCAATAGATATGTAGCGATAATCTCAAAGGAAGTTAGTTTTGAAGAGGAAGAACAAGAATTTAATAGAATCTTTAATAATGCTATAAGGAACTCAGGTGGTCAAATCCTTGATCGAAGATACACCGAAGATATCTGGAAATTCCGATTTAGATCTCTTTCAATGCTAAAACATTGCAGTGATTATGTTGTATCAGAAGTTATACTGCCAATTGAGAATAGTGATAAATATTTACGCAAATTAATCACTAAATTCAAAGGGAATATTCATCTGGAAGGTGAGTTTATCTCTCCTACTCATTATGCTTTACTTATGTACATACTTTCGGATGAGAAAATGTCTCCTCTTAAGAAAACACTACTGAATTTAAAATTATACAATGTTTCTCTAAAGAGTAAAAAAGTCAAAGGACATCCTTATTCGACAGGATTGTGGTTTGCAGGTTACTACAGTCAGATATACGGAAAAGATGAATTTCGAAGATATAAGGAATTTAAGAAAAGTGTAGATCCTAAGAATATTAGTAATCCAGGAAAAGTATTATCTCCCAAAATAAGATTTTTCCCAGTAGTAAGTCTAAAATTCGCAGTGAAATTAGCAAGTAGGTTGATGTTATGAAAATTAAAGAATATGAGTTTCCAGATAATTTGTTATATGTAACAGGAGAACCAGGTCACTTTTGGGTGGAACAGATTTCTGAAAAGAGAATCAAATTAGGAATAGATCATTATGCTTCTTCAAGAGCAGGTACAATAGAATATGTTATGACAATGAAGATTGATAAAAGCATAAAGAAAAATGAAACAATAGGCACAATTGAAAGCGGGAAATGGGTGGGACAACTCAAATCACCTATTGATGGAAAAATTGTTGAGAAAAACGAGAATTTACGTAAAAATCCAAGTCTTATTAATAAAGATCCTTATGGTGAAGGCTGGATTTTAATTTTAGAAGGAAATGATTTGGAAACTCAATTTGAGGAGAATGAGTTAATAGTACCTGCTGGGGAAAAACTTGAGGAATATATATTGTGGAGAATTAATCAAGAGTAAACTAAAGGTAAAAAGATAGATTTTTAATTTAACAGAATCTCCTAAACTTGTTTATGACAAGCTGGTTTATACTTCTATTTGCACTTTTACAAGGTATTTTAGAATGGTTACCAGTTAGTTCTCAAGGTCAAACTGTTTCCTTATTAATTGCAGTTGTACATCTAAATCAAGAATTAGCTTTTCAGATAGCAATTTGGCTTCATTTAGGAACCTTGCTCGCTGTTTTAATTAAATATCGTAAAGAAATATTTCAATATCTTAATCTTAAAAACAAAGATCCTAGTGTGGTTCAGTGGAGGAATTTCTTAATTTTTAGCACATTAGGTACAATAGTAACTGGTGTTCCTTGCTTTCTGTTAGTTCGATATTTAATAAAAGATAACACCAATTTTGGAGAGTATGTTATGCTACTGATAGGTATTGCACTTATAGTTACTGCAATATTATTGTTCTACTCTGAAAGAAAGAAAAGACAATTAGAAGCACAAGAAGAAGAAATTAACACAGAAAGTTCAGATAAGAGAGATTTCTTCAAATATAATGCAATTGAAAATCTCTCTAAATTACAAATGACAGTTAGTGGATTGTTTCAAGGATTCTCAATTATACCCGGTATCAGTAGATCGGGTGTTACTATGAGTGGATTGCTTTTTATGGGAACAAAAAAAGAAGATGCCATTAAAGGAAGTTTTCTCATGAGTATACCAGCTGTAATTGGAGGTTTTATCCTTGACTTAACATTTACAGCTATACAAGTTTCTCAAGAAGGCGGAACAATAATTCCAGTTGATTGGTGGCAGCTTTTAATCGCTTTAGCTATTACTGCAGTAGTTGGTTATCTTACAATGGAAATATTCCTATTTGTAGCAAGAAAATATAATTTCTCAATCATCTGTCTGATTTTAGGAATTGTTACAATAATCTTATTTGCTGTACGTTTCGCTGCTTGAAAGTAAATCTAGAAAAAGAATATTTTTTTCTCTCTAAAAGAATTTTTATATAATCAGATAGGAAATAACATTAAAAATCATGTAATTAAATTACAGTTAGCGAAAACATTAAATTAACCATAGTGATTATAGAATTGTTTAGACTTACCGTACTCCAGCTCAATTAGGTAAAAAAGGTGAATGAATGTCTTTCTATGAGTTTCGAAAACGTATTCTAGAAGAAAAACAAAAGCGTGAACAGCAACAAGTTAAACCAGTTGGAACAGATGCATCAAGACAAGAAACCGTTATTGGGAGAAACAAGTTTAGTGTAGCATTACTAGGTCTAGAAAGAGCTGGAAAAACTTCTTTAGTTAAAAAATTATTAAAACAAGAAGATATTGTAGTGCGACCAACTTATGGGGTTAACCTCGAAAATTATCAATATCGAGATTTGAACTTCACATGTTTTGATTTGGGAGGTCACCAACCTTTCCGTCTTAGTTTATGGAAAAAGTTTATTGAAAGAGCAGATGGAGTGATGTATCTTGTAGATTCTGCAGATCATGCTAGATTTGAAGAATCTAGACAAACTTTTTGGCACTATATTAATTTTGCAAAACAAAATAGCCCTGTACTGTTTTTAGCAAATAAAAGTGATTTGCCAAATTCTAAAGAACTATCTGAGATAAATGAAAAATTTGAATTAGATAAATTTCTGAGAAATCTTCGACCATTCAACATCAAAAAATGTTCAGCTCTAACAGGTCAGGGAGTATACGAAGCTTGGGATTGGATGGTAGATGTTCTTTGTGGTGCTCAACAATGGAAAGTAAAAATAGGTGCTGCAGTTTTAGCTGATGTTGAAGGTAATATCCTCTCTGAAGCTATTTTTGGTAGACCTAGTGATCAAGCTATTATTGCTAATGACTTCAAGAAATTAAAAGAGTTAACTCGTTTATTCGCCATTGAGTCAAAGGAGAGTATTCAGTCTGTTAAACTTGAAAGTCTCTTTAAAAAGCATGTAAGTCATGTTAAACGCGGTGCATATTGTTTGTCAGTTATGATTGATCCTATAGATCCAGTTACAAGAGCACAACAAATTCAATTGAGAATACTTGAAAACTTCAGTCGTAATCCTATTGACGTTCAGAAAAACTTAGGTGAAGTTTTCGAAAGCAAGTTCCCATTAGAAGTAGAAGGAGGACGTAGATAATTGAGTGGTTACTTATCCTTCATCCGTGATAAACTTATTTCTTCTCAAGAACAGAAGATACCTCAATGTGCTATCTTGGGATTAGAAGGATCAGGCAAATCCAGTGTAGTGAGTCGTCTGTTATATGGAACTGTCTCAGAAGATCAACCGTTACAACAAACATGCTATATTAATGTAACATACGGAAAATCAACTATAACAGTTCTTGAAGCAGATGAAGAAACTTCTCGTGAAAGTCCTTATTTCCAGGATATTCTTGGAAAGATTGATGGTATCGTTTTTGTGATTGACACACAATCGATGAGGCACGTTGAAGCTTCTTTCGAATATATCTTCAGTTTGTTTGATAAAATTCCTCAAAAAACCTCAATTTTATTTTTAGCAAACAAAACTGATCTTCAGGATAGTGTACCATTTCCTGATTTACTTCAGGATCCAGCTTTTCAAGTTATTATGGATGATATCAATAGATCTGTGTCCATTTATCCAGTAAGTATCAAAACTGGAGAAAACTTTTACACAGCTTTTGATTGGATAATATCAAGAATGACTGGTAGAACTCCTTTGAGAGAAGAAGTTACACCTAAAAGAGTAATTATTCTTCAAGAAGGTGGAGTTCCAGCTTTTGACCATATTTTTGATACTTCTATAGAAGAACATGATAGCACACTTCTAGGAGGGCTGATAAGCGCTTTGAACATTATGGCTTCTACAATTTTCGAATCTGAATCTGTGATGGATGTAGTGAAACTAGGTGGAGTCAAAATGGTTATAAGAAAAATGGGAGGGTGGAGTATTGTACTATTTGTTGATCGAGACGATAGTGAATCGAAAGCTCAATCTCTCGCAGAAGAGATTCTTAATGCATTTCAGGAAGAAAAAGAAAGAGATCCATCCAAGGATCTTCCCAAACAGATTAAATATGAATTTCTAACCAAGATACCTGAAATTGCTATACTTTTAGATCAACAACCAGATAGAAAAGATGAGTATTAAGGAGAAAACAGCAAATGATAAACCCAAATGTAACAAAAGAACCATCGCTGGTATTCAGTATTTTCAAGGATTTTGGACCCGATATCCTCTTCAATAATTCGACTTTAGATGAGAATACTGCACTAACTTTAGTTATGAGTGGAATGACAATTGTAGAGATGGATAAAACTTCAATAGGAAGGTTAGATGGTTCAAAAAATCCAAAAATGCTTGGACCTATTCCTGTTCCAGAGCATGAGCAATTGAAAGCAATAGCTATTCCTTTTGAGACTGAAATCACTTCATCAACTGATGAAAGAATAGTAGCAGCTGGTCACCGCTTATGTGTTGCTTATTTCCTTTTTGAGGGCATAGCAGTAAGAGATGTTTTGGATAGTTATGGTTTAATTGAACCATACTTTACTATGATTGGTAGAGGATTACAGAAAGAATCTGATATCAATCCAACTACTATCAAACAATTATATACAAGAATGGTAGATATGTTCTCTGGAAAGATTCCGAGAATTTTTGCTATAAATCCAGATAATTCTCTAAAAGAGATGATAGGTAAGAGACTTGAGTATGCTGACACTTACCTGCTTTGCGATTTAAACAAGAATGTTATGTATATCCTCTTATATAATCCTTCAATGGATGTATGGCGAAGAAGAGATATCTATAAAGTAGCATCTGAATTAAATTCTAATATGTTTAGAAGCTCTATGAGAATAAAAACTATTGAAGATGTAAAAGAGATGGTCAGAATATTAGAGATTCTAAATATTGAAATAGCTCCAGTCTAAACAATTTTTTAACATACGAGAGATCTCTCTCTCGATTTCAATTTCTAAGGTACGTAACTCATCATCATTAAATCGTCGCGTACATGCCAACCCATCTTGAGATAAAATTCTTTAACACCTACATTATCAACTTCAATAAAAAGATGCACCTTTTTAACGTCTTTGAGTTTAAATCTATGATGCAATTCTTCCATCATCAATCTCCCGTAGCCTTTGTTCTGATATTCTGGATCTACAGCAAGGTGATGTACATAACCTCTTCTTCCATCAAATGCTCCTAATACAACTGCAACTATCTTCTCATCTACTAATCCGACTAGAAATAAATCTTTACTATATTCTAGGGATCTTTGTACTTGTTCTTTTGTATCCGAAACTGTAAGGGTTAAACCGGTTTCACTCCAGATTCTGTATACATCATCATACATCTCTATATTGAATTGAACGATTTGCATTAAGTGGCAATTGACTGTCTAGTTAATGAGTTTTTTTGTATCCAAACATTCTAAAAGCTAGTACTAGAATTCAGCTTAATGAATAAGAACAAAGTTATACTTCTACTTAGTGGAGGTTTCGACAGTGGTTTAGCAGGCTATCTGTTAGAGCAGAAAGGTTATACCATAATCCCTCTACATTTGTCGAATGTAGATTTTGCTGGTGAGGAATCAATAGAGAAGAGTGTTGAATTAGCTCGTAAATTTAACTGGAAAAAGCTCTATGTTATTGATATTGCAGACGCTTTAGAAGCTTTGGTTGACAAGTGTAAGCATTCCTATTACTTTGTTCTAATGAAGAGATTTATGTTGAAATTAGCAAGTTCGTTTGCAAAGCAAGAAGGAGCTACCTATATAGCTACAGGAGAAAGTTTAGGTCAAGTATCAAGTCAAACACTTGCTAATATCTCAGTTATTGAAGAAGCTACAAGTTTCAGAGTGTTAAAACCACTGATAACTTTTGATAAAGAAAAAATTATCTCTATGACTCGAGAGATTGGAACATTTGATATTTCCTCTGGACCAGAAGTATGTGATTTACTTGGGCCAAAACACCCTATTGTGAATGCTAATCTTGAACATACACTTAATGAAGAGAAAAAGACTTTGGAGTTTGACTTAGTTCAACATTCAATGAAAAATTTACAAATTATTGAACAAACTAACTAGTTCAGTTTTTCTGATGATTCAAGTATTTTTTCTACAATTTCATCATAGTCTTTATCTGGAAGTGATTGTATCCTTTTAAGCTGAACCTTTTCTGCAGCTAATGCCATTCCGAAAGCAATAGAATAACTTACATCTTTGGTTTGAATATATTTAGCTAGCATAGAAGTCATCAAAACATCTCCAGCTCCTGTAGGATCTCGTTCTTTAACTTTAGGTGCAAAAAATCTATAAAACTCACCTTTATCTGAATAAACTAATCCTCTTTCTCCCATAGTGACTATCTGAATATTTGTTTCAGGAAGAGCTTTCATTATCTCCTTAATTTTTTCTTTTCCTGTTAACGGTTTAACTTCATGTAAGGAAAACTTAACAAAATCAACTTTATTAATTAACCAATTTATTTTGTCTTTATCAAAGTTCCAAATTATTCTTTTCTGATGGTCTGTTGATCTGATGAAACCTTGAATATCAATTCCTATATGTTCGTGATTCTCGACTGCCCATTCAACTGTATCTTCTGAAATTTCTTTGAAAACTGGTGAAAGAAGACATGCTCGGGCACCTTTCTGGTTTTTAACAAATTCATCTAGTAGTTCTGCTTGAGCAAGTAATTTTAGTATTCTATGTTTAGGATAAATTTCATGAAAAAATCTTGTTGTAAATTCAGAAATGAGAGTCTCAATTTCAAGATTGCTAATTGAAGAAAAGTAGTGGATGAAAGCTTCAGGGAAATCTTTACCGATAGCTGTTATTACTCTTGTTTTTGTTTTTATAACAGGTACTGCCATTGTAGAATAAGCAGCTGGTCCACCAAGCTCTGAATAGGAAATCTTCTCTGGACCGAGTGAATGGAATATCTTGTCATCTAAGACAATATGACTTACAATATTCAGGTCTGCTTTCACAAGTAGAATTCTGTTAAACTGTACTTAAAGTTTCTTAATTGTTTGGATAATTAGAAAAGATTTTTGAAGGAGAATAAGGAATATTTAGACATGACTACAGAAACTATAGAAGAAAGAAAAATTCATGATTTCGGGCTAATCTTTTATTTCTGGTTTCTTTTAGTAATAGCTGCTTATGGTTTCGGTATTTTCTCAATCATTAAGCTTGCTACTAATAATCAGGATTTGATTGGCTGGGTCACAGATAGATTCAGCGATGTTACTGCCAGTTTCGGAAACTATCTCTGGTGGGCAATTGGTATTGCGGGAGTTCTGTTTGTGATTGGCGTTATCTTCGCATATTTTCAAGTATGGTTAATGAGCTATATAGGTGCAGAACTAGTCAATACAGTAGTTTTTGGAATACCAATTGTTTTAACTGGTGCTGGCATTGCTTCATTCTTCTTATTCGAACAAGTGTGGATCGGAATAGTTCTAATTGTTCCCGCAATTTTCTTGCTTGTGATTGCTATACTTGTAGGTAAGCGGGTTGTATTAGGTTCAAAGATTTTTGAAATGAGTAATGAAGCAGTAAATGATGAAAAAGAAACACTTTTACCTGTTCTCTTCTTCGCTATATTGTCTATTGTAACATTTGTAACTGGTATAGCTGCAGCAATCTACACAGGCTCAAACATTAATTATATAATGAATGAAGTTGTTCATAGTAGCAATAAGTGGGTTGAATATCTAGTTTTCTTTTTGCTAATCTATGTCTATCTAGCAATTCACTGGACTATGTTACACTTCTCTGACGCAATAAATATCTGTATTTTTAAGAGATGGAATAATTACAAGGATTCTTCTATAAAATATGCAATGAAAGATGTTTGGAAAATAAAAGGAAGTATTGTTCTTTTTGGAATGTTTATGGCCTTCTTTGATGCAATAATAAAGACTATTCAATTCTTTGCTGCTCGCAAGTTTTGGAAGAAATGGAAACAAAATAAAGCTTGGGCAACAACTTTGAAAGTTCTAAAATGGGTATTCATCATCTTCATATTACTGCTTAAATGGCTATTTAAGATATTGAAGTTCTTGAATTATTACACTTTAACAATCATTGTTGTAGAAAAGCAAGGTTTTGTTAAAAGCATGGTTAGATCAGCTGATTTATCTTTAGATTCTGCTGCCGATGTAATAATTGGTAAGACAGGAGTAAGTATTGCCAAAGGATTATTTACTATAATGACTTTTGGAGTATTTTCAGTAGGAGGATTTTTCCTAGGTTATTACTGGTTATTTGATTGGTTTGCTGCAAAACTTTCTATAGATACATCAGGTTCGTACTATGGCTTAGGTTACAATGTTTGGTTCTCTTTAGCTATAGCTGCGCTGTTCTTCTTCTTTGGCTATCTCCCAACAACTGCTATCTTAAGACCTATATCAACAGCTTACAAGACAATACTATTCTTTTACATAGCAGATCCATTTAGAGGTCATCCTGGTAGAAGAACAAGATTAACTGAATCTGAAGATATCAATGAAAGTCTTGAGAAAGTGAAAACTCAAGTTATGGAAACTTATGATAAAGAAGAACGTCCGACTTGGAACAAACCCGAAGAAGCAAAAATATAGCTTCTTTATCTTTTTTCATAATTTTTTTCTCTTAATTCTTTTTACCATTAAGGAAATTTTTTAATTAATGAATGTATTTTCTTTATTGGATATATTATGCATTCACCACGCAGAAGTTTATTGGGGAGTTATCATTATAGTGTTGTAATTAAGCCTGATAATACAACATACAGCGATTCTATGTCTGGGAATCTTGAATTGTACGATGGAAAACACATTATAGAAACTATTAAATTCACATCCTTTAGTCAATTGGTAACCGCTATTATGAATTATTGGGAGAAAAAATTAGGTACAGATGTAAATGTTCACAGATTTTCAAATTGGTTGTCTGAGTATTTTTCTGATATAGGGATTACTAACATTAATTTCTATGAGATGTTAGAGACAGTTAAAGGATTAGGAAAAGGAGTTTCTTTGAAATCTTCGGGTTTCGAAATTAGAGAAGCTAAAGTTATTCCTGAATATCTCGGTGATAAAGAAGTTGATACAGCTAAGACAGCAGAACTAAAGCCAGCAGGAACATATATAGATGTTAGAGGGGAAGGAATGGAAGCTGTTCCAGAGAAATTAAGACCGGAAGAACCACCAAGTGATACTGTTCTTAAACCAAGTGAGATATTCCACAAAGAAGAAACTGTTTCTCCTATTGTAACACATCTTCCAATTCAAAAAGAGGAAGAATCCGCTAGACCAAAACCTCCAACAAATACCTTGTTGAAACCGAGTGAGGTGTTAAAGGAGAGAGATTCTGTGGTTTTTGTTGATGAAGAACCCACAGTGAAACCTCAAGTTTTAGGAATGGGAGATCCTGTAGTTACTAAACCAATAGAAAAAAGTGAAAAGAAGAAACCTCCAAGTGATCATCTACTTAAACCAAGTGAATATCTTAAAGAAAGAGAGATAATTGATTCAATTTTTGATATCACCACAGAACCAAGAACTTTTCAAGAGGAAAAAAAAACTGAAATTGTAGAACGAACTTTAAAACCTCCTTCTGAAAAATTACTCAAACCAGGTGATTATCTCAAGGAAATGGAGATTGAAGAGAAAGAGGATATTCAAGCTGAAACAAAAGAAATTAAAAAAACTGAAAAATCTCTTCCAATTGTTAGTACATCACTTCCTCCTCCTTCCAAAATAGATCCTTCATTACAGAAAATTCCTGTTCCTCCAATCTCAGAGAAACCAGTTGAAGACTCTGCTGCTATTGAATCTCAAGATAAGAAAAAAGAGGGTGAGGTAATTGATTTTGGTATTGAAGTTAAAAAGGAATCAGAACTTTTAGAAGTGACTTTTAGAAAAATTAAAACTATTGATGATCTCCGTGTAACAGATATCATGGGTGTAGGAGAGAAGACATCTCTTTTACTTGAGAAAGGTGGTTTTGATAAAATTCAAAAAATAATGGAAACAACTCCTGAAGAGTTAAGTAAAATTCCTGGAATAGGTATAACATCTGCAAAACAACTCATTTACGGAGCTAAAGCTTTGATGAAAAAAGGTTTAGAAATTTTAGCAGCTCAACAAAAAGGCAAAAAAGTAGGTGTAACTGATATTATAGGTGTAGGGAATAAAACCGCTATGTTACTGAAAGAAGGTGGATATGATAGTGTTGATGATATTGTGAATTCTAAACCTGGGGAATTAAGTAAAATTCCTGGAATAGGTTTTACAGTTGCAGAGAAGTTGATAGCAGGAGCAAAAGAATTGCTAGAAAAAAGAAAAGAAGAATGCTAATAAGTAGACAATTTATCTAACACTTCTATATTTTTAGAATCCATTTTTGTAAATTTTACAAGAAAACGAAACAAATTATGGAAAATGTTATTTATTCTCTCTCATTTCTCAATGTGTAATATGAGTGAGTCGTACGTTATACAAATTGTAGGATATTCCCAAACTGGTAAAACTACACTGTTGGAAAAATTGATTGAAATACTCATCAAAAAGAATTTTACAATTCTTGCAATCAAATCAGCTCAAACTCATTCATATGATTATTCAACAAAAGATTCAGATAGATTTCTAAGAGCTGGAGCTCAAGCTTCAGCTGTTTTTTTCAAAAATCTTATTCAACTTTCATTTTCTAAGCAAAACTCTCCAGAATTAGAAATTAATAAAATCATTAAAACGTTTAATTATGATTTCGTATTTGTTGAAGGATTCAAAGATTTATCCTTTCCAAAAATACTCACATGTTCTGAGAAATTTCTGGATTCAAATATACTGGATTATAATACAATTAGATATTTATACTGTCCGCAAGATATGCAGTTGAACATAAATAAGACAATTAAAACAATGATTGAAGAAGATAAAATTGTTTTATTTAGAAATGTTGAACAGTTAGCTTCTAGCATTATTCATGATCTAGAAAGTGGATGATTGTTATGCGTAATTCTATTAAAAGTCTCTTAGAAGAAGTAGGAAAAGACACTTCCAGAAGTAGAAAGATGGATGACCATATTTCAGGAGTAATAGGTGGTTTTATGCAACAATTTCCAGAACAAGAAATCTTTCTTACTTCTCAAATAAGAAATATTAGGAAGTATGTAAAAGAAATTTTAATCTCACTCCCAAAAGACTATGAAATTCAAGATGTAAGTCTTAAAAATGAAGTCATGGGTTCTGGTGTAAAGATTGTTGAGAGAGATGAGGAAGTATCTCCTTACTCAACAAAGGTCTTTGTACAACTCATTAACAAAAGTTTGAATAATCGCGTCTTATATGTTCCTTTTGATTTTGATATCTCTAAAATAAAACTAGAAAATCTGATAAATCACAGTTTTCCATTAGTTTCTTACCTTGGTATCTTAGGGAATTACTTCCCATTCATTGGACTCGTGGATAAATGGAAGAATAGGTTTAATTTACAATTAATCCGTTTTTTTGAAGATGCAAATTTAGACGATTTTTATAGAAATAGTTCTAATTTGACTTTCTTTAAGTTAATTAGACAAGATAGTATTTCAAGAAAAAATCTGGTATCTACTAATATGTTGAAGAGCATACAGAGTCAGGAAATTGACACTTTCTTCCCTCTCAAAATTCAATATCCCTCAGATGAGCAGGCAATGGTTAAACTAATAGCTCTCATGCATATCCTTCAGAAAGAGATAGAAGAAAAAAACGAAATAGCTTCTTCTTTCAAAGTACAACAATTATTAACCCTTAGTAACCGCTTTACTAATTTTGGGCATAATTATTTAGCTTTTCAAGCATATCGATTCTTACTTTTACGATCAGAAAAAACTATTCGATTTCCTTTAGATTGGTCTCTTGCAGAAATAACAGATCAAGCTCGAAGATCGCTTCTTGAGGAATCAAAAATCTATGCAGAACGTGGTCTGGAAAGAATGAGAATGATGAGTCTAAATAATTTAATAACACTAAACCTGGCAAAAGATAATGATAGAGAATGGATTCTAAGTGAATTACCAAAAATCAAAGAAAGCTTACAAAAAGATAATATTGAGTATTGTATTGAGAATTAAATTTTAAAGTGTTCTAACAATTTTTTAATATCGTCTTCAGGAACTGCTATATTACCAAATATAGGTTTATACTGATGGAAATCAGAACCACCTGTCATAAGTAAATCATGCTTTCGACAATATTCTTTTAGAAATCGAACACCTCTCGCCACTTTTTTATCTGAAATAAAAGGACAATGATATTTGTAATTATAATAAATCTCGATTCCTTCTAATCCCCATTCAAGAAGTAAATCCAGATAATATCTTAATCTCTCAAGATTAGTGTCTTCTACAAGTAAAGGATGTGGAAGAACAGCAGTTCCCTTAGCTGAATGAATTAAATTCATAGCTTTTTTTGGCTCTATTGTTTCTCTTTTTACATAACCAGGCTTACCTTCTCCTAGATATTTATCGAAAGCTTCACTAACTGAATTTACATAACCTTTAGCTACTAAAACTCTAGCACAATGTGGTCTTCCAGCACTAACACCTTCACCAATCTGATCCAAAATATCTTCATAAGAAATTTCAAGTCCTATTTCAGTTAATTTTGAAATGATCTTGTGGATTCGTTTCTTTCTTGCTTCTTGAAGTAACAATAGTTGATGTTTGAATCTGTTATCTAGGGTATCAAAATTATAACCTAAAATCTCAATTTTCTGTTTTTCATATCTTGCAGATAATTCGATACCTGTAACATAAGTAATTGGTAATTCTATACTGGTTTTTTTAGCAATTATGGTTCCATTTATAGTATCATGATCAGTAATAGAGAAGAGAGATAATTTTTTAGCCAGAGCTAGATTTAGAAGTTCTTTTGGAGAAAAGATTCCATCTGAGAAATGAGAATGGCAATGTAAATCAATCTTCGTTTTTCACACCTTTACCTTGAAAAGTTTCTGTGTAAGTATGTCTAAATCCAATAAAATTTGGTAAATAACAAAAGCAATACCTAATAACCAAGTAAGAGCAACAAGTAAATAACTTAACCATTGATAGCCAGAAAATATCGAATATGGTTGACTTGTATCGCGATTGAAGAAAGTGATCAAGAATACTATAGCTTCCAAAAATAATAAAATTGGGATTGTAGAATAAACTAATGGGAACCAATTGACACTTCTATAAACATGTAAATTCTCTTCATGTGGTTCAGTTTTATATTTTATTTTAGCCATTGGTATCGCAACTTGACATATCAGAACCATCCTTTCCTCCTCCTTTTTTTTAACTCTGAGTGTGGTTCTTTCCCTAGCGATTGCTTCTAGCATATCAAGGAACTCATAAGATTTCAATGCTAAGTATTCAAATTTTTTCATGTAGATCCCAATGAAATTTTATTGCTATTAGTTATTGTTACCTCAATTATTATCTTCAAAGCTTTAACTATCAGTTCTAACGACATTGAGGGAATATTCTTCCCAACTGCTTGTTCTGGCAATGAGGGAACATGTACAAATCCAGCTGGTATTTTATATCCTTTTAGATTTAGAATATACATCAGATGATAAAAGATTTGATTGCAACCATAAGTTCCCGCTGAATTAGAGATTTCTACTGGAATTTTATTTTTTATTAACTCATCATAAATTTCTCTGAGAGGTAAATTGCTGAAATATCCATCATTACCTTCCTCTTCTAAGATGACATCTCTTGGTTTAGCTCCACAGTTATAAGCTGATCTAGAAACATCTGCTATGTTTATTGCAACTCTTTCTAATGATATTACATTTCTTGAAGATTGACCTGTACAAATTATGATTTGAGGCTTTTCTTTTTCTATAATTCTTACAATATTTTCTTTAATTTCTTCAAATCGTAAAGGAATTTCATGAATAGAAAATTCATACTCACCAATTTTTTTATCAAAGAACTCATTACAAGCTAAAATTGAAGGATTAACATTTGAACCACCGAAAGGTTCAAACCCGGTGAGAACTATCTTTTTCATTTTCAAAACCTTATGTAAAATGTGGCATTTTTATTTTAACTCACATTGAATATTCTCTCTTAAAAATACTGTGTAATCTTATTTTATTTACTGACGATTGTTTTTCTTAAAATTCAATTCAATCTAAAGACTTTTAAAACAGATTTTCTGATTTCTTTCATCGAATCGGTGTTAATTATGGCTGAAAGTGAGTTACAAAAAATAACTGGTATTGGTCCTAAAGCCGCAAAAACATTAGATGATTGTGGATATAACACAATTGAGAAAATTGCTAAAGCATCTGCAGACGAACTATCTCAACTCCCAGGAATTGGAAAAGCAACCGCAGAGAAATATATTGAAAGTGCAAAAGAGTTGGTGATAGCTGAGAAACCTGCTGCTAAAGCACCAGTAAAAATAACAAAAGAATCTATCCCTAAACCAAAAACTCCTAAATCAGCAGTAATACCAGCTACAAAACCTTCTGAACCTATGCCTTCCGTTAAGAAACCTGTTGAGAAGCCTATCGTTAAGGCTGTTGTCAAAAAACCTGCTGCTAAGAAACCAGTAACTAAAGCTCCAGTGGAGAAAAAACCAACAAAAGAAAAATCACTTTATGTTAAAACTAAAGTTTCAGTTGTAGCTGAAAAAGCAATAGAAGCTGCACCTCCAATGAGAAATATCAAGAAAAAGAGAGGAACTAAGAAAACAAAAACTGTTAAAAAAGAAAAGATCTCTCAAACTTATGGTATAGTTTATAGCATTCTTCATGACAGATCAGGAAAATCTGCTAATCGATCTGTTGTCATGAAACTTTATAACACAGAAATTCCTCTCCCAAGATATTTAGGTAGAAAGGTTATTATTTCAATGCCAAATTCAGAAAAGCAACTTACTGGGACAATCTATAGCATTCATGGCAAGAAAACTTCAAATGATCAAACTGTGATTGTAAGATTTAAACACAGCGTAAGCCCTCACATGATTTCTGCTAGAGCTCAATTGGTCTAATCTTCCTATAATCTTAAAAGGGATGATTCCTTTCCTTTCATATGTCTCTTAAAATAAGAAAAAGAGATCTAGTAAATTCTGCAAGAATCATCTCCTATATTGGAGGGGTTTTATATGTTCTTTCTGCTGCACTCTTATTCATAGACCATTTTGTAAGTTCTTTTTCACTTGATATAGGTAGTCGTATCCTTTGTTATTTCTTCAATATTAATGTAAACATATTGATTTTAGCGATTGTTAGTGTGATAATTGGTGCAGGTATTATCATACTTCTAGGAGCGGAAACTGATCACTTACTAACAGGGATTTTACTTATTGTGTTGGCAATAGTAGGTCTTGGAGTAATTGCTGTTTTTCCACTTGTTGGTGGAATTTTGTTTATAATAGCATATACCAAAAAGCGATGATTGATAGTACAGTTTAAAATACAAGATAATCCCTTTCTTCAATGATTAGGTTTGATATCTTTTGTTAATAAAAGCTTAAATAGGAGTTTAGTTATATTTTTTTCATGGTACGAAGATCATCATGGGCTACATGGGGTAGAATCCTAGGTGCTATAGCAGGTATCCTTTGGATTATCTCAGGTATCTTACAAGCTATTGGAGGAATACTTAGTACTAATTTTACTAATATCGTTAACACTGCTACCTGGCTTGATGGCGTAGGTGGAGCTTTAGTATATGCTATAGTAATTATCGTAATTGGTGTTTTAGTCCTATTATTAAGTATTAATAGATTTGGCCTTAGTTACGTCATAATTGGTATTCTCCTAATTGTCTTTGCTATTCTCAGTGGTGGATTACCAGCAATCTTAGCTTTGATTGGTGGAATTTTCTATATAATTGCAGGAGCATAGACTTCTAATCTTCTTTTTTTTTTGTATATTTATTTTACAATAGTTTTTATATTTTGATTCTTCCATTTAATTGAAGAATATGTCTGATACGGGTAATAAATCTCCAGAACTATTTTTAGGAACTGAACACTCTACAGATGAACCTATTTTCTTACCAGTAAAAGCCTTAAATAAGCATATCAGTGTTTTTGGACAATCGGGAAGTGGAAAAACAGTAGCTTGTAAAATCATAATAGAAGAAGCCATAAGTAAAGCAAACATTCCAGCAATTATAATAGATCCTCAAGGAGATATAAGTTGTTTAGCTATGGTAGAGGACTATGAGAAACTCAAACCTTATGGAATTACTGAAGAGTTTTACAATCAATATAAAAACAAAATAGAAGTTGTAATTTTTACTCCTGCTTCTGAAAAAGGAATACCTCTTTCAATAAATCCTCTAGTTATGCCACCACAGGAACTTGATAGAGAAGAGAAAATTCTTGCGATTGATGGTATTGCTACAACTATGGCTCATGTATTAGGATACAGGTTGAGTTCAGAAAAAGGAGCTGCTGTAAAAGCTTATTTAGTGTCTCTTTTCGAGCAATGTTTAGAAAAAGACATCTTAATAGCAGATTTTGAAATGCTGATAGATTTAATAAAAACAGAAGAAGTCTATTTATCTAGTAGTATCAGATCATTGCTATCAGCAAAAGAAAAAGAATCATTAATTAAGAGGATTAAATCAGTTACAGTAGGCGCACCTTCTTTAGTATTCAATCTGGGACCTAAATTATCTGTTCAGACATTAATTAAATCAACAGACCCAAATAAAATTAGAATTGCAATTATATTTCTTAACACTCTCTCAAATCTGAGGTTAAGAGAATTATATATTACTACTTTAGCTCAAAGTCTTTATACCTATATTCGTTCGAATCCCTCCACTGAACCACAGTTGATTTTCTATATTGATGAATTAGCTGGACCTCCTCAATTAATCCCGCCTCATCCAAAAAATCCACCAACCAAACAATGGTTACAGCTGCTATTTAAACAAGGTAGGAAATTTGGTCTTTCAATGCTTGTTGCAACTCAAAATATTAGTGATGTAGACTATAAAGCTTTTGGGCAAGTCAGTACTTTCTTATTTGGCAGATTCGTTACCCCTCAAGATTTAAGAATAGTGGATAATATGCTCCAGTCTCATCCTGAAGCAAGATTTATCATAGATCAATTGCCGAAATTTAGAAGTGGAGAATTTTATGTTCTCTCTCCTGATGTGTTTAAAGCTCCTATTCATATACTTACTAGACGATTATACACAATTCATAAAACCTTATCAGACGAAGATGTTGCACGGATGTATGAACTCCCCCCTTCTACTTTGTGCAAGCAAATAGGAGACTACGATCATGATATTGATTCAGTTGATTTTGATGATTTAGAGAAAGGTCTAGATTTGGAAGATTTAGAAAAAGAGCTTTCTAATATCAGAAAATTGACCAAAACACCTAGTCTTTTAGATAAACAAATAGATATAGAACCAGCAAAAATAGATGAAGAAATCAAACCTTCAGAAGAACAAGAAATTATTGAAGAGACAATTGTTGAACAACCTGATACAAAACCAGATGTTATTGAATCTATAGATTTAAGTCATATTGTAAAATCGATGGGAGAGCAATACCTCAAGTATGAAGCTGTAGATTTTAAAGAACTGCTACAGAAATTTTTTGGAGGGGAGAAAATCAAATATCTGGGTACAGAAAATCTTGAATTAGCGTATGTTCCTTTTCTTTATGTTGATTTTCATATCCAAGCAAAAAGACGTCTTAAAGTAAAATATGCAAATGCAGATAGATTGGAAGATATTTCATTGGAATTACCAATAAAACGAATATTTCCTTTGGTTGATAGAATTGAGTTTAAGGATGAGGAAAAAATCTGGGAAGAAACAAGCATCCCTATACAACCTGAAGATGTCTTTGAAGAATTAATTTCTGTTCTCCCCATGAGAAATCTTGGTAGTTTATTTGCTCCTTCATCTTCAAATATAAAACAGCTTAATATTCAAAGGAAACCAGAGAATATACTGGAATCATTTCACGATGTTCTTCTTATTGATCAAACATTCTATTTAGAAGCATGGAACAAAGCAATAACTGAAGGTTTATACAAAATTGAAGATAAACACGATGTTGAGATAAAAGCATGGATAGAAGAACTTGAAAAAGAGCGGGAACAAATTTGGTCTATAATTGATGATAAAAGGAAAAGAGTTAAGCAATTTAAAAGCAAAATAGAAGAAGCTAAAGCAATCTATATATCTTTAAAACCACTTATGGAAGATAAGTTCAAGTACAAAAGCACCAGCGAAGTAGGTAACTATAATAAAGCTATTGAGACCATCAAATTCGGTCCTGAGGTTGTTAAAAATTTTGTTAAGGAAATTGAAGATGGTGTGGCAAGAATAAAAGAAATTGATAGTATGATTAAATCCTCACCTAAAGTGAAAATGCTTGAGGAAAGCAAAAACATCTTAAAAAGAAAAGATTTCATCACACCACAAACTTCCGAAATTAAGGACATTTATGCTGCACTTGTCTACATTCCTGTATCATTAGCTGAAATCTCTATTGTAGATTCACAAGGGAATAAGATACGAGTAAATGGTATAGCGGAATCAGTACTTGGTACAGAAGTTCACTTACTATGTGATGTTTGTCTGAGTAAGCATTCAGCAAAAATGCTATTTGTTTCGACACCAGATGTATGTTCTGTTTGTGGGAGAGTACTCTGTAATGACCATTCAATTATTGAATCTTCCTCAAAAACTATTTTATGCCCAGAACATGCAGTTGTTTGTTCGTTCTGTAAAAATGTCATTTCTTCAGTCAATGCTTTAAAATGTGATTTTTGTGATGAGTATGTTTGTGATAATCATATAATTAGGTGTTCAAGTTGTAATAAGGTTCTCTGTAAGAAACATTCAAAAGAGATTGTAAAGAAAGGGATGTTTAAAGAAGAGAAATTTTACAAATGCCCTGATCATTACAAGAGGAAGTGACAATTATTTCTCAGAGAAATCGAACAAGACCTCCGTTAGTAATTTTACTAGCAGGTTTACCCGGTACCGGAAAATCAACATTGGCTAGACGATTAGCTCGAAGATATAAATTAGAACACATTAGTACTGATTCAGTTAGAAAAAGGATTTTTCGAGATGTACGAAGAGATCATTTCGGTAGAGGTTCTTATTCTAACCGGCAGAGACAAGTTGTATATGATACCATTTACTATGTTCTTTATACACTCCTTAAACATGGCGTAGGCTGTGTTTTAGATGGTACCTTTTATCAAGATAGAATGAGAGCAAAAGTGAGTAGAATCTGTGCGAGATTTGATGCAAAATTTCTACTAGTCCTAGTAACCTGCTCTGAAGAAGTAATTGAGAAGAGATTTGAGGAGAGAGAGAAAAGAGAGAGACGTACTCTAAGTGATGCTGATTCTAAGATTTATAACAGATATAAACAGCTGTTTGAACCAACTAAACTTCATCATATAGATGTAGATATGGGTACAGACCACGATAAAATACTAGAAATGATTCATCATGCTGTCACAGAAAGAAAAAATTAAGTTATTAACTAATCCTTCAACCTATAGTCATGAAGCAAATTCTGAAATTCAGGTTATTGAGACTAATCTAAGTTGTGTTTTTCTATCCGGTCCATTTGCATATAAAATGAAGAAAGAGATTAAATTTGGTGATATTTTAGATTTCTCTACGTTAGAAATGAGAAAAATTGCTTGTGAAAATGAATTAGTCTTAAATAGACGGTTAGCGCCAACGATTTATCTTGATGTTGTTCCTCTTACTTCAGATTTCAAGATATCAGGCAAAGGAGATGTTTTGGAGTATTTGGTAAAAATGAAGCAATTAAAACAAAGAGATTTGTTACAAAATAAAGTAAACAAAGGAGAAAATATTTCAGAAGAATTGCTTATAAAACTAGCTCAAATAATATTTGAATTTCATCAGAAAAATATACTCATTCCAGACTTTTCTATTTATGAAAATATCTTTGAGAAATGGGATGAAAATTTCCGAACAACTCTTAATTATCCTGAATTTCCATACAATGAAAATTTAGAGAAAAGAGTTTTTAATTTTTTACAGATTAGTAAAGAATATTTTGAAGGGAGAGGAGAGAGAAAGAAAATAGTTGATGGCCATGGGGATTTAATCCTAAACAATATCTTCGAATCAAACGATGAAATTATTATCTTTGATTGTATAGAGTTCAATAAGATGTTGAGAGTCCAAGATATTCTTGAAGAGGTTTCTTTCCTCGCTATGGATTTAGATTTTCAGAATATGAAACAAAAATCTGATCTTTTTCTAACAACATATCTCGAACAAACTGATGAACAATTAAAACCAAATTCAGTTATTATAAACTTCTATAAATCTTATAGAGCTTATGTTCGAGCAAAAGTCTATTTTTCCCAATCTCTCCAAGAACAAAACGATCAGAAGAAAAAAGACATAATTAATCTATCAAAGAAATATATGGATCTCGCTTCTACTTACAATTTCTAACCATGTGTTAAATATGAATACTAATGAAGTTAAAATCGGTTGTCATGTTTCAATCTCAAAATCAATCGATTTAGCTATAGATAGAGCATTAAAAAGTAAGTGTAACACATTTCAGATATTTACAAAAAATCCAAGAGGATGGGCTGTAAAAACTCTAACAGATGAAGAGATTCAGAATTTCAAAAGAAAAATAAAACAATATAAGCTGGATCCTATTTTTGGGCATATCTCATATCTACCTAATCTTGCTTCTACTGATCCTGAAGTGTCAAAAAAATCTCTAGAATCATTTCTAAACGAATTAAGTAGGTGTGTAGCTTTAGAGGTCCCTTACTTTGTTATTCATGGAGGATCACACAAAAGTAGCAATTTCGAGAAAGGAATGAACAAATATATTGATTCAATTCTTAAGGGGATAAGTTATGCAGAAAGAAAAGTCGTAATACTTGTAGAAAATTCTTCTGGAGGTGCAAATTCATTGACAGGATCTCATCAGAATATTGGTAAAATTCTAGAAGAAATTAATGATAGAACAGCTGTTCAGGTTTGTTATGATACCTGTCATGCTTTTGCTTCTGGATATGATCTTCGAACAAAAAAGTCTGTAGAAAATACATTAGATGATATACAAACTAATTTTGGTGTAGATTCAATTACTCTAGTTCATGCCAACGATTCTATTGGTAAATTGAACTCTAGCTTAGATAGACATCAACACTTGGGTTTAGGAGAAATAGGAGAGAAAGGGTTCAGTGCAATGATAAATAATTCACAATTGAAAACAAAACCTTGGATACTCGAAACACCAGTAGATGAAATAAGGGGGGATATTAAGAATATCCTTTATTTACGCTCTTTAATTATTGAAGAAAATTAGTTTATATTAAAGGAGGGAATATTTGATTGAATACAATTAAAAACAATGCAGCAAGTACTATGGAATATAAACCTGCTAAGAATGAAGGAGCAAGTTTTGGAACTCGTTTTTCACCTGGTCTGATATCTGTATCAATGAAGCTCCCTGTTAGGCTATCTAATGACTGTCCAGTTGCCATCTCACTAACGATTTTCTTCTTTCTTAAAATTTGTACTTCTTTCTTTATTTCTTCAAAATCTGCTCTTCTTCCATGTCTTAAAGTTGATTTAATCCACATCCAAATTCCTTGCATGTAATCAAGAGATGTTGAAAAACCATAAATGAATGCTGCTGCTCCATACAAGAATAAGAAAATAACTGTGGTATTTAGAGATCCACTGGTAAATCCAAGACCAAAGAGAATTCCAGTGAGCATTGCTGAAAACCAAAGAATTGATGCTAATAACCAAGAATTTAATGGCATAGACATAAGCTTATCATATAAAATAGCTGCTTTAGAAGCTTCAAAAGAATATCCGCAATATTGACATCTGAAAGTTGTTTTATCATCCATGAGTTTAATGTTTTCTAGTTTGCAGAATTTACAGTCCATATCTTTCACCTTTCGATACAAAGAAGATAATTATAAAGACTTTATATTCTTTGTGGAATTACCCCATCTATTTATCTATAAAATCTTTTCTCTTTTTATGAGAACAAAGTATGTACATATCTATTCAATTCTTTAGAGTCTAAACTATCCTTATTTTCCTCTATATAGTGAAATATAAGAAAAGAAAGTCTTCTAGCTTCAGGTAATATTCTTTCATCACTTACAGCTATAGAAATATTATATTGATTTTCTTCAGTAATAAAATAAAAGTGTGGTTCCACCTTAATCACTTTAAATTTTTCATGTCCTAATAACTCATTTGTAAAACCACTTAAAGCTTTAAGATACCCTACAAACATATCTGGATCTTCAACTATTTTTTTGGGGTCGTACATAGTCAAGACATTCCCAGAAGTGTCTGAAATCAAAATAGCTTCAGGTTTTATACTTTGAAGCTCAACAAGTTGTTTTACTTTTTTAACAAACCACTTCATTGAATAGTCTATATTTGTGTTTTCTCTAATAGAAGTTTTAAATATTTGAAATGAAAGATCTGAATAATTAGACATTTTAGTAAGGCTGAGTTTATTCATAATCTGCTCAACATCTAAAGAATTTTTAAGATCTGACTTGTTTGCTAGAAAGAGTATAACTTTATCAGAATATCTCCCCTTTAACCAATCATCTACTATAATCCAGAACCACTTGGCTGCTTCATCTATATGATCTTTATCAGATGAATCTAAAACGAAGATGATACCAACTGAAGTCATAATATAAGATTTCCAAATTGTCGATCTGTAGGATTTGTGCCCAGAAATATCGAAAATATTGAGAATTAAACCTCCTATCTCGATTTGCTCAAAATTTACTCCAATAGACGGTTTTGGTCTAGTAAATTTCTCGTCCTTAATCCAATTGACTAGTGTGGTTTTTCCTACATAGGGTAAGCCTATTATTGTAATTGGAATACCTTTCTTCTCAAATTTAAGTAGATCTTCCATATAATTCTACCAAACATCATCAACTAGCATTTTAAATCTTAAGTTTTAGGAATTTGAAGGAAAGAGAAAAGAAGAAAAAGAAAGGATTAAAGATTTAGTACAAGATAATCTAAAGTTGAAACAAGTTCTTGATAAGGAACTGGCTGTTTTTTTCGTCTATCTCTAATAGCAGTTGCATTTTCTCTGCAGAATAATGAGAATGTATAAATCATCTGAGGTAATTCTTTTTGATCTTCTAGATACTCTACTATCTTCCCTAAGCTTTCACTAACTTCATAGAATAAATTGCCTGATGTTGAGTACCATCCTGCTGCAATATCGTTTTTACCTGTAAGCTGATAAACCTCTGCAAGTAAAATGTCTTTGATTGCCTCAAATGTTTTTTTAATTATTGGGCCAAATATGTTCCTACGTTTTACAAAATCCCAGTTAATCAAATTACCTTTGATGGAAACATCTTTATTAATCGCAATCAATTCTTGGGTGTCTAAAAGAATTAAATCTATCAATTCAGTAAACTCTGTCATTTCTTTAAATTGCTTTTCAACTGATTCTCCAAGATATTTGGGAAGACTTTCTGCTTCATGAGTTAAGTCCACTAATTCTTCGATAAAACTTCTAATTACATTCTTATATGTGCTTTGAAAGCCTAGAGTAACAAGACTTGATTCTGTAACCATTCCTACAGTTTTCGTTTCTATCATTCGATCATTGATAAGACTATTTAGTTGTTTTTCTTTATTTTTAATACCTGTTAAACTCTGGTCAGCTTTCTTTGCAAAATAATGAGCTCTTGCACGTAAAATTAAATCAAGAACAATGTTATTGTCTGCAAACAGATAGATTTTATTTTCTGCGATCAAGGATTTGACGTAGTTTCTTATTGCATGTATTTTCTTACGTTGATCATCTCTTTCTGGTAAAAATGAAGGAAGTAACTCAATTGCTTTTTCTAAGTATGATAATTTTTCATTTAATTCTTCTAATTCATCAAAGCTTTTAATTGGTCTTTCATCATCTATTTTTAAAAGATTAAGATAGATATCAGATAAAGCAGCGCTCATAGCTTTTAACGGAAAAGTGAATTGTGAAATTAACCTATCAATGATACTCAAGTGAGAGAGATCTTGTTCTAATAATTCTGTTGTAATTGTTGCAGCTGAAGAATAAGCAACACTTACTCCATAAATAAAAGGTAATGAACCTACTGTTTCCATTCTAGCGATTAATTTGTCTAATCCAACAAATTCATCTAGAGCTTTCTCATATTTCTGATTGTAAAGATGATCGACGATGCTTGAATATTTCAATCCAAGTTTTGATAGTGAATCAAGAATTTTTAATTCAGATTCATCTTGTTGAAGTTGTTTATAGATTATATTACTATCCGGATTATCAGTAGAGTTTAGCAGTTTGCAAGCTGTCTCATATTCTTTTAGTGCTTTACTGTAATAAGATGAAGCATGGTCCAAATCACCTGTCTCCATTGCATTTTTCGCAAGATATTTGAAATGTTGTACGAGTGAGATTGAAGAATGCGCATCTACTAGAGGTAAAAACTCATTTTTAATTGTATATGCTCTATTACCTTGTTTCTCAGACGTTTTACTGAGATATTCAAGAGTTGTTTCAAAATGCTCTCTAGCATGATTGAGTATCGATAATTCTGAGATCGGATCTCCCCACCAGAAATCTTGTGATGCTTTTCGTGAAATATCGATAATATGAGAAACAAGCGTAACTCCTTGGATATAGTCGTATTCGCTCTTTACAAGGAGAACGGAAGGATCGTCTTTACTATCCGGAAGGCTATCATAGATTGGCAAAAGTCTTTTTTGATTTTCTAGTTGTACTAGTGGCATAAGGACTCTGAGAATATCAGTTTTTGTGGGGGCTGGAGTGAAGCTTTCAACTTCAATTGGTGGTAATTGATCATTAAGAACCCTATATAGAATTCTATCAATTGACTCTTTGGAGGTTATGTAGTAAATATATTGGCTTGTTGAGGGAGAATGACCAAAAACTCCTCTATTCCTTACTTGAGAATATACATATGTTAGAACACTTAGTTGTAACTCAAATTGATTTAAAGCCATAACTTGATTTCTAAAATCTCCATAAAGTAATTGATGAAGAGGAAGAGGATTGTCTTTGCCTCGAACCACATCAAATAAAACATCATAGATTCTTTCTATTGCCATATCAGCAAGATTGTTAATAGCAGATAGATTTCTAGAACAAGATTCAGCAAAAGATACCCAAGCTTCTGAAATTTCTTTAGGTTCATCTAAAGTAGTGAACGAATGATATAGGGTATCTCGTTCTAATTCCATTTCAACAAATTTATTGAAAGGACGTGTATCTAATAAAGAGAGATGCATGATAATAGATTTGTTGTCTAGTTCAATAAATGTTTTGTCTAGAAAGACTGCAAAAAATCTAAATAATCAAAACAGAATCAAATAGTGTGAAACCAATAGACTTTCTAGAACGACAGAAGTTAGTAAAAAAGAAATTACAAACACAAAATATTGATATGATGATGGTAGTTCCGTCGATAAACTTCTTCTACATGTTCAGAGGATATCTTTCTTTGAGCGAGAGATTAATCTGTGGAGTAATTGATAAAACTGAAGATTCTTTGCTTATAGCGCCATTTTTTGAAAAAGAAAATATGCAAATACAAACGACTTTTGATGATGTAACAACATGGAAAGAGGAAGAAAACCCTTATTCTGTGCTTAAAAAGACAATTTCTTACGAGCCAAAGAAAATTGCTTTAGAGCCTACAATGCCATTTGAAATCTATATGAAATTAAAAAAGCAGTTTCCTTCATGTGACTTTGTAAATGGTGGCGAAATTTTTAATGAATTACGATCTATTAAGAATGAAACAGAAATTGAAAGAATGGTTAAAGCAGCAGAATTTACAAAAGAGGGGATAATTAACACTTTGAATTTAATAGATGAAGGGCAAACGGAGTTGGAAATATTGAAACTTGCCCAAGAACAAATGACTCTACTTTCTAGCGAAATGAGTTGGGCTCTAGTTCAAATTGATGAAAATAGTGCAGTCCCCCATGGAAAGCCTTCAAATAAGAAATTGAAGGAAGAAAGTGTGATTCTGATAGATGCAGGAACATCTTGTGAACATTATTTTGCTGATATTACTGTAACTAGTGTTTTTGGAAAAGCTTCAGATGAGTTCAAAAAAATATACTCTATAGTAGAAGAAGCAAATTTTGCAGCACTTGAAAAATCCAAAACTGGAGTACCAGCTGAAGAAGTGGATTTTGTAGCTAGAGGAGTAATAGAAAAAGCTGGGTATGGTAAGTATTTTACTCATCGATTAGGACATGGTCTAGGATTACAAGTCCACGAAGAACCTTACATAGTCAAAGGAAACAATAAACCTTTAGTGAAAGGGAATGTTCATACAGATGAACCTGGAATTTATGTTCCTGGAAAATTTGGTATACGTATCGAAGATGATGTGTTAGTAGAAGAAAAATCTAAACGTCTAGTAGAATTTGATAGATATTTGTGGAAATAAAATGAAATACTGGAATTACGATAGAATAGCACAGAGTTATGATGAAACAAGAGTAATTCCTTCTCAACTTATAGCTTTTTTCATCAAAGAGGTTCAGGATTACTTGGAATCAAAATACTTAAGCCCTCCCTACAATTTACTATCGATAGGTATAGGAACTGGTAGAATAGAATCTTTGCTCTCATCAGAAAAATACCAGATGTTTGGGGTAGATATCGCAAAAGAAATGTTGAAACTTCTAAATTTAAAATCGATAAATCCTCCTTGTTATCCTCTGATAGCTGATGGTTTTTCATTACCTTTCTCAAGGATTTTTCAAGCTATTCTCTTAATTCAGATAGTTCATCTCATAAGACATTATGATGAATTTTTCGAACAGCTTGTTAATATTAGTAAAGTGTTTGTAGTTGGTAGTGCTTATACTGAAACAAAATTACATCCCTTCTATGTCAAATTCTTTGAAATATTACATGAAAACGGTTGGAATATTACAAGGGAAGATGAACCAAAATCAATAGGCTTCGAGCGATATATAAGAAAGTTCGATGTTACTATATTAGAAAAAACAAAAATTGTTGAAAATTCTATTGCGAATCTCCAAATTTATGATGGTATTGTCAAAAAATCTTTTTCAAGCTTATGGGATGTCGATCAAAGTATCTTTGAAGTATCTTTGCAGCAGTTAGATGATTTTATTAAAGAAAACAAAATAAAAAAAGATGATGTTTATCTTACAACATCAAAAGTATCTCTTAATTTTATTGAATTTTCTTAGCTCTCTTTAACTTCTTTCTCTTTAGATTTCCTTCTCTTTTTTCTTAAATCTGCGAAGGTAATCAATCTGAATAGCTTTACAATTAAGACTATCAAAACAACTATTATACCAATTACAAGAGCTAGACTAAGTGCTACTGGCACTATAACAATGCCAGAAAGTATTCCGCCAATAATTTTGAGAACTTTCTTCATGCGTTTATTTTATAGTCTGTTGCTTTTATATTTTTCCAAGAAAAGATGAAAAATTATTCTGGTATCTCAAGGTCTACAGATTCAATTGTAAGGTGTCTAATATTAAGGTGAGTGTCTCGAGAACCGCATTTAGGGCATTTGAAATTAAAAGCAAATTCCTTATCTCCTTCTTCTGCAGGTTCTCCTTTATAGTCACAGTCAATGCAAGTTATTTCTGCAGGTAATTTGAGCAATTCTAATTTAGAATCTGCAAAAATCTCAAGCTCATCTGTTATCATTTTATAAGCATCTTGTAACAAATCTGGTATAATCATTTCATATGGGTCAGCTGAAACAATGATTTTATTAACTTTTACAGCTTTATACTCTCTCACTACTTGTTTTACTTGATTTATTATAGCTGAAGCAAGACTATATTCATGCATATTTTACAATCCTTATATCTTAATGCCAAGAGCAGCTATAAACTCATTAATTCCTGTACTTTCTTTAGCACTTGTACATATAACTTCCATACCTGATTTTATTTTCTTAGCATCTTCTACAAGTGTTTCAGAATTGAACCCCATACCATCTAAATCACATTTATTTATTACAGCTATTTGAGCACCTTTGAAAATTATTGGATGTTTCTTAATCACATATTCTCCTTCAGTAATACTTACAACAACTATGTTTTTCTGAGCTCCTACATCCCATGCAGAAGGACAAATTAAGTTACCAACATTTTCTGCAAAGAAGATATCATAATCATCTATATTGATTTTATCTAATTCATTTTTAATCAATTTCGCATTCAAATGACATCCCCCTCCAGTATTGATTTGTACTGTATCTACTCCTCTTTTTGCTATACGGTCTGCATCGATTGTTGTAGCTACATCTCCATTTATCACGAAAACCTTGTAAAGTGGAGCTAATTTTTCAGCCATCCTTTCAAGCAAAAGAGTCTTCCCTGCGCCTATTGAACCCATGATATTGAAGTATAATTTATTCTTTCTTTTCATAAGATCTCTTATCTCATCTGCTAGCTTATCATTTTCAATATATGCTGGTTTTTTTACAGTAACCTTTTTTTCTTGTGTCATTTCTCTAAGTCTCCGAGTTAGAACAGTAGTTATAAGTTATTCGTTTTAACTACAAGTTGTCACTAGTACAGCAATAAGATTTATTACCTTATAATATGTTATAATTTATAGTAACCCTTTAGAGGTAATTATATGATTAAGAAGATTAGAAAAGGAAAACGAGCAGTTTCACCAGTAATTGCAACTGTTCTACTTATTAGTTTAGTAGTAGCAGCAAGTGCTATGGTTTATTTCATAGTTGTTCCATTACTACGAGGATCTTCGAGTGTGGATTTCGTTACAACTCAATGGTTTGATAGTGATGGTGATGCTGTTGCAGATTTAGTCTATATCACTTTACAAAACTCAGGTTCAGCGAGTACTACCATTACAAATATCTCTATAACTATCTTGAATGATGTAGTGGAAGAAACTACGACAATAGAAAATGCTGAACTTGTCGTTGAAGAACTACCGTTAACGCTTGATGTTACAGCAAGATTGGATATTGCTGTATCGTTTGATCCTTCAGAATATATAGCAGTAGGAGAAAATTCCATCCGAATAGCTTTAACATACGGTGAAGGTTTAGAAGTGATAGCACCTGAAAATTTGAATTATAAATGTCTTATTCAGTCTTTACAATTAACAATATTAAATCCAGCTGACAACAGTTGGGTAAGTGGAATTATCGACCCACAAGTTGTTGTTTCTGGAGGTTATCGTGCTTCAGGTATAACATATGATTTTATTCTACCTGATCTATCCGTTGAATTAAATGATGAGCCTTTAGCTACAAATATTGATTCAACAGACTATGCAGATGATACTGGTTATCAACTTATATATTCAGTACATGACGAACTTAACCAATCTGTGATTGAAACAAGTACATTTAACATTGATAATCATGCGATAGGTGTTGATTTAAGCCTCAATGCTTCAATTATCAATCAAGGAGATGCAATAGAAGCAAGTTGGATTTTTACTGATATAATTGGAGGAGCACCTCTTATTAATCAAACATTAGTACTCTCAGGCGATAGTTATGGATCAGAATCTGTTTTTACCTCAAGTAGTGAAGTGACAACTTCTTATACACTAACAGGCGTAAAAACACTAGTAATGGCAGAGGATGACTTTACATTTACAATATTTGTAAAAGACGCAGTTGGTAATCTGAACAGTGCAGGAAAAGCATTTTCTCTAATAGACGTATTAGCACCTTCAAGCTACATTATCTCACCAGCAAATGATTCTCAAGCAGTCCTATCTGAAACGATTGACATTATTGTATACGCTGATGATGCTTCAGGGATAGATACTTCTAGATTTGATGTTTATTTCTTCAGTCTTACAACATCATTTACATATCTTTATCAACAAAGTGTAGAACACCAAGCTACGTATAATATTTATACCAAAACATGGACATTGCACTTTAGCAGTTTCGTACTTCCAGATGATAATTATACATTGATTACTCAAGTTTATGATTTATCCAAAAATGCAAACGGAAATTCATCAATATTACCTCAGATACAAGTAGATAATGATGTCTTAAGTGTATACGGTGCTACAGTTACAGATGGAAGAAATGGATGGTGGATATTCCCAGGTGTTAGAGGATTAATGACCTTCAATGTTAGGAGTCAAGTCCCAAGTGTGCCATTAACTATTACTAAATTCAAGATTAACTGGGGAGGTAATAATAGAATTGATGAAGTATTCACAGTCTATGATGATACTGTCGCTCAATACTGGTTAAATGATGTAGGCGGTCCTTATCTAGAAGATGTAGAATACGATGTTGCTTCTGCTCAAGGTGGAGTCAATATAACAACATTAATTGATCACCATCTAACTATACAATTCGACTATGGTGACCGTCCAACAAACGTATATTTCACCATATCCTTCTATGTTGAAAGTACAGCATATACAGGCTGGGAAGTATTCGAATTCGATATGTAATCCTCCTTCTCTTTTCCTTTTCCTTTTCTTTTTCTTCTTTCTTTTCTTCTATTTTTAAGCTGTCACTCTCGAAAAGCTAATAATAAAATATCCTAATTTATTACCATGAAAGTTACCTATGATAGATACCCTGAGCTACCTAAATTTCTCAAAACATTTGTAGAATTTACTGCTACTTCTTTAACAACCAAATCTTTCATTCTTTTTGGTGATATTGTTTTAGACGATTTTTCCAAAAGATATAGTCAGATAAAAATCATTATCATTCTAGAAAAAGGATTATGGGAGAATGATTTTAATGAACTTGATTTGATAATAGAAAAGCTTTCAACAATGAATAAGGATTTTTCACAAATTTTGAAGGTTTATTTTGTTCCTTATGCAATGCTCGAAAATCCAAGGATTAATCATCAAGATTTAGAAGGAATGGTAGTTGAAAATATGCAACAAGAAATAATTAACAAATACCCTCTCTCTTCGACAGATGATTTTATGATTATTAATAAAGGAGAAGTTCTCTATGGAGAAGATATAAGACAACATTTTCCAATTCCACCAGTAGAATGCTTTTGGCAGCAATTCCTCTTTGAAATACCAAATCTAGAGCAAATAGCTAAAGCTTATCCATTTCAACATACGAATTCTCCCAATTATGATCTTGCAACTAACTGGATATTGTACCTTCCTAGAGTTTTGTATTCAATTAAAACCAATGATTTAATTGGGAAAATGAAAGGTGCATATTGGTTTTCTAATGAATATCTCAATAAATTGGGTGATTTTGTAGTGGAAGTTGCAATGTGTAGACAAAGAAACGTATCATTATCAAGTGTAATGAATGTAGTTGAAAACAGCAGAAAACTGCTTCTTTATTGTCTTCAACGAGCTTTTCAAATTAAAGGAATCCACATCCCTGATCTTAAGGAACTTTACAAAGAGGATAAAGGACATGCTAATTTTAGCAGAATCTTCATGGAGCTAAGAAATATAATAGAGAATTTATAATTATAACATAATGAGCTCTCGAGAAGAAGTTTTGAAATCCTTTATCGAAAAATTAGAAGTAATTTTTCCTGAGCTTATTGCTGTCTATGAATTTAAAAAAGAGATAGCTCTTTTTGACTGTATAATTCAAAACCGTAAAGGTTTAGTTGTGATTGTAACAGAAGAAGATTATAGTTTGGAAAATCTAATTTTAGTTGATCTTGTTTATGATAAAATACAAGATGAGTTTGGTTGGGAAGATGGTGTGCGTTTAGCAAATTCTTTTTCCCGAAGCTACATAAGAACAAAGAATAATTTGTGGTTTATCAACATAAAGAATAATCATTGTCTTTTACCAGAAGATCAAATTAACTTGAAGAATACTAGAAAACTAATTTACGGAACAGATGTCATTCCTACAATACCTTTTCCTCATAATGAAACCGAGATAAAACAGATAAATATCGGTTTCTCAAGGGCAGATGCTTTGAAAATTAAAGACAAATATCAACAATATGCTCCATTGGTTGATCCTGACTGTTGTTGGATGCGATTTGATTTTACAATTAGTCATTCTCTGGTTCAAATACTTAATCCATTACTTAGAAGAATGAAAGATGGAATTCAACCAGAAAAAAACGTCCATATCTATGGACGTTTTGGAGGTTCTGGTAAAACTCAAATCTCCTACTCACTAATGAAAAAATGCAAAGAGTTAGCATTACCATTCATTTATAGAACAGAGTTCTGGAAGGGAGAAGATGGAAAATATCTAACAGTAGATTCCAATCCAGAGAATTCAATAGAAACAGTAACCCAATGGATTGTTGATAAATCTCCAAGTAAGCAATTAGTAATTTTTACGGATGAAGTTGATGTGGATTTGAAAATGTTAAAAGAGAAACTTAAATTAAAATATCCCAAAGAGGATGTTAACTACTTTGTTATTTCCGCAGGTAAAGATATTCCATCTTATGTTGATGATAGTTTTGATATTTATGATATTACAAAAGAATATACTTACTCTGAAAGTCAATATAGGACTTTAATTGAACATCTAATTGAAATATCAAATATACCCAAAGATGTAATTCCTAAAGATATTATAAATCAAATCATCAAGAAGACTAGAATTTGGAATCTTTCATCTTTTCGAACATCTCCTACAGCTGTTATTCTGGCATGTTCAATAGCACTTGATGAAACTTTGCAATATGCTGCAGAAAATGAGAAAATAACTATTAGTAAAGAGATTGCTGAAAAATGGTCTTTTCTTGGTACTTCTCCTTGGTATCAGAAATACAATGAATTACATGATGTACATGCTGAATATTTGATATTTGATGGAAAAAAATATGTTGAAGTTGATAAACACTATCACCATCCTCTACCTTGAATTTGGCAACATCTCATCTTCATAGTATTTGGATAAAATTGCGTTACTTTGAGCATATTTTAGAAAATGGCTTAGATTATCTCTTAGTTCATTTACATTTTTCTCATGGAATATAGAAAGATAAAGAGTACCAACTAAAAACGCAGTTCCTGATAGTAAAATGATTACAACTATCATTATTCCAAGAGATATAAGAAATAATAGGATTGATTCTTTAATATCAACAGAAGTCCCAAAGATGGGTCTGAAAACATCTGTGAAAAAAATAATTCCAGAAAGAAATGCTGATAAACTAAAAAATCTGCTAAGAATACTTCTTCTCATTCTTTCAGCTAAATGGTAAATTTCATTGTTATCATTAATATAAGAAATTCTAGCATCTTCAATAGCCCAAATCAAAGGTGTAATCCATGCAGCTAACATAGGCGAACAAAGAACAACAAATGCACCTGCAATAAAACCAATAAAGAAAGAACTAGGACCACTGAGTCTTATTATCATAGCTATTAGTATACTTATACTAAAACTTGAAGTGATTAGATCATACATCCTTGTTTTTAGAAAAACTCGGATACTAGATACATCGCTATTAAAAGCTTCTTCTTCTAAGTAATATTGAGTATTTGGATTAATATCAATATTTAGAATAGCTGAGAAGGCAACTCTTAGGAATTTAAATCTTTTATACTTATTTTCTTTCTTAAGGTTTCCAAGCATTTCTTTGATTTCAGATTTGTTTTCATGTTTGATTTTAAGTGTCTGATATACAAGTTTTTTAGCTACCCATCTACCAATCCAATTCCATAGGAAAATCGACAATATTGGAGAGATAATTGATAAAGTAACTAATAAAATAATTATTATCGTAACATAATTTTTCTGAGGATCCTTATCCCATTTAGGGAGAGCTAATGCTAAATACCAAAATCCATAAAATGCAATGAAAATAGCAATGTTAAGTATCCACTTTTTCTCGGAAGGTTTTATAATTCTGAATTTTGAACCAATAGCACTTACTTCTTTTAAAGGTACAATAAACTCTTGTCCAGACATAAAATCACTTGATAAAAATGTGATTTTATAAATATTAAACTTGTGAGATATGCAATGTTAACTAGATATAGGTAAGAAATTACGAATTGTTAATATTTAAATATTCATCTAACTAATGTTACTAGATGGAACTAGAGGATGATAAAAGAGTACATAAAATACTCTCTAATGTCTTTTACTATTCGTTTGTATGCATTATAGTTGCCTTGTTTATCTTATCCTTAGTTATTGAAGAGATTACACTTCTCAATAATATCCTATTTATTGCTTTAATCATTAGTTCTCTGGTAATTGTATTTTATTTGATTGTTCAGATTTTGCGTTACAACTTAACAGTTAATAAGAAGGTACAATTAGGAGTATTTCTTATCGTGATAGGTTTCCTATTAATTCTCCTTTCCACTAGCAAAGATATCTCGTTTTTAAGAAATTTAAATTTAGGATATTTTGAATACAACTATTTCGTATATTGGGGAATAGGTTCAATCATTCTTGGAATTATGGTCGAACTTACGTTTATAGATCAGCTGATTTGGAAAATTGTAATCCAACCTTTTAAGTTTCTGTGGAAAATAACTGTAAGGTTTGCAAAATGGGTAGGAAGGAATTGGTTAGATATACTTCTCTATACTTTAGATTTAGTTTCTCTAGCTGGAATAATATATGTGTTAATCCTCTGGGAGATAATATGGTGGAAACTAGTTATTTTATCATTAAGTTGTGTTTATCCAATAATCCACCATTATAAACTAATATGGAGAGCTTTGAAATATGTTGTTGTAGATATAATATATCTGAGCTTAACCAAAGTATACACTTTCTTTAAAAACCTAATTACATCAATATGGAGCGCTATTGTAAGATTCTTCGAATTCTTGCTAAGAAATTGGTGGCCTATTTTTAAAGAGATAATGAGATTTGCAGGAGCAGCTGGTGGAGGAGTAATGATTTATTATGGTTTGAATTTACCAGAATATTCATTTCTCATTACTGTAGGTATAGTCACTATAATTGTTAGTTTAATATTTACTAGGCTAGTAGTTCTAAAACAAATTTGGATTTTAATCTCCACTATTGCCTCTTCCATTTTGGATAGAATTGTTTCATTTGCAAAATTTCTTCAAAAATATTGGTGGTCTATATTAAAAGAAATTCTAAGATTGGTAGGAGCTGCGGGAGGAGTATATCTTATCTATCATGGAGCTGTATTTGAACAGTTTAATTACTTTATAGCAATTGGAATATTTGTTATAATCATTTCTCTGATTTTTTCAAGAAAAACTGTTTTAATCGCGACTTGGAATGCGATTTCGGGATTTTTCAAATTTATCTGGGAAGAAATAATTAAACCTCATTACAAGAGAATTATTAATGAAACAATAAGATTGATTTTTGTAGGCACTGGAATCTTTCTTATTTATTATGGTGTTGTTAATTCTGACTTTTACTACCTTGTTTACACTGGTATCGCTGGGATCATTCTAGTTGAAATCTTTATTAGAAAATGGTTTTTAATAAGATTATACAATTTCTTAAAAGGGATAGTTCTTGCTTTTTGGGATTTCATAAAATGGCTAGGAAAACCGCTGAGATTTTTATGGAAGGTACTTGTTAAAACTGTTAAATTTTTAGTTAAGAATTGGTTTAAAGTAATCTTATATCTTTTAGATTTCGTAGCACTTGGCGCTATAATCTACTTATCAGTAACATGGCTATTACAGTGGTGGTATGTTGTTCTCTTAGCAGTTAGTTGTGGTTATATACCAGCTCATCATTATAAGATAGTTTGGAAAGTTATCAAATTTATTGGAATTGAGATTTTTTACAATCCTTTCTTACGTTTTGTAAATTTAATAGTAGATTTCTTCAAAGCAATATGGAATTGGTTTGTAGAACTAATCAAATTCATCAAGAAAAACTGGTGGACAATTACAAAAGAATTCCTTAGGTTGGTTGGTGTCGCCGGAGGAATTGTCCTTATTGTTTATGGTGTAGAACTAGAAGAATTACAGTATCTTGTGTGGATTGGAATAACCGTAATTATAATTAGTGCGGTTTTTAGTAGGAAGATAGTGTTTGTAAAAATTTATCATGCTGTTAAAGCTATCTTCAAATTTTTCTTCGATTATAGAGTTATCCTCTCTAGAATTCTGGGATTTATAGCAGTAGTTGTTGGATTGTTACTTTATTTCGCTGTTGAAATTATCAGTTTTATACCTTTTATAATAATTGTTTCGATTGGTGGAATGTTTGTTCTATTTGCACATTTCATTTATCATCCAAAGAAACTCTGGGAATTTCTGGTTAGCATACCTAAGACTATCTATAAAATCTTGGTTACAATTTGGCTTTCTATCAAATCTGTTTCAATTTATATATATCAGAATGGCATCAGACTGGTTCTTCTGATTGTCATGATATTTACCTTAGTTTACGGCTTTTTAGTAGCATTCAACGTAGATTTCTTCCATATTTTTGAAAATGTTGAAACCGCAATTAGAATCTCTCTGGGAGCCGCTTTTGTTGTAGTTGCAGTCGTTGCATTCATATTACTTAGACGAGAATTGCAGAAGTTACGAACTGGAAGTACAAAGAAATTAATTCAACAAATACGTGAGAGGTGGACAAAATGAGTAAAAAGGATTCAATTGGACAGGAAAAAGAACAGAAAGAACTGGATCTTGTGGAAAGAAATCCTGTTATTACTACTTTATGGATTGGATTCTCTCTATCTGTTTTAAGTATCATTGGTCTCTTGACTGTAACCTTAGTTCCAGCTCTTAACATGACTTATGATGATCTAGTATTCAGGATAATATTGGGAATTTTTGTCATTGGTGTTTTGATATTATTTTTCGCTCTCATTTTAAGAAGATTAAGGAGAAAAGGAATTGATTATTTCGTAACCGGTGCTATAACTGCATATATCGGTTTTCTTTTAGTTGCTTTGCCTGCAATTCTGTTTGCAGTAGGAGTGACAGTAATAGAACGAGAATATATTTATTATATTGCCATGGTTGCTGGTGTAATTCTTATTGTTTTTGGTTTCTTTTTTGAAGCATATGATTTGAATTTGAAAATAATAGCTTTAATGAAAAAACTCAAAGAAGCTTTGAAAAGGATGTGGAAAAGAATAAATTGGAAATTAATTCTTTCTCCATGGAATTTGTTCTCTGTTGTAGGAATTACAATAATAGTTTTAGCTGCAATTGAAATATTGGTATGGATTCAACCACTTTATTGGTATCTGATTGGGGGAGGTTTAATCCTAATCAATTTCCTCTGGCACTTCAGAAAGGAAATAGCTGATATTCTAGCTACCGTTGGTAGAGTTATTGTTACCATTTTTCAAGCATGGTGGAGAGCAGTTAAACAAATACCTCAAATATTGAAAAAATTAGTAGTATGGTTATATGAAAAGACAGTTGAGTTTTTCAAAATTATTGGAAAAGCAATTAAATATATCATTATTCGAAATTACCTTATCCTTTTTGTGTTTGGAATTGTGATGTTCATCGTACTACAACTCTTAGATATATTTGTTTTAGAGGTTAGAATCGCGCTTTCCGCATTAGTTTGTGGTATTGCTGTAATCAAGCCAATCTTGGATTGGAGAGATCATTTTGGTGAAGATATAAGTAAAGCAAGAATGTATCTCTATAAGACAGCTCAAAAAACGAAAAGAGTTTTTCAATATAGAAAATTAGTAAGATGCCCAAATTGTAATAGACCTAATGAAATAAGTAGAGATAGTTGTTGGAACTGCCAGGAACTTCTACCTAAATGTATGATATGCAACAGTAAAATCGAGAGAGGAACAAAGATAGCTAAATGTCAACTATGCGGTAATATTTATCATGTTGACCATCTTGAAACCTGGTTACGATTCAATCCTAAATGTCCTGTTTGTAAGGAAATAATTGATAAAAAATTAGAAGAATTTCAACCTGAATCTACTTATGAAGAAAACTTAGAGGAAATTTAATTCCTCTAATCAAATCTTAGTAATAAATACTTGTGTCTTCTGTATAAAATTCCTTTATCTTAAAGAATTTCTTTGAAATTGCAACAAATGGTAGAGCAAAGATTAACATGAAAGCTATAGAAAAGAATATCGCATAGAAAATATTGTACGGAGCTGCAGTGTATAGTTGGAACATTGTTCCTATATTCATTGTGTCTAATATAGAAATTACTCCCAAAAAAGCAAATCCAATTCCAAGAATTGTATATATTGTTGCTATCAAATAGACTCTAATCTTCTTATTCCATTGAAATTTCTTATCAGGTTTTATTTTATTCCTTCCTAGAAAACCATTTGCTAATGGTATCAGTAAGAATGGTGCCATCAGAGCTCCATATAGCATGAAAAACAAAACATGCCACCATCTGAATTTGAAATCTTTTGATTTTTTGGAATAAGCCCCCACAGCTCCAAAAACACCAAAGTATACTACCATAACTATAACTGCCATGATTATAGGTGCGAATTGGTCAATTCCAAGTGTTCTTACTAAAGGGATATCTGCGAAATAATAAGCTATATACAGTGCTCCCATAAAGTAAAACGAAGTTAAAACAACTACAACTGTTGAACTCATAAAAATATCAATTCTTTGTCTAAGTTTTAATTCACTATGAAATAATTCTTTTTTATGGTCCATTACTGCTCCAAATTGCCCTTTTGTCCATCGAAACATTTGAGACATCTTGTGATCAAATGATTCTGTAGATAATCCTCTAGCAGCAACTTCGTTTAACCAATATCCATGATAACCTTGGGCAGCTATTGTGATATAATGGTCATAATCTTCAGAAAGCTTGTTCTCAGGTAAGGGATAGAGGTGTTCTTTAAGGAAACAAGCAGAGGTTCCAAAGAAAACAACTGAATCTATTCTCCTTTTACCTCCTTCTGAAACAAATAATTGATGAGTAGACATAGTTTCCCAAATATGCAGAAAATTGGTGACACTCCTGAACTCATATTTAGCCTGAACAAAAACATATTCTGGATGTTGTTGTAATATGGCTATAAATTTATCAAGGATCTCAGGGACAGGAATTTGGTCTGAATCAAATATAGCAACATATTTTGCTTTTGATTGTGCAAGAGCTTGATTGACTACACCTGCTTTGTAAGACCTGCCTTTTCCTCTCATATAAGTGAAATTATATTTTTGTGCAAGTTTTTGTGAAGATTTCTCGAACTCAGGTAAGGAGTTGTCATCTGCGATCCATACGTTAAAGTTTGGATAAGAAAACTTACTACAACCTTCCAAAGTTAAATCTAGAATTTTCGGATTTACATTATGAACTGGAATAATAACATCAATTAAAGGATTGTTTTTGATTTTCTTTATATCATATTTTATAGTTCCGATATCAAGAACACCATCTATATTCTGGATAAGAAAATAGGTAGCATACAGAGGTCCTAATAATTCGAAGATCAGAACTAGGAAATTGAGGATAATTCCACCAGCTTTTAGCTCATCAGCTTTAACTACGAAATTTGCAATAGAAAAGCCAAAGTATAGTAGAAAAATGCAATAAATAATAAAGCCAAAAATGTGATTCAGACGACTCAAAGTTTTTTTAGATAGCATAGGCAAACAAACTAACTTGGAAACATGTTATTAAATTTTTATTTATGATGAAATTAGAGAAATGATTGAGATCTTTTAGAAATTTAAGAACTGATTGAGTTTTAAAGTCCCTCATTAAATACCTTTAAAAATAAGAAATGTAATATTTTGAAATAGAACCGTTAGAGGTTAAAAATTCTATAATACTAAAGAGGTATAAAAATGGTAGAAGTAATAGAATGGCCCCTAGGGCGTGGCGATGAAATTTTATATAGACATCCTCGTGACACCTTAAATTGGGGTGATCAATGTAATGTTTTACCTAATCAAGTTGCAGTATTTATCAAAGACTCCGTTGTTTATGATGTACTCAAATCAGGTAGACATTTTATAAAAACTAAGAATATTCCACTGTTAACAACATTTCTGTCAAGAATTGTTGGATTTGATAAATCTCCTTTCAATTGTCAAGTGATTTTTGTCAATATGGCAGACTTTCAAGGAAAATTCGGAGGGCGATCTCAAACACAAGAATTAGCTCCACTGCAATTTTTTGGCGATTATTTCTATAAAATAGACGATATTCAAAAATTTGCTTTTGAAATTGCAGGAAATAGAAATATATACACTACAGCAGCTTTCAATGAATTCTTCAGATCTTTCGTTGTACAATCAGTTATTAGCAAATTATCCGAAAAAAGCATTGTAGATGTTATGTCAAATCTAGGAAAAACATCGTCATCTGTACAAGGAGAAGTTGCTAGTGATCTGTTAGAGTTTGGAATTAAACTGAAGCAACTAAAATTTGGCGGAATAGATACTACTCCAGAATATCGTGATAGACTCTTCTGGATGCGTTCTGGTGTTTCAGCTGGTCAAGTCCAACAATATGCAGGTATGGCGCAAGTTGTCGATAAACTCCCTGAAGGAGGAGGCGGTGGCTTAACTGGTGCAGTGATGATAAACAATCTCTTCTCAAAACAAGAAGTAAAACAAGCAGATAAAATTGAAAAGCAAGGAGATGTAGAAGCTGCTTTCATTACCTGTAACCAATGTGGAAAGAAGATATCTCCAGCTGCAAAATTCTGCGCTAGCTGTGGAGATCCAACAGATGATGAGCTTAGTGGTAAAATGAAGTATTGCACCAACTGTGGCTCTAAGAATGACACAGGTGCCAAGTTTTGTGGCAATTGTGGAAATAAACTGGACTAATTCTCCCTTTTTCTTTCTTTTTTATTATTTTTCTATTATCTTTTGAGATTTAAGGTAATAATATATCGCAACAGATTGTATGATAAATGAGATTTCTATACACCAATTAAATAAGGTATGGCCTATTCTTTGACTTGTTACAAACAGCGTATTTGACCCTCCAGAATTCACTATTAAAAATCCTGCAAAGATCACAGATGCATATATGACCGCAATACTAAATATAGCTAGATACGTCCATTGATTTATTTTATTTAGTTCTTTGTTTCTAAAAAAAGCTATCATATATAGTAAAACAGCTGCTATCAACGAACCAGCAGCTGCTTCAATAAATTGATTATGTTCTGGATGTTTCTCAACAAAAAGCACTCCTAGATAAAGTCCCGCTTGTGCAATTCCAAAGAAAGATCCAGCGATGCTAAGATATTTCGTTACTTTGTCTTTTGTAAAAAATTTCCATATTATTGAATGGTAAGCAATTCCAAAAAACGACATATAGAAAACTGCAATACGATATAATACTTGTGAAGTGAGATTAGGTTTTCCACTTGGAGTTGGATTTCTTCCTAGATCAGTAAGAGTATTATAAACAAAATCAAAACCTTCAGTATCTCCTGTAATATGATTACCACCAGGAAAATAAGCTATTGCTGTTATTTCTAACATTAATGCAATAACAATAAAACTCGCTAAATAGATGAAAGTATCTCTTAGAATTCTTTTTTTATCCATATCAAGAGAAATTCAAGGAGTCTCTATTTAAAGCTTTAACTATCACAGAGCTTGTTTTTCTCTTAAATTTCTGATAAATTCTATGTTAGTTAAATCTCCTTGGATTTTTTCCTCTACTGGATAACAGCTGGCTTTTATAGCTTCATGAATTGCTATGGGATTTTCTATTGAACAATTACACACTCTTACTTTAAAACGTGGAATTTTTATTCTACCTGACATTATACCTCCAGTAGATATTTCATTACAATCAGCGTTCCACACACAGTCAGTTTTATCACATCTACGGTATCTTGTGCCATATTTATTGATAAAAACGACCTCACCTTCATAGCACATTTTTTTAGCCATAATACCCCACTATATCAAAAAAAAATGCAATTAAAAAGGACAAGTATTACGTGAGTAAAACATATGATAATTTATGACAAAAACTAGTAATCACACGAAATAAAATTGTCCGTAGCTTTTATACGAAAAACAATTTTCGCACAATCTTTATTTAACCCATATCACAATAGTAGTTCATGGCTTTAGATGCA
>Ga0315555_1000162_pt1 | contig 43844 bp, 41 predicted proteins | sample SalMarSW160380MG_FD_202113 | JGI IMG/M metagenome (GOLD analysis project Ga0315555, IMG submission 202113) | Salt marsh sediment microbial communities from the Plum Island Ecosystem LTER, Massachusetts, United States - Salt Marsh Sediment SW1603-80 ... | reverse complement strand
GAGGTGGATTGCTTTGCCGTCAACGAGGATATGGTCTGTAGCTGGGTTGATAGCATGATTAAAATTCTCGATTACTTCACCGTTAACGGTAACCTTGCCCTGCTTGATGATATCAGCCATACGACGGCGTGAGCCGATACCATTGTCGGTAAGTGCTTTAAGAAGCGGTCCGGTAGTCATAGGGATTATCTGCTTTCCCTTCTATAGTAAAAAATAAGTCGGGTTTAGGTATTTATATATTTCACTATAACAAATAATTAGAACGTGTGAAAAGCAGGCTTTAGTATGGCTGTGATATAATAATTGGGTACGGATATATTTATAGAGGTAGGAAGTCTGCAAGGAATAGACATAGCCCGTAGAGCCGTGGAAATAGCCAGCGAGAAGCAGGCAAGCAATATCGTGCTGCTGGACGTGCGCGATATCTGCACCTTCAGCGATTATTTTGTCATCTGTTCCGGGGATAACGAGCGACAGATACGCACTATCTACGAAGATATAGAACAGAGTTTAAAAACAGAAAACGAAATAACTCACCACAACGAAGGCACGATAGATTCAGGATGGCTGTTACTCGATTACGGCGACGTCATCGTGCATATATTCTCGGAGGAAGAACGCGAGTATTACCGACTCGATGAGCTCTGGCAAGATGCCCGGCCGGTTATCAGGATACAGTGAAGCCAGTTTTTAATCAAAAATTTCCTTCTCAGAAAAGAAAATCTCAATCTCTTTTTCCGCGTTCTCAGGCGAATCGGAAGCGTGTGTCGAGTTACGCTGGATGTCCAGTCCGAAGTCTTTCCGTATCGTTCCGTCTGTGGCTTTAGCCGGGTCGGTGGCACCCATTAACTCACGTATTCTATCGACAGCACCTTCACCTGAGAAAACAGCCGCGACTATCGGCGTGGATATGATATATTCCACCAGGTCCTTAAAGAAGGGTTTATCTCTATGGATGGCATAATGCCGTTCGGCCAGGGCTCTATCCATGTGGAGCATTCTCATCGCAACAAGTTTAAGTCCGGCACCTTCAAGTCGACTCAGTATTTCGGTTGCCAGCCCTCTTTCCATAGCATCGGGTTTAATCAGGACCAGTGACTTCTCCATATTTAGAATCGCCTCCAATTTCATCTATAACTTATTATTATACAGAAACGGATTAATTATAAAGTCTGGACAGGTCATCGACGCTGACCGATTCCAGTGATGCAACGATAAGGTCGGCTTCCTTAAGCTTATCTCCGGGATGGCTGTTAGCCACCGCAACGCATTTCATACCGGCTCTCTTAGCCCCGGCGACCCCGGCTACGGCGTCCTCAATGACAACACAGCCAGTGGGTTCAACCTTGAGCTTTTCCGCGGCCAGCAGGAAAATCTGGGGACTCGGTTTGCCCTCGGTGACCTCCCGCCCACAGGCAACGGCACCGAAGTATTTTTCAATCCCCAGACCTACGAGGATAATCCGTACGTTATCAGGCGGCGCCGAAGAAGCTATCGCTGATTTTATCCCGCGTTCATGTAGCGAGGAGAGCAGTTCGATTGCTCCCGGCAGCGCTTTGATGTTATCGGCGACTAGTCGGCGATAGGCTACCTCTTTCTTATCGGCAATAGCATCGAGAGCCTGCTGAGATATGGTCTCTTTTACCGTATCCCGGATGATCGTATCATTCCGCTGCCCGAAATGCTTCATAAAGTGCTCTTCGGTAAATTCTATGCCCATTTGAGAAAAGATTTCCTGCCAGGCGCGACAGTGGTAGATACCGGTATCGGCAATAACGCCGTCGAGGTCCCAGAGCACTGCCTGAAATCTCGTATCAGACATGCCTCTTGCTCTCCCTGACCTTATCGACCTTGCCAGCTTCGTTTTCGGCGATAAATTGCTTGGCGGTGCTTTCAGCAATTACAGTACCATCCTTCAGGCATACCTTTCCTTCGGTCTCGATGAGTTTCTTGCTATGCCGGACTATCCGGGCGGTTATGACCAGTGGCACTTCAACCTTTACCGGCTGCCTGAGTCGAATGTTGACGCTGGCAGTGAGACAGGTATTGCCCGTGGCATAGGCTGCATTGCTCATTACTTCGTCCAGAAGGCAGCCCAGAATGCCGCCATGAAGGAGACCGGGCCACCCCTGGTGAGTTTTATCCGGCGTGAACTCGGTACGGAGCATGTCTCCGTCTCTGGTGAACTTGAGTTTCAGTCCGATGGGATTGTTCATGCCACACCCGAAGCAGAGACCTTCATCAAGGTCGGCGTTAAGCGTTACTTTTGGTACGGCTACCATGAGTATTTCTCCATTTCTTACCTGTCGGGTTGTTCTTTTATAAAATGTTCCCAGCCTGATTGACGTATCTGAACGGGATTACCGTTACTGTCGAACAGACTGATTTCACCGGGATTGCCATCGGTGATTTCACCGACGACGGTTATAGGACAGGATGATTCTGCCTGTATTTTCGCCATATCGCTAGCATCACCGGTGAAAAGCAGCTCGTAATCTTCACCACCCGAAAGCGCCATCTCCACTGCCTTATCGCCGTAAACCTGCCTGACCGGGGGGAAAACCGGCAGCTTATCAACATCCACCCGGGCGCTGACGTGGCTCGTCTCGCAGATATGACGCAGGTCGGCGAGGAAACCGTCGCTGATGTCGATGGCTGTACTGATACCGTGCTTGACCAGTAACTGTCCTTCAGCTACGCGCGGAAACGGTTTATGAAAAGCCTCTCTTAAGGAAGCGGTTATTTCCGCTGCCAGGTTGAGTTTGCGGGTAAGCATGTCCAGTCCGGCCGCGGCACCTCCGAGATGGCCGGTGACAGCAATGGTATCGCCGGTTCTGGCGTTTGAGCGACGTAATAAATCGTCCTGACCAGTGCCGAGAACAGTAACCGTAATCATAACCGCTGGCGACCTGCATGTATCACCACCGGCTAAACTCACGTGGAATTTTTTAGCCAGTTCGATCATCCCTCTATATAAAGAGGAAACGTCCTCAACTTCTGTTTCATCGGGTAAGCCCAGTGAGACCAGAGCGTATTCGGGGACGCCGCCCATAGCGGCAATATCGCTGAGATTTACCGCCAGCGATTTCCAGCCCAGCTCTTCCCATGATATGGTGTCGAGTGAAAAATGGATGTTTTCAATCAGGGAATCGACCGTAGCCAGTTGTGTCTGATTTTTTCCTTGCCAGGCGGCGGCATCATCACCGATGCCCACCAGAAATGGGGGATAGCCAGGCTGGCTATCCTGCGCATCGGCAATCATTTTTACCAGGAGGTCAATCAGCCCGAATTCTCCTAACTCGGATACTTTCATACGTAAAATTATACCATATTCATATTCGGACTCACTATTTCAGGGCACTTGGTAAAAAAGAGAGTCCCGATTTCTCGGGACTCAAGATAGCGGTTCAATTTCGCTGAAGAATCAGGATTTCTCTTCAACTTCGATATTTGTCGGGAACTGTTCCGATTCTGCTTTTATCGTGCGTTTCAAGGTAGGAATCCGGATGACAGCTACGAAGAGCCCCGCCGAGCCAATGGCAGCGGCGATAATCCTGTCCGATGCGTTTACGGGAATCAGCCAGGCGAGAATAAGAAGCGTCATTCCCATTATCGCGAACAGCACCGTGATAAACGTCCTGCGTGAATTTTCTTCCTTCATCTTAGTATCCTTTAACGATTGGGCTTACGTACACTATATATAACGATAAAAAGCAATTTCGGTTAGGTGGTCTGAGGAGGAATTTGATGGTGATAGCTGTTAAAGCACGTATCTTATAACGTATAATGGGTGCAAAGATGACCAGTATTAACTTGAGCAAGAGTAAATATCTAGCCATCGGTCTGATGGTAGCGATGATACTTATAAGTGTTGGTGGTTCTGTTTTAATTATCCAGCACTGGGAATACGTCATCAGGCTTCAGGGTGACGGTTATTGGGGTCTTTTCGTTATCTCGGTGTTCGCCGGTTCGCCGATACCGATACCGACCCCGAGTATGATATTAACCTTTACCCTGGGGAGTATATTGAATCCGCTGCTGGTAGGATTTGTGGCCGGGTTCGGCAATGGAGTCGGCAATGCTTTAATTTTCTGGACAGGCCGGGGCGGGCATCATTTATTCAGGAGTCTGGTATCTCCCCAGCCGCCTAGCAGCACTCCCCGTTCGCGGATAGGGAGATTTTTCCAAAAGATATCGCGAGTGCCGGAATTTATCAAGAACAGGGTTTTATGGGCGGTATTTTTACTTTCTATCTACCCTAATCCTGTCCTCCTGCCCCTGATTCTCGGTATGGGGGCGACGCGTTACCGATTCTGGAAGTTCTTTCTGGTCGTCTGGGCGGGTAAGACTGCCCAGAGCATGATACTCAGTTATCTGGGTTATTTCGGGTTGCGTTCAATGCTGCGCTATTTTGGAATCTTCGATACACCGTAGGGATTCAGGCACGGTTGGGTATTCCCCTTTTCCAATCGGGAAAAACCTGCTATGATATTCCTAAATGCGTTACGCCATATTAGCGGATATTCATGCCAACCTGGAAGCTTTCACGGCGGTGCTGGATGACATCGGTGAGAAGGGTGATATCGAGGAAATCTGGTGTCTGGGAGACGTTGTCGGGTACGGGCCAGACCCGCATCGTTGTATAGAAATACTTAACCAGAGTCGGCATGTCTGTGTTGCCGGTAACCATGACATGGCGGCTATCGGCAAGGTCGAGACAACCTATTTCAACTCGCTGGCGGCTAACGCAATACAGTGGACGACCGGGCAATTGACTCCCGATGATGTTCAATACCTGGAGAATCTACCTTTGACTATCCAGAAGGGCGATTTTATGCTGGTGCACGGCAGCCCTATGGAACCCCTCTGGGAGTACGTGATATCTACCGGTATTGCCGTCAGGAATTTTACCTATATTGAGACCACCTACTGCCTGGTGGGCCATTCTCACGCGCCGATGGCTTTTATGAAGGACAAGGATGTGGGCTGTAAGCCAGTGCAGCTGTCACCGGGTATCGGGCTGGCGCTGGGTGATAACAAGATGATTATCAATCCGGGCGGGGTGGGACAGCCCCGTGACGGCGACCCGCGAGCCAGCTACGCTATTTATGACAGCGAAAGACAGATGATACATCTGTACCGCATTCCTTATGATATCGATACCACGCAGAAGAAAATCATGGAATACGGTTTGCCGGTGGCTCTGGCAAGCCGGCTGGAAACGGGGCGGTAAAGGCTAGGAAATCCATACTTCTACTCTACTTATCAACTTGATTTCTCCATTTTTGTACTCATAGGCGATGATACCTCCACTTCCGTACAATGGGCCTCTGCTTGAAGAAAAGTACAGGAGAACGATTCCAGTTTTGGGGTCATATACTGGCAGGGATATATAGATTATCTCACTTACTTCTGGGCTATCACGGCGTAGGTTTTCCCAAGCACCGGGATCCCATGATTTCCCAGGGTAAATGTTTGTTTCGTCATAATCTATGATATAGCCATTTTCTGGAGAAGAAGAGATATCCAAAATCACATCTGTAGTATTGCGTTCAAACAGAGCTTCGACCAGCCTGGAATAATCATACCCGTATTTAATAAATTTATTTTGGATATTTTCCTTATTCACCGGCATGCCATGACCAAGAGAAGCTTCTGGACTGACAATATTATAGCATCCGCGACTTGCTGCCTCTTCAGAATATTGGGTAAGTATGAGAGTGATTATTTTGTTATATTCCTCCTGGGTAACTTCTTGAGTGATTTCTTCGGTAACTTGATCGATAACTTCTTCGGTGGTTGTGCAACTACCCAAAACGCCACAAGTTATTATCATAATGCTAACTGATAAAACCAGATATGTAATCCTCATATTTCCCTCACACCTCTCAATCAACGGATGTTCGGTTGGTTTTGCCAGAAAGATAGCACCAACACCTAAATATGTCAAATTGTAAAAATAATATTCTTTCCTTGACAAGAACCACCCCCACCCATTACGATTTTTAGTGAGGTCGTGCTAGATGGGGAGCTAGCGGTGCCCTGAACCTGAAATCCGCTACAGCAGGGTCGAATTCCTGCTTGAGGCTGTTGTCTGGTGGGACTACCCGGGTTAAGCGGTGCTGAAGGCCGGGTCCTGCGCGGCAGAAAACCATGAATCCCGTCAGGTCCGAGAGGAAGCAGCGGTAAATGGTCTCTTCTGGGTGCCGCAGGTACGCCTGGTTGGAGCTGGCTGGCCTTGGCAAGCCGTTAGGTGGAGTCGAGGGCAGGTGCACGGCCTCATATATTTATGATGAGCAAAAGCCTCTCTCAGGGCGGTCGGGATTCGTTGCTGGCGCAGACGAAAAAGTGGCTGCGTCGCTCCGGTCTCCGGGCGAGGAAAAGCCTGGGACAACATTTTCTGGTCGATGAAGATATCCTCAAGCTGATTCTGGATACCGCTCAGCTTGCTCCCACCGATACCGTCATCGAGGTTGGACCCGGACTTGGTGTTTTGACCAGAGAGCTTGCCGGGCAGGCGGGGTGGGTAATAACCATCGAGCTGGACAGCAAACTGGCGGATGCTCTGAAGAAAACGCTGGCATCATTCGATAACGTTGTCATTATCAACGAGGATGTACTCGGAACCGACCCTCGCGAGTTATTGCAGACCCGGGCAGCGTTTCCGGACGTATTGCGTCCTTATAAAGTGGTCACCAACCTGCCTTACTACATTACATCGCCGGTTCTCCGCCATTTCCTCGAAGCCCCGGTAAAGCCGGAAACCATGATTGTCATGGTGCAGAAAGAGGTGGCCGAAGCGATTGTAGCCCGACCCGGACAGCGGAGCGTTCTGAGTATCAGCGTGCGGTTTTACGGAAACCCGAGCATCATCGACTATGTGCCTGCCAGCGCTTTTTATCCGCCCCCGGAGGTCGATTCGGCGATACTAAAGATAGACGTTTATTCAAGTCCGCCTGTCGATGTGGATGAAGAAGAATTCTTCAAGCTGGTACGAGCCGGTTTTTCCGCTGCCCGCAAGCAGGTGGTTAACTCGCTGACACAGGGTCTGCAAATGCCAAAGAAAGAGGTTTTAAGGCTACTGGAGAAAGCGGAAATAACGCCGCAGCGGCGGGCGGAGACATTTACCCTGGAGGAATGGGCGAGGTTATGGCGGGTATTTTCCAGGGAGAAGAGACAATAACATGCTGAAGATTGTGGCGCCGGCAAAAATTAACCTGACGCTCGAGGTACTGGGCAAACGCCCCGACGGTTTTCACGAGATACGCAGTGTGATGCAGACGGTAAGTCTGTGCGATGTTCTGTCATTTAATGAAGCGGATATAGATACTATTCAATGCGATATGGCAGGCTGGTCTGCGGAAAAGAGCCTGGTAAGCCAGGCAGTGAACCTGCTACGAGACGCGACAGGTTGCACCAGGGGGGTGGCGATAGATATTACCAAGAAGATACCTTTGATGTCGGGGTTGGGCGGCGACAGCAGCGATACCGCCGCGGTGCTTAAGGGACTTAACGAAACATGGGGACTCGGATTAACTCTGGAAAGGCTATCAGGGATTGCGGCTGATCTGGGCTCTGACGTGACCTTCTTCCTCCGGGGAGGTACGGCAATGGCTACGGGACGGGGTGAGGTAATAACCACTTTGCCGTCATTACCGGAGATGTGTTTGGTGTTAGTGGTGCCGGATATTGCTGTGCAGGAGGGCAAGACGGCGCGGATGTATCAAAACCTGAAAACATCGCATTATACTGACGGAACACAAACGGATAAAATAGCAGCAGCAATCAAGCGGGGAGAGAATCTGGATACTTCGCTGATTTTCAACACATTTGAGAATATAGCCTTCGATGACTTTAATATCCGTCGGGTATACGTAGAGCACCTCATTAAGCTGGGCGCGCCGCATGTCCACCTCGCTGGTTCGGGACCGTCGCTATTTACCATATTTAAGAATAAAACAGAGGCTGAGGACCTGTATACTCGTTGTAAAGACCAGGGGATGGAGGCCTATTTAGTATCAACGATATGAAAAACTTCAGGACATGGGGGAAATCGCCTTATAAAGTGGCTGTGGTTCACGGCGGGCCCGGCGCGCCCGGTGAAATGGCACCGGTAGCCAGTGAACTCTCGTCCGATTGGGGAGTCCTGGAACCTCTACAAACAAAAGACTCGGTGGAAGGGCAGATAACGGAGCTGGCTGAAGTATTGAAAGAACATGCCGACCTCCCGGCAATCCTGATAGGGCACTCGTGGGGGGCAGTATTGAGCTACATGACTACGGCCCGCTATCCTGCGCTCGTAAAGAAGTTGATAATTATTGGTATGCCGGCTCTGGAAATGAAAGACCGCCCTGATTATACGCCGATATGGCTTAGCCGTCTTCCGGAAAAAGAAAGAGTTCAGCTTACGACTCTACAGAGTTTCGTCGGGGATGGGAAAGAAGACGATAAAAGCGAAGCCATGGGAAAACTTTTCCGGTTGATTGCGAGAGCCGATTCATACGCTTACGTACCCTGTAAGGACGAAGTGTTGGAATACCAGCTTGGTATGAATATGTCTGTCGGGTCGGAATTTTGGGAGATACTAAAAACCAAAGAGTTATTGAATATTGGTGGGAAAATAAAATGCCCGGTGGTGGCAATCCATGGCGATTATGATTTACGCCTCGCCCGTGTGGTGAAAGGTTCACTCTCCGGTATTATTAAAGACTTTAAACTTGTATTATTGGAAAAGTGTGGTCATTACCCCTGGATGGAAAGATACGCCCGGGATAAATTCTACGAAATATTAAGGGAGGAGATAAAATAATGGCATATAAAACCGAGGATAATGTTCAGGAAGCTTTCGGTGGAGAGAGCAAAGCCAACCGCCGTTATACGTTCTTTGCGGATAAAGCGGAAAAAGACGGCTATCCGCAGGTGGCAAAGTTGTTCAGGGCTGTCGCTGAGGCGGAAACGGTACACGCGCGGAATCATCTGAACGCCGTCGACAGCATAGGTACCACCAAGGACAATCTATTCGCCGCCAGCCTCGGGGAGCAGGGGGAATACAAGAAGATGTATCCTGCTTTTATTGAGGTGGCTGAAAGGGAAAGAAACGATAGAGCCAAACGGTCTTTCGAATGGGCAAATAAGGTGGAGGAGATTCATCACGGGTATTTTGAGGAAGCCCTGGCGGCTGTCAGGGAGGGCAAGCAATTTGAGGAAGCTACTTACTATGTCTGCCAGGTCTGCGGTAATACGGTAACCGGGCAGCCCCCGGAACAATGCCCGATATGTGGTGCCTCTGCCAGTGCGTTTAAAGAGGTGGGGTAGGGGAAAGGGGATAGTTCCCCCCCCCCCCCCCAACCCCCTCACCCCATAAAAATTATCTTTTCCCACCCAGCCGCCCTCTGGGTATTAGCGGTTGGACCCGATAAATAGATACTCATTCCCCCTAAAGGAGAATAGCTTGCGAAGAGGGGCGTTAGCCCCTCTTAAAAAATACCTCCCCCTCCTTTTGTAAAGGAGGGGGACCGAGGGGGAGGATTATATCGATGGGGGATAAAGGGGGTGAGGCAGAAAAGGAGACGGATTGCTTCGCTTCGCTCGCAATGACAGATAAGTACTCGCAATAGTAGATAAGTAACAGAAGAAAGATAAGGTTGGAGGGAGAGGTTAAAATACTCTATCAAGGATTATTCTTCAGCCATCCCCTTACCATGTTCTCTTCGTCCTTGCGGGTGGTTATTTTGCCGTCCAGTTTAGCCTCGCGGAGTACTAACAGGGCCTCTTTTATCCGCGGTCCCTCGGGAACGCCGAGTCGTTTGATGTCCTCGCCGGAAAGCAGCGGCTGGACATTTTTCAAAACATTGAGATAAAGTCCTATATTCTCCTCGGTGATAGTAGAGTCAGTAGCCAGCAGGTTAGCGGTGACAGCCATGACGCCATTGCCGTGGAGCCGGTCATAGATACGACTCGGCGCCAGACCGGGAATAGCCAGTTCATGTATTATGCATTTGATAGCCTGTGTCTCCCGCAATATCCGCGAGGATGCTCTGGGCAGTTTCAGAGAAGTAATTATCTTCTCTATATCTTTAGCGTTCAGACGGTAAGTAAACAGCGCCAGGTACAGCAATGGGGGTGGCAGTTCGGGGGAGTACCGCTCGCGGGCCAGGGTAAAAGTCTCCGATAACCAGAAGTCTCCTTTTAAACGGGGATGTAGTTTACCAAGCACTTTGAGTTCATCAGCACGTTCCAGGATTTTTTCCGGTAATTCATCCTCAAGAATGCGCTCCAGCTCATGCCGGATGCGGGTGCCGCTGATGGTTCTCAGCATATCAACATCCCGCTTAAGAGCTTTGAGAGTAGCTGGCTCTATGTTGAAGTCCAGCCGCTGTTCGTAACGGAGGGCACGCCATATCCTGGTGGCATCGTCGGTGAAACTTTTATCATGTAATACCCGGACGATTTTAGCTTTAAGGTCGGTTATTCCTCCGTGGGGGTCAAGCAGCTCACCGAAATGACGCGGATTTAACTCTACAGCCATGGTATTGATGGTAAAATCCCGACGGGCAAGGTCATCGATAATCGTACCGGGTCTTACCCTGGGTAGCGCTCCCGGAGCGGAGTAAGACTCGGCGCGGGCCGTAGCTACGTCGATATCCCGGTTGTGCCACTGTAACTTGGCGGTTCCGAAACGGGGGTGGGTGGTAATGACCGCCCGGGTGTTACGCGCCAGCTTTCTAGCCAAAGCAATAGCATCACCCTCCACCACCAGGTCGAAATCAATACTAATCCTTCTTAGCAGGATATCGCGTACTACACCGCCGACCAGATAAAGCCTCTGCTGCTCTTTCTGCGCCAGTTCACCAGCCTTCCTGATAAAGCTAACTACGGCAGCAGGAAGCTGCTCTTCTATCCGGTCAGCCAGGTTAATTTTCGTGGCATCCTTTACCATACCAAGTAGTATAGCACAGCCCGTCCATATATCTACATTGATATTTACCATGACAAAAATCTATAATAAACGGTATGAAAGTCATCGCGGTGGTCGGTATGACCGGCTCCGGTAAGTCCGAGGTAGCCCGGATGTTCAATGAGAATGGGTTTGCGATGGTGAGATTCGGGGATGTCACCGATGAAGAGTTAAAGAAGCAGGGGCTGGAGCTTACCGAGGAAAACGAGCGCCCGGTCAGGGAGGCTTTCCGGAAGAAACACGGAATGACCGCTTATGCTATTTTAAACCTCCCCAGGATCGACGCCGCGTTGAAAACCTCCGACGTAGTGGTGGACGGCCTTTACTCCTGGGAGGAATATACACATCTTAAAGAATATTACGGTGATAGTATGGTAATTGTTGCTGTGTATTCTTCACCCAAAATCCGGTACACACGACTGGGCAGCCGTAAAGTAAGACCGCTGACGGCTGAAGAAGCGGAAAGTCGCGACCATGCCGAAATCGAGAATATGAACAAGGGCGGACCGATTGTCATGGCCGACTATACGGTCATTAACGATTATTCCTACGACGACTTGAAAAAACAGGTGGAGGAGATAATAAGGGGGTTAAAATGAACACAATGAAACGCCCCGATTTTGACGAGTATTGCCTGAAAATTGCCTCGGTGGTGGCGGAACGCTCCACCTGCCGTCGGCATCACATGGGCGCGGTGGCGGTGAAGAATAAGCATATACTAACAACGGGTTATAATGGTGCGCCAGCAGGCGGTAAGGACTGCCTTGAACTGGGCTGTCTGCGTGACGAATTGGGTATTGAGTCGGGCACAAGGCAGGAAATCTGCCGCGCCATCCACGCCGAGCAGAATGTTATTATCCAGGCGGGCCTTCACGGTGTTAGTCTTGAAGGCAGCACCGTATACTGTACGCATACGCCGTGCGTGCTCTGTGCCAAGATGCTGGTCAACGCCAAGATAGCACGATTTGTCAGTTTTGGAAAATACAACGATGACCGGTTTATTGAGCTCTTCCGTGAGGCGGGAATAGAGGTGGACATCAAAGAAAAACCGCCATCGGATATTACTTATCTGGATTAGAGTAAATCCAATGCATGAATTACTATTTGTATTATTTTCACAATCTAAATCTCTTGAAAATATGAGTTAGGGATAGGAGGTAGCTGATGATAATACCAAAAAGAGATTTAAGAAAGATGAAGAGTCTGGTGAAGGAAGGTAAACAGATAACCAAGATCGTAAAAGAAGATTTTCCTCAGTACGATTACTGGGACATACTCTATCAACTCTATGATGCTGGAGCACAAAGTGCCCAGGGGGTCAAGTGGATGATTACCAACCGACTAAATCAGCTTCCTGATGCAGATGCTAGAGTAGGAAAAATAATTATTCGCGAAATTAATGATCTTATCTGGTATTTATACGATAATTATAAAAACAATCAAAGAAAACTGGAAACTATCCGTGATGCGTTAGGTGAATAAATAATTCACCTATTTTTTTCTTTTTATCGCCTGGCGTACCGCCGCAGCGATATCTTTAGCCGTCAGACCGAATCTCTCCAGAAGCTCGGAGGGTTTGCCTGAGCTGGCGTAGGTGTCTCTGATAGCCACAAACTCAACGGGTGCGGGACGGTTCCGGGCCAGTATCCGGGCAATAATGCTTCCCAGACCGCCGTGCTCCAGATGCTCCTCAGCGGTAACGATGGAACCGGTTTCCTCCGCAGCTTTAATGATAGCGGCTTCGTCGACAGGCTTGAGAGTGGACATATTCAGTACGCGGCAGTTGATATTTTCCGCAGCAAGTATCCCGGCAGCATCCAGCGCCGGAGCGACCATGATTCCGATAGCGATGATAGTGGCATCCGTACCTGCTCTCATGGCAACCGCCTTACCAGGTTTGAATTTATAATTATCATCAAAAACGACCGGCAGCTTGGGGCGTCCGAGCCTGATATAGCACGGCCCCTTTAAATCGGCTACCGCCTTTACTGCGGCCATAGTTTCCACGGCATCGGCGGGGACGATAACAGTGAAACCAGGCAATGAGCATATTAGCGAAAGGTCCTCGATAGCCTGATGCGAGGTGCCGTCTTCACCGACGCTGAGTCCACCGTGGGTTACCACCAGCTTAACGTTGAGTCTGGACTGGGCTATCGACATGCGTATCTGGTCGAAGCAGCGCCCCGGAGCGAAAACGGCAAAGGTGCTGGCGAATGGAATCTTGCCCGACGCCGCCAGACCGGCGGCAATACCAATCATATTCTGCTCGGCGATACCGACATCAAAGGAACGCTCGGGGAATTCCTGCATGAAATACTTCGTCATGGTGGAAGCGCAAAGGTCGGCATCCAGCACGACGATGTCCGGGTTTGTCTTTCCCAGCTCCACCAGAGTCTTGCCATAGGCTTCCCTCATCGAGGCTTCTTCGGGCATGATTATTCCAGCTCCTTCAGGGCTATTTCCAGTTCTTCTTTATCGGGCGCCTTGCCATGAAAACCGGCCACGTTTTCCATAAAGCTGACTCCCTTTCCCTTGATGGTACGGGCAATTATCACAGTTGGCTGTCCTTTTATGGTGCGGGCTTTCTTAAAAGCTTCGTAAAGTTTATTAAAATCATGGCCATCAACTTCGATGACGTGCCAGCCGAAGGCTTCCCATTTCTTCTCCATTGGTTCCGTGTTCATGACATCGCAGGTCGGGCCGTCTATTTGCAGTCCGTTTTTATCGACGATGGCTACCAGGTTGTCCAGCTTGAAGTGAGCGGCGGCCATGGTAGCTTCCCAGACCTGTCCCTCGTTGCATTCACCATCACCGAGGAGAACGTAAGTGCGGTAGTCCTGCGAGTTGAGTCGACCTGCCAGGGCGACGCCGATACCGAAGGAAAGGCCCTGGCCCAGGCTGCCCGAAGACATCTCGACACCGGAGGTAGCCGTGCGGTCGGCGTGACCCTGCAAGCGACTGTCTATTTGCCGCAGGGTGGTCAGTTCGTTGACGGGGAAGTAGCCGCATTCGGCAAGTACGGAGTAAAGCATGGGGGCAGCGTGCCCCTTGCTCAGGATAAAGCGGTCGCGGTCCTTCCAGTGAGGGTCGGCTGGCTTATGCCGCAGCACCTTCCAGTAAAGCGTGGCGACAATATCCACTGCCGATAGAGAACCACCGGGGTGACCGCTGCCGGCGTTTCCGATCATCGTGATGATGTGACGGCGTATCCTTTTAGCGACGGCATTAAGGTCTTCATCAGAAGCAAAAACCCCGGCATCGTTAGCCGAGGTTTGAGATGATGATTTTTTAGAATCAGACGGCGTCATCACAGCGTTTCTATTATACTATAGTGAAAAAGGCTACGTCTATAATACTGTAAAAGGATTTCGTCTGGTTTAGTTTGTTGTTACCTGCTCACCCCCTTGGTCCCCCTCTCAAACGGATGCATCTTCAAAGGGCATTTTGTTGTCTGTTTGAGAGGGGGAAAGAGTAGAAAGAGGGGTTTCACCCCTCTTAAACGCCCCATTTTATGGGGGAGAAATATCCCTGGCGGAGGTGTATAAGAGGGGGCGCTAGCCCCCTCTTCTCCTAAACGGGCGGGCGGGTGGGACTGTAATACACATAAATTGATTTTTACGACTGAATGTGCTTAAATTGACAGAGTGAAAGGAAGAGAAAATGGAAGAGCTGATATTAACTGCCGAAAACAGGAATGTGCTGGGGAAAAGAAATCGTTTCTTGCGACGACAGGGAGTTACCCCGGCCCATGTTTTCGGGCATGGTATTGAATCCCTGGCTTTACAGTGTGATACTACTGAGCTTAAGAGTATTATCGCTCACGCCGGGGAAACCCGGCTGATAAGCCTGAATATAAAGGGCGATAACCAGCCAAGGAGCGTTTTTATCCGTGAGATACAGAGAGATGTCTTCGGCAAGCAATTACTTCACGTGGACTTTTACCAGGTAAAAATGAGTGAGAAGATGGAAGTCGAAGTCCCCATTGTCCTGGTAGGAGAATCACCTCTTATGAAGGATAAGAACCGTATGGTGTCTCATGGTATCACGGAATTAAGTATAGAGTGTCTGCCCGACAAAGTCCCGCCGCAGATAGAAGTTGACATAAGTATCTTGGAAGAAATAGAACAAGCCATTCACGTTAAGGATATCATCCTCGACCCGGATATTACCGTTAACGATGACCCTGAACAGCTTGTAGTCAAAGTAACCGAGGTTATGGTCGTGGAGGAAGAAGAGGCAGTTGTAGAGGAAGAAGAGGGAGTCGAGGGAGAGGAAGCGGTTGAAGGTGAAGGCGAACCGAAGGCTGAAGAACCATCGGAGAAACCTTCGGCTGAAGCGGCACAAGAGTAGACCTGTTACCGGACTCAGCGACTGTAAGTAACGGCTGTTGGTTTGACAATGATTATTGATTTCCACACGCACGTACTGCCGCCGCGGATAAAGAAGGACCGCAGTCGTTACGTTAATGCCGATCAGGCCTTTGCCCAGATTTACTCCGGTGAAAAGGCCAAGATTGCCACTGCCGAAGACCTTATCGACAGCATGGACCGGGACGGGGTGGATATATCCGTCATCGTCAATTACGGCTGGACTACCCATGAGTTATGCGTTGAAACCAATGACTATATCCTGGAGTCGGTTGCCCGTTATCCTCAACGATTAATCGGATTCTGCGCGATAAGTTCTTACGTTGACGATATTTCACTGGCTGAAATCGAACGCTGTGCCACCGCGGGTGCCAAAGGCATCGGGGAGCTGCGGCCCGATACGCAATCGCTTGATTACTCTGACACGCACCAGATAAAACCTTTCGTCGACCTGATCGGTAAGCATAATCTGATTGTATTGACACATGCTTCCGAGCCGGTAGGTCATCACTACGACGGCAAGGGAGCGGCTACACCCGGGTTGTTATACAGGTTCATCGCAAACTTCGGTGATTTACCGGTGGTCTGTGCTCACTGGGGGGGTGGTCTCCCTTTCTACACGCTCATGCCCGAGGTACAACAGGCGCTGGAAAACGTGTATTTCGATACGGCCATATCGCCTTTTCTCTATCGCCCTGAAATATACCGTCATGTCACTCAACTTATCGGTGCCGACAGGATTCTTTTCGGTAGTGACTACCCGGTGTTGCCGGCCAGTCGGCTACTCAAAGAAATCAATGCAGTAGGATTGCCCGGGGAAGACCGGATGGAAATTTTATCAGGAAACGCCAGACGATTACTCAACGTATGATGTAAGTGATGGAACAGATTCGTTCATTTATCGCCATAGAATTGCCCGGTGATGTAAAACTCGCTATTTCCCGACTTCAGGAAAAGTTAAAGTCGGGAAGCCGGGCTCCGGTAAAGTGGGTAAATCCCGAAAATACCCACCTTACCCTGAAGTTTCTGGGTAATATTGATTTTGCTATCATAGATGATATTAAAAATGCGCTGAGAGAAGCTGTTCGGGGTATACCTGCTATTCATCTGGGGGTAGAGGGTCTGGGAACGTTCCCCAATAATACTCGGGTTCAGGTTGTCTGGGTGGGGCTGACCGGGGAACTGGATAAACTCCAAAAGCTACAACAGCGCATTGATAAAGAACTAACACCGCTGGGCTTTCCCGCGGAGAAAAGGGCTTTTTCACCCCATCTCACCATAGCCCGCCTTCGTGACCGGGCCACTGTAAATGACCGGCAAGAAATCGGCAGGCTGGTAGAGAAAACTAATTTCGAAAGAAGCCTTGATTTCTTAGTAAAATCTGTAAACCTGATGAAAAGTCAGCTTACCCAAGAGGGACCCATCTATAGTCTGCTCGGTTCGGTCAATCTGGATTAAGCTTTAATACGCAGTATTGCTTTTTATCAGGGACTATCTCAAATCCAATTCTCCTCTCTTTACAGTGATTGTGACGTTTATGAAATGTTTATTCCTTGGTGTCCCGTATTAACTATTTATTTAGCTCCATACTTATATAATGAACATCGGAAATGAGTCGAGTTCCGGGGAGGACAATACAATGACTGTACCCAAAGAAAACATATTACTGGTCGATGATGAAGAGGCAATCAGGCATATTTTAAATAAAGGTCTTGCTATGCACGGTTTTAACTGCGATGAAGCCGAGAATGCTGACCAGGCTTTGAAGAAACTGGAGAAGAAAGCGTCTGACCTGGTTATTATGGACATCAACATGCCGGGAAGACGGGGCAGTGAAGTGCTTCCCGATATGACCCAGCGTTTTCCGGAAACTGCGGTAATAATGGCCAGCGGTATTACCGATACGAAGATTATAGCGCAATGTATTAAAAATGGTGCCCAGGACTACATTAGTAAACCGTTCCGGTTCGACCAGGTGTTAAGGAGCGTGAACGGGACCCTGGACAAGAGGAGATTGGAATTGGAGATTCAGAATTATTTCCAGGATATGAAAGGTAAAGCCAAGAGTAAAGATATGGACCCAAGAAAACTCTTCCTCGGCGCTATTCAGACTCTTGTCAATACTCTGGAATCCGGCGATAGATATACCAGGGGGCATTCTCAGGAAGTTGCCGAGATTGCCTCATCGATAGGTGAGCAGCTCCGGCTTTCTGCACGGGAACTGGAAGACCTGCACTGGGCTTCTTTACTCCATGATGTCGGTAAAATTGCCGTAGACCCGGAGATTCTTAATAAACCCGGTGAGTTAACACCCAGTGAGTACCGGCATATTATGACCCATGCTGTAATCGGGCCCAACCTGGTAAAACCATTCGTAAACAGTGACGTCGTGGAAATCATTTCTCATCACCATGATTATTTCGATGGCGGCAGGCATAATCAATCTCTTATGGGAGAAGATATACCTCTGGGAGCCAGGATTATTGCCGTAGCCGATGCATATCAGGCTATGATTTCAGACCGTCCGTACCGGCACGCCCTGTCAGTAATGGATGCTCTGGAGGAACTGGACTGGTGCAGCGGGTCTCAGTTTGATCCCATGATTGCTAATATAATGATTAAACTTATTCAGGAAAGACAGCTTCAGCAAAGTATGTAAAATCTCGTGTAACGATGGCACATTAAATAACCTGTAATTTTCATAAAAGGGGCGGAAGAGATTAGACTCCGCCCCTTTTTTATTTTTTAGTCAGGAGACAGAAAGCAGATAAATGGCTGGGAAAATACTTGTCAAAAGGGGTCTTTTTAAGGTATACTTAAATTGGAATATTCTAAATTTTCGGTTGGGAGGAGGACCTCTATGGAACAGTTCAGTTTCCCCAAGTGTCAGAAATGCAACTCCGGTGATTTAGTACCCCTTTCGGACTTCGGTAGTCAGGGGGCATCTATCTGTTATAAGGCTTGGGTTTGCACCAATCCAGATTGCGGGTACAACCTTAAAATCAGAAATGGTGATGTTTATATTAACGAGCCTATTATGAGTGGTTCATTGCATAATCCACGACCACGATAAGATAGACGAAGTCAACTTCACAACATCGATTTGCGGATGGTAAATGTGCTTCCTCCGGTAACCAAACTCAAGAGGATAGCACTCGACCTGCTGTTTCCACAGTGGTGCGTCGGCTGTGGTAGAGAAGGTAATTATATCTGCAATCACTGTCGGCAGTCATTATCCTATATCTTACCTCCCATATGCCCGCAATGCGGTAAGCCTCAGTCTGACGGTATGCTCTGTCCCGCCTGCGATGATGAGAATCCCGGGATAGCCGGCATCCGCTCACCTTTTGTATTTAACGGTGTTATCCGCCAGGCTATTCATGAGTTGAAGTACCGTAACCTCAGGGCACTGGCAATACCGCTGGCCGGATTATTGTACGATTATATCCTTAATAATCCGGTACCGGGCGATGTCCTGGTACCCGTCCCGCTCCACCGTCAACGTTTGAGAGAACGCGGCTATAATCAATCGGCATTGCTGGCAAAACAACTGGGTAAACTTTCCGGAATGCCGGTTATCGACGACTGTCTTATCCGGCAGCACCATACACCACCCCAGGCCAGGACGACCAATATCGACGAACGGCGGCAGAATGTTGTCAACGCGTTTTCCTGCTCGAATGGAAAATTACAGGGGAAGAAAGTGATATTGATAGACGACGTAACGACTTCAGGTACGACACTAAATGCCTGCGCCGAGACTTTAGAAAAATCCGGGGTTGTTTCGGTGTGGGGACTGGTGATGGCGATAGAACTATGACGTATTTGAACGAAGATATATATTATGCAATTTGAATCAGGAGCGTGAGAAGATGGAGTTGCAGATAGCGGGTACCAACGTAGAATTAACACCGGAAGTACAAAGCTATGTAGAACGTAAACTCGGCAAACTGGACAGGCATTCACCGGGGATTATTGAAGGCAGGGTAGAGATATCCGAGGAAATGACGAAATCGCCCGAAGAACGCTATCTGATCCGGGTAACTCTGAGTAGTGGTGCCGGTGGGGCCGTCTTTCACGGAGAAGAAAGGGGTGAAGACCTCTTCAGGGCTGTAGATAAAGTGAACGCCGTTTTGAAACGTCAGCTGGAGAAACATAAGGGTAAGCTTTATGAAAAAGGAAGAGGTAATTCTCTGGCCAGGGGGAAGTTTTCCGGAGCCAAGGCAGATGATAAGTCACACCGGAAGATAGTTAAAACCAAGCGTTTTGTACTGGAGCCAATGTTACTTGATGATGCTGTTGAACAAATGGAAGAACTCGGGCATAATTTCTTCCTGTTCCTCGATGCGAATTCCGATGAGATGAAGTTGTTATACCGCCGTAACGACGGTAACTATGGTCTGATTGAGCCCGCGGTTTGATTAACGGGAAGTTATCATCTATGACCGAGGAGTTATTTTACGCTGTTTTTCACACCGCTGCCGGTTGGACAGGATTGCTGGGTTCAAAGGCTGGATTACGGCGTGCCACCCTGCCACAGCATTCGGAAGCAGAGGTGATTCAATTACTGGGCATCGATAATAGCCTAGCTGACTTTTCGCCGAGACTTTATCAAAGACTGATAGAACGTCTGCAGGCGTACTATGAAGGTCATCCCGTGGATTTTCCTGATAAGCTCGACCTTTCTGGCGGAACGGATTTTCAGCGTTCCGTCTGGCAGGCAACCCGGCTGATTCCCTATGGTGAGACGAGGAGCTATATCCAGATAGCCAGGCAAACCGGCCGACCGAAAGCCTCGAGAGCCGTCGGGCAGGCTTTGCATCGTAATCCGCTGCCCGTCATTATTCCCTGTCATCGTGTCGTGGCGGGCAACGGTACGCTGGGGGGCTTTGGTGGGGGAGAGGAGATGAAGAGTTATCTACTTGCGCTTGAGATGACTGATGATATTCGATAAGGACTTCACCTGACGTTTAAAGTGAAGCCCTCTGGGCAATTTATCATAATGCTGGTAAATTGGACTAGAAGTCAGCACACCTTTTATTTTAAGGTTTAAGAAGTTATCCTGGTATTTCTGAATCAGTCCATCGTCGGCGAAGCTGAAATAACTATTCTCACCAATTATAATATGGTCCAATACGTTAATCTGCAGAATCATCCCGACGAAAACCAGGTCTCTGGTCAACTGTGTATCTGTCTTGCTGGGGCTGGGGTCACCGGTGGGGTGATTGTGAACAAAAATCAAGCCCGCCGCGCCATGGCTGATAGCGCTTTCTACAATCTCGCGGGGACGGATTTGTATGCTGTCCCTGGTACCTTCAAAGAGGTCAATGACATCAGTAATCTGGCTTCGATTATTCAGATAAAGAACCTTGAATACCTCGTTCTTGAGGTCTCTCATTGAGTAGTAGAGGTAGTCAAAAATCTCCCTGGAGGACTTATAAATAGACCGTTCTATAATCTTCTGTTTGAGCACTTCGGCTGGCAGTTCGCGGAAAAGCTTGATGGTGAACAGGCCGCGGGGGCATAACCCCGACCGCTGTAGCTCCTGGTCAGAAGCTGACAGAAGCGCCCTGACGGTTTTAAATTGTTTGACGCACTTTTTTATATCCTTATCACACTCCGGGCGGTACCGGCAGAGGTTAAAGATTAACCGAACACCGGCACTCTCACCCAGGTCTTTAAAACCTCCCCTGATGAACTTTTTCTGCAATGGTGTTATGGGTTTTCCTGATGCAGCCCTTAAGATCTTCTTCCCCTCCTCCTCCACCCGCTTGCTCTCGTAACATCCAATAAGAGCCAGTTTGCCTTCGTGCTTTATGAAACTGTATTGGTGGTTGCACTCTACATCCATGATTTCACTGGCCCCATATTTATAAAGGGGATAAGTGCAAATAACGAGCATTCGGTACTTGCCGATGGTATTGTTTATCTCCTCTTCATAATCAGTGAATTTATTCCAATCTGCGCTTTCAAGCCAGGACGTATCACCGCTTAGTCTCAAGCCGTCATAACCTCTCGAAGTGGCTTCCTTTAGCTTATCAATCCAGGCGTTAAAAACCCTTTTCCCATTGAAAGTGCCGACTTTAAGATACCATTCTGTAGCCGGGATAATCTCTATCTGTCGGCTTGCCAGATATTGAGGGAAATCAGGTATAGCCTTCCTGAGTGCTTCTTCGGCTTCTTTTTCGATGAGGGTCTCTGAAGTAATGCATATACAAGACTCATTATTCTCTAAACCTGCCTGGAAATAGGGCACCAGAACATCAATTAAGTCCTGTTTGGTGTCATAGAATTGGCAGATGTGTGTGCCCCAGGGCACAGCACCCAAGATATCAATTCCCAGCTTCCTCGTTTCGCTTTCCACGGCGCACCTTGCCATAATGAATCTTAAATATATTAGTGCTTGGTGAAAGTTACCCTAACACTTCCGAGTACTATTGTCAAGACAAAAGTACCAAAATTGTCATTAAAAAAAGCAGTTGGGGAAATTCTTTATAATTATATCTGATATCATGGTGCTAATCAGACTTTTTCATAGATAATTACGCTTTACTCTATCTTTGCCCGGTAAATCCGTCTCTTAGCCTCAGAAGTACCGCGAAGCATAATATTTATAAAATCCGTCTCGTATTCCTCAATCAGACCCTCACCAGCGAAACTGAAATATCTGTTATCACCGATGATGATGTGGTCCAGCACCTTAATACGCATGACTCGGCCCACAAATACCAGCTCCCGGGTAAGTGCTCTGTCACTGGAGCTGGGCTCGGGATTGCCCGAGGGATGGTTATGAACGAATATCAGGGAAGTGGCATTGAATTTTATGGTTCCTTCGATAACCTCGCGGGGCGAGACAGAGCTGGTGTTCACCGTGCCCGGGGAGAGGTCGACGGTATCGATAATCTGGTTCTGATTATTCAGATAGACTATTTTAAAGGTCTCTTTCTTGAGGCCGCGCATCGAGTGATAGAGGTAATCGAATATTTCTTGGGAAGATTTATAAAAGGGTTTATCGAGGATTTTTGCCTTGAGGTACTCCCGGGCAACCTCCTGCACCAGCTTGATACCGAAGGCGCTGTGGGCTCCTATCCCTTCAATCTGCTGTAGCTCCTCGGTAGAGGCTTCCAGAACACCGCGTAATGTCTGGAATCTCTTGATAGCTTCTTTGGCCGGTATCTTGCAGTCCCGACGTGGGGTACCCAGACTCAGCAGAAGCTCAACGACTTCATAGTCGTGAAACCCAGCCAGTCCCGACTTAAGGAATTTTTCACGGAGTCTTTTTCGGTGTCCCCGGTGTGTATCTTCTGAAGGCATATTAATAATCCTTATTCAACCCTGGTGAAATAAAAAGCCAATTCGCCCCTTCTTAACAGCTTAAACGTGCCCGGAGCGGTGATGGTCCTGGTTATTTCATCATCTTCCATGTGATGGTCGCTCATCGCCAGAATACCCTTGGGTTTAAGGACACGGTACAGTTCTGCCAGAGTATCCTCGGGCTGCATTAAATGATGAAGGACATCATAAAGTAATACGAAATCCATACTCATATCAGGCAGTCCTGTTTTACCATCGGATATGATAGTTTCAATGTTGTTGAGGTTTTTCTTAGAGGCAATATTTTTTACTGACCAGATTGCCTGCGGATTAATATCGAGAGCGTATATTTTACCGTAGGGACCCAGCATCCTGGACAGCGGGAGAATATAGCCTCCCGGACCGCAACCGAAATCTAGAACCTGAGCGCCCGGTTTAATTCCGGCCTCTTTCAATATTTTGCCACGTGGTTTGAACAAATCACGCAGTTTAAAGCCAAGAGACATAAATTTGAAACCGAGGTTTGATTTTGGATTGTCCATAGCTAAACCTTTCCTGTTTGCCCGTATTTTAACACTAAAGGAAAAACGTTTCTAGAGGCAGGTGTTTAATTATCTTCTTAAACCGAGTTCCTGGGTAAAATGAAGGTGGTTAATGATATCGGCACGACTGAGCAGACCGGCGCATTTCTCGCCTTGCTTTACCAGCACCTGGTTGATATCGTGCTGCACCAGGAGCTTCATAGCCGTGTTCACATTATCTTCCGGGGATACGGTATAGAGAGGGTCGCGGGTCATAATTTGTTCTACGGGTGTGACCGCCCAGCTTTCCTGCGGTACCTTTTTAACATCGGTTATGGTTACAATGCCCACCAGCTTTTCATTCTGGCATACCGGCACAGCTCTGCCGTGTCGCATGTTAAAAACATTCTTGACCATCTCGTCCACGGATATTTGCGGACCGATTATCTCCGGGTTGGGATTTACCATTTCTCTTACTTTTACGAGGCTTAAGCGTTCCCGCAGAGCAACTTCTTTGCGGCTGGCATCGGCGGAACTATTTAAAAACCAGCCGATGAAGGCCAGCCATAAACCGGTAAACAGACTACCAATCCAGAAGATGAAAAAGAGGCCAACACCGATTAATATCCAGCCGAATATCTGCCCCACTATCCCGGCTATATTAGTAGCTTTCACCAGGTTGCCGGTTGAACCCCAGAGGATAGACCGCAAGACTCGTCCGCCGTCGAGGGGGAAGCCGGGTATCAGGTTAAACGCGCCGAGGAACAGATTAATTAACGCCAAATAACTGATTACAGCAATAACAAGAGAAGCGTTCGAAATTCCTGCAAATATCTCGGATATAGTAATGATTCTACCCATCGCGGCGCTGGTAATAGCCCAGAAAATAACAGCTAGAATAAGACTCGTAGCTGGGCCGATAATGGCCATGTTAAATTCTACAGATGGCTGAGCTGGCTCTTCCTCTAAGTTACTAACACCGCCGAGGATAAAAAGCGTAATGCTGTTCACGGGAAGTCCTCGAGCGCGTGCCACCAGTGAGTGGGCCATCTCGTGTATCAGAACTGAGACAAAAATCATAATTGTGGCTATGATGCCTGTTACCCAATAAGCTAATGTGCTAGAACCAGGGTAGGCTTCTGGGAAGTATGCCTGTGCCAGCGACCAGCTGAAAAATATAAAGATGAATATCCAGGTATAGTGAATACCTATATCGATCCCCGCGATACGGAATAAGCGAAACGAACTCTTCATTGGCTGCCTCCTTCAACTAAACGATTGTTTCAACCCGGCAGTTTTCTTCTCCTACCAGCTCCGCGATACGCTCCTCCAGCTCCAGACTGTAAACGGTCTGTACGTTGGGGAGTTTGAGGGGAATAGCGTCGCCACCGTTGACGATATTCAGACGGACTTCGTCACGTCCCGGGTAACTTTTCAAAACAGTCATAATCCTGTTAAAACGGGCAATGTCGCCATCTGCATCCCGGGTCTGTTTGATGTTAATTATCAGGCGGTGCCTTTCAGCAGGCGGACTAACAGGGGCGGTTTTTTCCGCCGTAGATTCTACGGCGATGCGTTCGGGCGGTGGTTCTTCTCCCTCATGCGGGGCTTCATAATAGCTGACGCTGTCACAAACCACATTGACGCTGTCATCCCTGGTGCGTACTTTACCCAGTACCACCAGTTCGTTGCCTTCCTGCCAGTACTCCTCGGTCTGACTGTAGACATTTGGCCAGGCAATAACTTCAACCTGACCGCTGACATCCTCAAGGATAACGATTGAGAAGGTCTCTCCTTTTTTAGTAAACGAATAGCGGGCCGAAACAACGCGTCCCGCAATGGCAACAACCTGTTTTTCAAGTTCAGCGTCGATGTTTCCGCAGAATACGGCATTACCAATCTCGCCGCTGAAAACAGGGGAGAAAGGTTTCTCGGAGAAGCTTACGCCCATCAGCTCTTTTTCCCATACCGCCTTTTCGCGGTCGGTAGTTTCGGAGGGTGGCATATCGAGTTCGGGGAGCGGTACGGCCGCGGATTCTCCCCAGAGGTCGAACATGGTGGATTGTCCGGTCTCCCGGAGGCGCTGCTCCCGCTGTGCCAGCGATAGAATACGGTTGACGCTGTTTAAAAGCGTACCGCGGTTTCCCAGAGTATCCATAGCCCCCGCTTTAATCAGGCTTTCCATTACTCTCCGGTTGACGGAATGAAGGTCGCAACGACGACAGAGGTCTTCAACGGACTTGAATTCGCCGTTTTGATTGCGTTCCTGGATAATCGGTTCGATGGCTCCGGTGCCGACGTTTTTAATTGCCGATAACCCGAAGCGGATGGCGGCTTTGCCTTCTTCATCCGACTCGATAGAAAATTCAACCTGACTCTTGTTGATATCAGGCAGCAGCACGGTAATATCCAGGCGACGGCATTCGGCTACGGCATTAGCTGTTTTTTCTAGCTCCCCGGCATGGATGGTCAGGAAGGCGGTAACGTACTCTACCGGATAGTTAGCTTTGAGATAGGCTGTCTGGTAAGCAATCAGGGCGTAGCTGGCACTGTGGGCTCTGTTAAAAGCATAACCGGCAAAAGGCTCGATAAGATTGAATATCTGGTCAGCCATATCAGAGGAATATCCATGTTTTTTAGCACCGGCAACGAAGCTCCGTTTTTCCTTTTTCATTACCTCGGCGATTTTTTTACCCATGGCTTTGCGGAAGATATCCGCCTGCCCCAGGGTATAACCGGCAAATTCTCTGACGATAAACAATACCTGATCCTGGAAAACGATAACGCCATAGGTATCTTTAAGGATATTCTCCAGGGTGGGGTGGGGGTACTTGATGGGCTTTCGACCGTGTTTAGCGTCGATAAATGTCGGGATATGCTCCATGGGACCGGGCCGGTAAAGGGCCACCATAGCGGCGATATCATCGAAGGTGGTGGGTTTAAGTTCCTTGATATAGCGGCGCATACCAGCGCCTTCAAGCTGGAAGACGCCGGACGTTTCTCCGGAGGCCAGGAGCTCAAATGTTTTTTTATCGTCCATGGGAATATCCAGGAGGTCGATATCCGTACCACGTATCTCACGGATAATATCTATGGCTTTGCCCAGTATGGTCAAATTGGCCAGTCCGAGAATATCCATCTTGAGAAGGCCTATCAGGGCGATGTCTCCCATAGCGAACTGGGTCATGACGGCTTCCTGGCTGTCTATCTTACCACCGCGCTGGAGCGGTACGTGGTTGGTCAGGGTTTCTTTAGAGATAACGACGCCGGCGGCATGGGTACTGGCATGACGCGCGATGCCCTCAACCCGCCGCGCCGAATTTACCAGAGTGCGTACCACTTCATCTTCCTGGTAGATACTTTTAAGTTCCTGGTTTTCATCCAGAGCTCTTCCTAAAGTCATGCCCGGCATGCCCGGCACCAGCCTGGCAACGCGGTCGACGTTACCGTAGGGCATACCCAGAGCCCTCCCGACATCACGTATAGCTGCCCGGGCGCCCAGCGTACCGAAAGTAATTATCTGGGCGACATGGTCCTGCCCGTACTTGCGGGAGATGTAGTTGATTATCTCGTCGCGGCGGTCGTCCTGGAAATCGAGGTCAATATCCGGCATCTCCTGACGTTCAATATTCAGGAAACGTTCGAAGACCAGTCCGTGCGCAATAGGGTCGAGATAGGTTATGCCCAGGCAGTGTAAAACAATACTGGAGGCGGCGCTGCCCCTCACCCCGAAGAGGATATTCTGCTTCCTGGTGAAGGAAATAATGTCCCAGACAACCAGGATATAATTGGCAAACTGCGTTGTCTTAATAACCTCAAGCTCATATTCCAGACGCTGCCGAATCTCCGGGGAGGGGTCGGGGTAATACTGTGACAGGTTCTCGTGGCAGAGGTCGGACAGGAACTGGTCGGCGGACTTTCCTTCGGGAAGCTCGATTTCCGGCAGGTGCAGCCGCCCGAACTCAAGGTCGAGGTTGCACATATCGGCAATGCGTCCGGTATTTTCCAGAGCTTCAGGAATGTCTTTATAAAATACCGCCATTTCTTCCGGGCTTTTCAGGTAGAAGAAGTCGCCGGCCATTTTCAACCGTTTTTCATCGTGAATGGTGGTATTGGTTCCGATGCACAGTAATAAATCGTGAGCGGAGGCGTCTTCCTTCCTGATATAGTGGGTATCGTTGGTGGCTACCAGCGGGATATCCAGTTCGCTACCCATTTTAATGAGGTGCCGGTTGACTTCTTCCATTTCCGGTATGGGGTGACGCATGATTTCAAAATAGTAGTTTTCGAAGGTCTGCTTGTACCACAGGGCAGCCTCCTTGGCGTCATCAAGGCGTCCGCTGAGAATAAGCTGCGATATCTCTCCGGCCAGGCAGGCACTCAGGGCGATGAGACCGTCCCGGTGCTGTTCCAGGAGTTCTTTATCTACCCGGGGTCTATAGTAAAAGCCCTCCAAGTGCGCTTTGGTGGTAAGCTGGATGAGATTCTGGTAGCCTTTATGGTTTTTTGCCAGAAGGATAAGGTGGTAGTTATTTCTATCAGTGGTGTTGCGGTCGAGATGACTGCCGGGGGCGATATAGACTTCACAGCCGATTATGGGCTTAATGCCGGCTTCGCGAGCTGCCTGATAGAACTCGATGGCGCCGTACATAGCCCCGTGGTCGGTGATGGCCAGGCTGTCCATGCCCAGTTCTTTAGCTCTAGCTATCAGTTGCGGGATGCGGCACATCCCGTCCAGCAGGCTGTATTCAGTGTGAACGTGAAGGTGTGTGAACATTCCTCTCCCGGTCGTAAGTATTGATAATTATAGCAACAGCAACGTTTTTTGGCGAATTTCTTATTCCTTGTGAATATAGGGAATACCAGGTTCGCCCAGCCTGAATCTAATAATAGATTAACACATTAGTTTTACGTATGACCAGCCAGAGAAGTATAATAAAGGCAAGGTCAAAAACACACTCTTTAATGACTCCAAGAGCGCCCATGAATCCAGAAGAATCATATTCTGAGAAACACAAAATATTTTACGGCTGGTTTGCTTTAGCCGGAGTCGCCATCGTGATATTCATCGTCGGCGGGGCTTTTGTCAATTCGTTCGGGCCATTCCTGCCGAAGCTAATCAGCGAATACGACTGGGGTCGGGCGGAGATATCGCTGGCGTTAACTCTGGGTATTCTGGCTTTCGGATTACCGAGTCCGCTCTTCGGGATTCTGGTGAACAAATATGGGCCCAGGTACACCATAATCGTAGGAAATGCCATAGCGGCGCTGGGACTTGCCGGTGTCTACCTGGCGCAGGAAGTCTGGCATCTCTATTTTTTCTATATTATATCCGGTCTGGGGGGTGGTTTCGGTGGCTATATAGCCTGTACGGCGATAGTCAATAACTGGTTTATCAGAAGACGCTCCCTGGCGCTGGGTATTTTCCAGTCTTTCGCCGGACTGGGGGGCTTTGTTTTTCCTCCGTTAACCACGGCTTTAATCGCTTCAATAGACTGGCGGGCATCCTGGCTGGTACTGGCGGGGGTGATTCTGGTAATTCCCGTCTTTATCGGCGGTGTTTTCCTGATAAGGAATAAGCCCGAGGACATGGGATTGATGCCGGACGGGATGTCTCCCGATGCTTTCCACGAGTATGAAAAAACACAGTCTCGTTCCTCGGCAGATGGTGATAATTCCGGCTGGGGCGGTTTAAAGGTCCTTAAAACAAAAACGCCCTGGTTAATAGGAGGATTTGCCGCCGCCAATTCTTTCACGGTAGGGACGCTGGTTTCACATCAGATAGCTTATCTCCAGGATATCGGTTATGCACCGATGACGGCGGCATCGACATTAAGCGTGATGTCGATATTCAGCCTGATCGGCAGCCTGGGATTCGGATTTCTGGCTTTGAGATTTAATATAAGGCATATGGCTTCTATTGCCTTTATCATACAGCTCGTGGCAATCACTATACTGTTGACTACCAGAGAACTGGCTTTGCTTTATATTTTTGCGATATTTATGGGGCTCAGTGCCGGTTCTCTGACGGTAGCTTTGGCCATGTTCGTCGGGGCTTATTATCCGCGCGAACGCTATGCCCAGGTGATGGGTGTTGTGTTTCCTTTTCAGGTTATATTCAACGCGGGAGCGGCAACAATAGCCGGACTTGTCTTTGATGCAACTTCCAGCTATACTCCTGCCTTTATCACGGCGGGCATATTTAGTCTGGTGGGGCTTTTCTTTGCTCATATGGCTCGCCGACCGAAACAGTCATGAACAATACCACAGATTAAGCTATAATTGGAGTGATAGAAAGTGAAAATTGTCCGTGTTATCGCTCAATGGCTGCTTATTTTATGCCTGCCCGTTCTGTTGTTGACGGCCAGTGTCAGCCTGGCAGTAAATTGCCCGTGGCTGTACCAGTACGGCTTTAATAAATACGATGTCGGTAAGACCACCGGTCTGGAGGAAGCCGAACTGGACAGGGTGGCTGGCGGACTGAGAGATTATTTCAACTCCGGTAAAGAAACCATCAGTCTCTCCGTTTTGAAGGACGGTGAGCCCTTCGAGGTATTTAATGAGCGTGAGGTTGGCCATCTCAAGGATGTTAAAGGTCTGTTCCGACTCGTCTACGCTCTCCTGCTGGGGACGGGAGTATATGCCTGCGCTTACGTTGGGGTAAGCCTCTTCTGGTGGCGGGACCGGCGGCTTTACCGGGGCCTAATCGGTGGGGGCGGTTTAACGCTGGTGATAATGCTGGCGATAGGATTAGCTGCTGCCATCAATTTCGACTGGCTGTTTCTTAATTTTCATTTGATTAGCTTTGCCAACGACCTGTGGATACTGGACCCGTCAACGGATTACCTCATCATGCTTTTCCCGCGGGGATTCTGGTTTGACGCTGCCTACTTCTGTGCGGCTGGCACGGCTTTTTTAGCGATAGTACTTGGCGGCGTGGGTTGGTGGCGTTTGAGGAAAGGGAGAAATCAGACTGTCTAGTCTTCCGCCTCGGCCACCTGGCCACGCTTGTAGAAGATAGATACCAGCAGCAGAGCTACCCCGGCAATGAGTATACCCAGGCTGAACCACTGCAACGGCGCCAGCACGCCGGCGTAGGCATCATTTATGAAGTCCTGGAAAGATACCGGTAAATCACCTGTCGGCAGGAAATTCGGTACAACGTAACGAGCGACCATAACAGCGACGAATTCACCGATTCCGTATACCAGGAATGTCTTGGCGAGAGAGCGGGTAGAGCCTTTAACATTAAAGTGCAAAAGAACGATGCCGGCAACAAGCAGCACCATAAAGCCGATAAGGGCGTAATAAACGGCATTAAACACGCCCACCCAACCCCGGACTGTTTCCAGGGCTTCCATGGCGTCGGAATCAATCTCGTCTTCGTTGATAATGTACTCGGATGGTATCTCTGCGACGATTTCATCATAATACTGGTTGAAATAGGGCAGCAGCAGGTCTTCAATCTCGGCCTCAAGTGACGGAGAAAGTCTGCCATCTATTATCTGTTCCTCGAGGTCCTCGAAATATGCGTCTACGTACTGCCGAAGCTGTGCTTCCGGTAGCATTGAGTAATCATCGGGAAGATAGCCTTCAGGGATTTCTTCAACGAAGTTATCTACATTATCGTAAATCAGTTTCTTAAGCCCTTCATCGTCAGGACTGGATATCCATTCGGGGAGTTTTTCCATGAAGTGCATCCAGAGACTTTCCCGTACGCTTTCCTTCAAGTTTTCCAGCGGAATGCTTATTTCCAGTGTGTCGGTTTTATTCAGGAGATAGTCATAGCCATCGTGGACAGCGGCGGAGAACTGCTCTTTCAGCCAGGATTCATGGTCAGCGATAACTTCATAAACGACGTCTTCAAAAAAGCGCATGTCTTCGGGTATTTCCTCGATATAGTATTCGTCGACGAAGTCGTTGGCCAACTGGGTAAGGTCGGCCCGGTCCACCCGGTCGGTAATAAAATCGGGGTTCATGGCGGTAGATTTTACCATGAATAAAATACCGAAGATGATGAGGGATATCATTAGTAGGAAACTTAGAATTCCCACTAGGATGCCTTTAAAAGTTGTCATTTATTGCGGCCCTCCCGCGAAAATACGCATGAAAAGCTTTTTAGGATGGGTATATCCTATTAACGATACCACATATTGACGGTAATAACAGTATCTAGTATTATTACTTTAGTCATGGGCGGTTAGCTCAGTTGGTTAGAGCGCTGCGTTGACATCGCAGAGGTCAGTGGTTCAAGTCCTCTACCGCCCACCATCTGAAAAACAGCATCAGTTTGATTTCAATGAAGTCCTCTCATTAATCCTATCAGCAAATCCCAATCTTGCATCACAGCTAAGACTCCGCCAGCTTGATAATGATACGCTATTTGATACCTATATCAATGAGTTGAAGCTTCGTAACTTGTCACCAAATTATACCAAGAAGGTATCAGCCTGGTACTCGCCTTTGAACTCATCGAGTCGCAACCGCACAAGGTTCTTCTGTTCGTCGGTGATGCCCAGGTGGGCAACTGGCTCTCCTGGCACAAACTCCGGTGGACCATCGGTACCCGGGTAAAAGAAACCGTAACCGCTGAGGACCTCCTGAACCGCACGTCGGTCATCAAGGTCGGGCACCACGGCAGTCGTAACGCCACGCTGCGTGAAAAAGGGCTGGAGATGATGGACGACAGTGAACTGGTTGCCTTGATACCTGTTGACCAGAAATGGGCTAATGAAAAAATGCGCTGGGAACATCCCGCGGAAAAACTCCTGGAGCGCATCGAGGAGAAGACGAGAAATAGACTTCTCCGGACGGACAGGATACCCATAACTTCTCAGACCATGAAAAAACCGGCTACCCTATCCAAGAACGAGTGGCAGAGTTTCCTGAGATCGGTGAAATGCGACCGCAGCTCGGACAAACTGTGGGTTCAATATACCGTGAAGGGATGATTAATATTCTTAAAAGTAGCTGTACACGTTATCTGTGTAAATTAGGTTTAGACGTAGTATCAAACTGCTTCTTTTTAAACCAGACTCATTGAGTGCCCGACATAAATGAAGCCGAACTACCGCTTGGAATTTCTTGATACACCACATTTCATATTATTGCTATGCTATGTAATGGTGACCAATTCACAAATACCTGCGTTTAATCTAGGTTATACGCGAATTCTTAATTACTAAAAAGCCCGCTCTCTTCCACTAGTGACACTCTAACAAAAGCCATAATTAAATATTAAGAACCAGCTATATTATCATCCCGAAGGAAGGACTGAAGAAACAGTAGAAAAGAATCCCTTGTGAGGGTCTCAGAAATTCAAATCCCTAGCAGCGTAGAATCAAAGGCTTTTCAACACAACATTAGCTTTGTCGGGTAGGCTAGAGTATAATTCTTAGCAAGAATATAATCATAAGGAATCATGATGACTGTTTCGAAGATACCAGAACGCATAGGCAGGCTTGAGGAACTGGCAAACAATCTTTGGTGGACCTGGCATCCGGAAGGGCGGGCCTTATTCAGGATGCTTGATTACCCTTTGTGGAGATTAAGCGGGCATAACCCGGTTCAACAGCTTTATGAAATTAGCTTGGAAAAGTTACAATTGGCCGCTGGTGATAGTTCTCTTCTTTCTTTATATGATGCCGCTGTTACTGCCTTTGATAAAGACATGACCGATAATAATTCCTGGTACGCCACTAAATACCCTGCCTTCCAACAAAATCCGATAGCCTACTTCTCTATGGAATTTGCCCTGCATAATTCCCTGCCGATATACGCCGGCGGTTTGGGTGTTCTGGCTGGCGACCTTTGTAAAGAGGCGAGTGATTTGGGAATACCTATGGTAGCCGTTGGTTTTATGTACCCGCAGGGATATTTCCAGCAGCGTATCTCGGCGGAAGGTTTGCAGGAAGAAAAATACAGCCAGCTGGATTTTAGTAAAGCGCCAGTGACGGCTATCTCTTCCAGGGATGGCAAGCAATGCTTGACTGAGGTGAAGCTTCAAGATAGGACGTTGCATATTGGAGCATGGCTGGTAAGACTGGGACGAGTAGACCTTTACCTTCTCGATACAGATATCGAGGAAAACAAACCTGAAGACCGGGAGCTGTCCAGCCGGCTCTATATCGCCGACCGAGAACACCGCCTTCAGCAGGAAATTCTTTTAGGCATTGGCGGGGTGCGTGTCTTACGCGAGCTGGGTATCGAGCCGTCAATCTGGCACGCCAATGAAGGCCATATCGCCTTCATGATGCTGGAGCGCATCAGGGAAGAAGTGGCCAAGGGTATGGCTTTTACTGAGGCACTTGATATTGTTAAAAAGACCTCTGTTTTCACAACTCATACCCCGGTGCCGGCCGGCCACGATATCTTCTCGACCGAGCTTATCGAACAGTATTTTCAAAACTACTGGCCCTCCCTGGGTACCGACCGGGAGACCTTTCTGGACCTGGGACGGCACGCTGGCAGTGGAGAAACTATGTTTAATATGACGATTCTTTCTCTGAAGGCCTCCGACAATCGTAACGCGGTCAGCCGCATTCACGGCGGGGTAACCCGTCAAATGTGGTGTAATCTATGGTTAGACTGCTCTGTAGAGAACGTTCCGATCAGACATATTACCAATGGTATACATACGCCCACCTGGGTGGCGCTCGAGAGCCGGCAATTGTACAGCAAGTATCTCGGTAGGGATTGGGTAGAAAAGCAGGATGATGCTGAAATGTGGAAAAGTATCGACGATATTCCGGATGAGGAACTCTGGCGAACCCATATACTTCTGAAGAGGAAGCTGATTCACATAATTCTGGAGCGTGCCCAGCAAAGATGGGCAGGTGGGGAAGCAACTCCTCAGCAAATACTGGCCATGGGTTCCTTGCTCGACCATGACGCGCTTACCATCGGCTTCGTCAGGCGATTTGCCGAATATAAAAGACCGGATCTGTTATTTAAAGATATTGAGCGGCTGAAGAAAATTATTCATGATCCCTGGCGTCCCGTCCAGATAATTTTCGCCGGTAAATCCCATCCCGCCGATAAGGCGTCTAAAAAGCTCCTCCAGTACGTACATACCATGGCCAGAGACCGTGAATTCCAGGGCAGGATTGCTTTCCTCGAGGATTACGACATGCGACTGGCGAGGTACCTGGCACAGGGAGTGGATGTCTGGTTGAACACCCCACGTCGCTTGCGGGAAGCCTCCGGAACCAGCGGTATGAAAGCAGTGCTTAACGGTGTTTTACACCTGAGTGTACCGGATGGCTGGTGGCCTGAAGCCTATAACGGCAGTAATGGCTGGAGTATAGGCGATGAATCTCACAAAGCTAGTATCAAGGAAGAGGATGAATCAGATGCCGAGTCCCTCTACCGTCTCCTTGAAGAGCAAGTGGTTCCTCTGTACTATAATCGAGAAAGAAATGGTGTGCCGAGGCAATGGCTTTCCATGGTAAAAAGGTCAATCCATTCGATCGTGCCCGTGTTCAATGCGCGCCGGATGCTTAAAGAATACTGCGAGAAGATGTACCTGCCGGTTATCCAGGATATGACAGTATTAGAGCAAAGTGCTACAATTGACCCACAACCGTGACTTTCTGTGAGGGCTATATGTCCATCAAAGCTTATTTATTAGCACCGGAAAGTAGTCTTCAGAGTGACTTATCCGAGATTATATTGTTCCAAGATTGGCTGTATTAATATCCCAGGAGAGTGGTTTTGGAGTTATTAAAAGGAAATGAGCGTGTCGTCATCGAGGGAGTAAGTCCGGAGATTAACGGCGGCCGCTTTCCGGCCAAGAGTGTTGTCGGTGATAACATAACCGTTGAGGCGAATATCTTCGCCGATGGTCATGATGTCATTTCAGCATGCCTTCTCTGCCGTCGGGCAAATGATAACAACTGGACGGAAACTCCGATGCAGTTACTGGAAAACGACCGCTGGCGTGGTTCATTTATCGTGAGCCAACAGGGAATATTTTACTACACAATCATGGCATGGGTGGACCGATTTAAGACCTGGTGCCAGGATTTTAAGAAGCGAGTCGATGCGAAACAAAAAGATATTGAAATTAACCTGCATATCGGAGCCAGAATCGTCAGGGAGGTTGCCGGAAATGCAGCAGTTGGTGACCGCAGGCAATTATTAAATCTGGCGGAGGTGCTGGAGTCTGACAAAACCAACCGTAAAGAAAAAGTAAGGCTGGCTATGAGCGATGAATTGAGTGAGCTCTTGGAGAAATACGCTGACCGCAGCGCTGCCGTAACCTATCCCAAGGAACTGGCTGTCTCGGTCGACCGGGAAAGGGCCACATTCAGTACCTGGTACGAAATGTTCCCACGCTCCTGTACTGTTAAGCCAGGGTGTCACGGGACTTTAAAAGACTGCGAAGAACGGCTACCCTATATCGCCGATATGGGTTTTGACGTGCTCTATTTCCCACCCATCCACCCCATCGGCCATACCAACCGCAAAGGGAAGAACAACACGCTTACCGCCAAATCCAGTGACCCGGGTACCCCCTGGGCTATCGGCGCCGAAGATGGGGGACATCAGAGTATCCACCCCCAGTTAGGCACGCTGGAAGATTTTATTCATCTGGTTACTGCGGCAAAGGCATACAATATAGAGATTGCTCTCGACATTGCCTTCCAGTGTTCGCCGGACCATCCCTATGTTAAGGAACACCCCGAGTGGTTTCTCTGGCGCCCCGACGGTACCTTGCAGTATGCGGAAAATCCGCCGAAGAAGTACCAGGATATTTACCCGTTTAACTTCGAGACGGAGAACTGGCGGGAACTCTGGGAGGAACTTAAAAATGTGGTTCTTTTCTGGGCGGAACAGGGCGTCCGTATCTTTCGCGTGGACAATCCGCATACCAAGCCCTTTCGCTTCTGGGAATGGCTCATCGCCGAAGTTAAAAAGGAGTATTCTGATGTTATTTTCCTTGCCGAGGCATTCACCCGACCCAAAATTATGTACCGACTCGCCAAGCTGGGATTCACGCAGTCATATACCTACTTTACCTGGCGTAACACCAAGCGGGAAATTACCGAATATCTTACCGAACTGACACAGACGGAGGTAAAAGACTTTTTCCGCCCCAATTTCTGGCCCAATACCCCGGATATTCTCCACGAATATTTGAAGACCGGGGGCAGGCCAGCTTTCATGACGCGCCTGGTGCTGGCGGCGACACTGAGCCCCAGTTACGGTATCTACGGCCCTGCTTATGAGCTTATGGAAAACATACCGAGAGAGAAAGGCAGTGAGGAATACCTGAACTCGGAAAAATACGAAATAAAGCACTGGGATACCGGACGGAAAGATAGTCTGAAGGAATTCATTACCCGCGTCAACCGCATCCGCCGCGATAATCCGGTTCTCCAGAGCAACCGGAACCTGTGGTTCAACGCCACCGACAGTGAAAATCTGATATGCTACAGCAAGCATACCGAGGACCTTTCGGATATTATACTGGTCGTGGTTAATCTTGACCCTCATAACACCCGTTCCGGGAGGATTAATGTTCCCCTGAAAGCCTGGGGGCTTGACCTGCAGCAACCTTGTGAAGCTCATGAGCTTTTGAGTGACACACGTTACACCTGGCAGGACGAATGGAACTATGTGGAGTTAAACCCGATTATCTGCCCTGCCAGAATATTCCAGGTCCACCGACGAACTCGTAGAGAATAGGGTTTTGACTACTACATATGAGAGGCTAGGTTGAAAAGTAATGCTTAACATACTAGGATTGACTATGTTTGAACCTAATCCATTCAAGAAAGGGGGTGATTGATTTATGAATAGGGCTCTCGGAATAATTGGTTTTATCGTCTTCGCTGCGGGCCTCCTGCTATCTCTTATTGGAGGTATAGTATCTCCTGCCAATGGCACTATAATTCTAGTACTTGTAGTTCTGGGTATAATTATAGGAGCCGTCAACATAATTACCAGGGAGATGCTCGCCTTACTGGTGGCAACCGTGGCCTTGATCGTAGTAGGCACTGCCGGATTTGACCCCCTCAACGATTTAATCAGTGGTCTAGGTACCACTATTAACGAGATTGTCTTCTACCTCGCGAGGCTCATGGCCCCGGCAGCGGTTATCGTGGCTGTAAGGACATTAGTGAGGGTGGGGTTCCCTGTCGCTAAGTGAACGGGCTAGGAATACCTTGCCTTTAAGAAAAATGAGCTATGACTGCAAATAAACGACACTGGCATCGGGCAGTCACTCAGTGTGGCCAATGGAGTTGAAAGTTAGAGCCTGTGAGGAGGCGTCATATGAGAATAGAGAAAGTAGGTAAGGGTATTAAAGACACTCTCACCGCATTGGCCAAGAAGCCAGTAATTGTAGTAGCCAATAGTAACCAAGCTGATCTGGGACTGCTGTCACAACAGCTAGTAAAAGAAGGCTATGATACGCAGAACGCTGCCAGCTTAGAAGAACTGGATGAAAGAATTCGAATAAGTAAGAAAATAGACCTTGTCCTGATAGACCTTTCAGGCTTTGACCAGCGTATCTGGGAGCGCTGCGATACGTTGCGTAAAGCCAAGATACCATATATTGTAATTTCTCCACAGCGCAGCCCTCTTATTCAGAGGGAGAGCATGAAACACGGTGCCAGCTGCCTGCTGGTGAAGCCTCTAGGTATAAAGGAGTTGCTGGAATATATATATACATTGACTTGGTGAGTAAGATATGGCTAGACGAAGTAAAGAATCATGGCAAGTCGACGATAACCCGTTATGGTATAAGGATGCCATAATCTACGAGGTCCATGTCCGTGCTTTTAGCGACAGCGATGCCGATGGTGCGGGTGACTTATTGGGATTGATAGATAAGCTCGATTATCTTGAAGACCTCGGGATTACCGCGGTCTGGCTGCTTCCCTTTTATCCTTCTCCTCTCAGGGACGACGGCTATGATATCTCCGATTATTTTAATATCCAGCCTGCCTACGGCACGATGGCTAACTTCCAGACCTTTGTTGACGAGGCGCACCGCCACGGCATCCGCGTTATCACCGAGCTGGTGGTTAATCACACCTCCGACCAGCACCCCTGGTTCCAGCGGGCACGCAAGTCCCCACCGGGGAGCCGCTACCGCGATTTCTATGTGTGGAGCGACACCGCGGAGGAATACAAGGATGCCCGCATTATCTTTAAGGATTATGAGACCTCCAACTGGGCATGGGACCCGGTGGGGAAAGCGTATTACTGGCACCGCTTTTATTCTCACCAGCCAGACCTCAACTATGATAACCCGGCGACCAGAAAGGCTATCCTCAGGGTAATGGACTTCTGGTTGAGGATGGGGATTGACGGAATGCGCGTCGATGCCGTTCCCTACCTTTACGAGCGAGAGGGGACGAGTTGTGAAAACCTGCCGGAGAGCCATGCCTTTATAAAGGAACTTCGTGCTCATATAGATAAGAAATTCAAGAACCGTATGCTGCTGGCCGAAGCCAATCAGTGGCCTGAGGATGCCGTAGCCTATTTCGGCGATGGTGATGAGTTCCACATGGCCTTTAATTTTCCCATCATGCCCCGTCTTTTTATGGCTCTCCGTATGGAAGACCGTTTCCCGATAATTGATATACTTCAGCAGACACCGGCCATCTTGGATAACTGCCAGTGGGCTCTGTTCCTGCGTAACCATGATGAACTGACTCTGGAGATGGTCACCGACGAGGAGCGGGACTACATGTACCGGGTATATGCCGCGGATACAACGGCTCGCCTTAACCTGGGTATTCGCCGCCGCCTCGCCCCGTTGCTCAGCAACGACCGGAAAAAGATTGAGCTGATGAACAGCCTGCTTTTCTCATTGCCGGGGACGCCGGTTATCTACTACGGCGATGAAATCGGTATGGGAGACAATTTCTATCTCGGTGATCGCAACGGTGTCCGTACGCCGATGCAGTGGAACCCGGGAAGGAATGCCGGTTTCTCCCACGCCAATCCGCAGAGGCTCTACCTGCCGCCAATTATCGACCCCGAATATCACTATGAAGCCGTCAACGTGGAAAACCAGTTGAACAATACCGATTCTCTTCTCTGGTGGATGAAACGTATCATTGCCCTGCGTAAACGCTACCAAGCCTTCGGACGCGGTAGCATAGAGTTCCTGAGCCCGGAGAACCGCAAAGTCCTCACCTACCTGCGCCGCTACGAGGGAGAGACTATTTTGGTGGTGGCCAACCTATCCCATCTGGCGCAGCAGACTCAGCTGGATCTCTCCGAGTTTAACGGCTGGAGGCCGGTCGACCTTTTCGGGAGAGTGGAATTTGCGCCCGTTGTAGATGGTAAATACTATTTCACATTAAGTCCTTATGCCTTTTTCTGGTTTTCCCTGGAGCAGGAGCCCGCCGAAGCCCTGAGTCTGCACGCCCCGCCCACCGAGGAAATCAGAGAAGTGCCGGTAATGCGCGAGACTGAGGAAAGTCTCTTCGGGAAAAAGGAGAACTGGTTCATCCTTGATGCGGTGTTGCTGGACTATATAAAAAGTCGGCGGTGGTTTCGCGGTAAGGCGAGAGAGGCCTGGGGGGCGGAGATTCAGGATATCGTTCCTCTGCATTTCGATAGCTCGAATGCCTATATCATCCTGTTTCAGGTCAATTACTCGGAAGGGGAGCCGGAGACCTATGCCATTCCCGTCGCCGTCACTCCCTCTGAGAAAGGAGATAAATTGGGTGAAGGGTATCCCAATGCAATTATTGCGAAATTGAAGCAGCGAGGTAAAAACGGCGAGGACGTTCTCTTCGATAGCATGGTCGACAAAGATTTCTGCGCCATGTTGCTTAAAGCTATGGGCCGAAGGCGTACATTCAAGGGGAAATCCGGTGAGATTCAGACCTCACCAACCAGAATTTTTCGCCGGGTACGCGGCTCAGGAGATACCGACTTATCACCGGTTCCTATGAATGTCGAGCAGAGCAATACCTCGGTTATGTACGGGAACCAGCTTTTCTTGAAGCTATTCCGACGACTTGAAGAAGGGATTAATCCCGATGTGGAGATAAGTAAATTCCTCACGGGAAATACCCCCTTTATCAATATCTCGCAGGTGGCCGGTACTCTGGAATATCAACAGGGCCGCCGTAAACCGCTTAGTCTGGCTATCCTGCAGAGCTTCGTGCCGAATGAGGGTGATGCCTGGGCGTATACCCTGGACTTTTTAGAACGCTATTTGGGTGAAGTGATGACACACCCCACCGTACAGGCTCCACCGATTCCCCGGAGACCCTTGCTTTCTCTATCGAAAGAGCCCCCTGCGCTTGCCCAGGAGACTATCGGGCCATACCTGGCTTCGGCGCAACTCCTGGGGCAGCGTACCGCGGAGCTTCATATAGCACTGGCTTCGGGCCTGCAAAATCCTGACTTTGCCCCGGAACCGTATACCATGATGTACCAGACATCCCTGTACCAATCACTGCGAGGTTATGCCATACGCACCATGCGGTTACTCGAGGAGCGTCTCAGGCACCTGCCGGAAGAACAGCGTGAGGAGGCCAGGCAAATACTGGATATGGAAAAGGACATCGTTGAGCGCTACAATTTAATCCGTAAGCAAAAAATAGCGGCGGTACGCATTCGCTGTCATGGAGATTACCACCTTGGGCAGGTGCTATATACGGGCAATGACTTTGTTATCATTGATTTTGAGGGTGAACCAGCGCGTTCGCTCAGCGAGAGGCGACTCAAGCGTTCACCGTTGCGTGACGTGGCCGGGATGCTTCGTTCCTTCCACTATGCGACGCACAGCGCTATAATGAAACAGGCGTCATTACTGTCCAAGACGGAAGATAGCCTGCCGCTGCTGCAGCGCTGGGCGCAATACTGGTATACCTGGGTCTCTGCAGAATTTCTAAATGCATATCTGGATATAATGGCCCAGACGGGGCTTCTGCCGGATAAACCTGACCAGCTTAAAATTCTTCTGGATGCTTTTCTGCTGGATAAAGCCCTGTATGAAGTCAGCTACGAGTTGAATAATCGTCCGGACTGGGTAAGCGTGCCTCTTCAGGGTATATTGCAGATTATGGAAACAGGGGGCTAAAGACGTAAAAATGGCTTCTGATATGAAAAGGAAATCGAAACAGCCTGCCAAGGGGAAAAAACCACTGGCTATAGTAAGACATGATATTACTCTTCTCTCCGATGATGACCTTTACCTGTTCAATCAAGGCTCTCATTACAGGTTGTATGAGAAGCTCGGAGCACATGTCAGACAGGTAGACGGGGTTATCGGGACGTACTTCGCGGTATGGGCGCCAAATGCCCGAGAAGTGTTCGTCATCGGCGACTTCAACGGGTGGGACAAATCCAGTCACCCGTTCCATCTAAGCGGAAAATCCGGTATCTGGGAGGGGTTCCTCCCCGGTGTGGACGTCGGTGCGTTATATAAATACCATATCGTGTCACGCTATCATAACTATCGTGTTGAGAAGGCGGACCCGTTCGCTACCTCTTACGAGACACCACCCAAGACAGCTTCAATCGTTTGTGATTTAGACTATAAGTGGGGAGATGAGACATGGATGAAAAACCGCCGGGAACGTAATGCTCTCGATGCTCCCATCTCTATTTACGAAATGCACCCGGGCTCATGGCGGCGTGTTTCCGATGAGGGCAACCGCTATCTGACCTATCGTGAGATGGCGCCACAGCTGGTTGAATACTTGCAGAAAATGGGCTTTACCCACGTTGAATTTTTACCGTTAATGGAACACCCCTTCTATGGTTCCTGGGGCTACCAGACGACGGGCTACTTTGCCCCCACCAGCCGCTACGGAACGCCGCAGGACTTGATGTTCTTGATAGACTATCTGCATCAGCATAACATTGGCGTTATCCTGGACTGGGTGCCTTCCCACTTCCCGAATGACGAACACGCCCTGAATTTCTTCGACGGCACGCATCTCTACGAGCACAAAGACCCCCGGCAGGGTATCCACCCGGACTGGAACAGCTGCATTTTCAACTATGACCGCAGTGAGGTAAGAAGTTTCCTGGCAAGCAGCGCCCTGTTCTGGCTGGACAAATACCATGCCGACGGGCTAAGGGTAGATGCCGTTGCCTCCATGCTTTACCTGGACTATGGGCGCAAGGAAGGCAAATGGATACCCAATAAATACGGGGGCCGTGAAAACCTGGAAGCTATTGCCTTTCTAAAGCAGCTTAACGAAGTTGTCTACCGGGAGTATCCTGACGTACAGATGATTGCCGAGGAGTCGACTGCCTGGCCGATGGTGTCCCGTCCCACCTACCTCGGCGGGCTTGGCTTTGGCATGAAGTGGGATATGGGCTGGATGCATGATACCCTGGAATACATGTGCAAAGACTCGGTTCACCGCAAGTATCACCAGAATAACCTGACCTTCCGTATGATATATGCCTTTTACGAAAACTTCATCCTACCGCTGTCGCATGATGAAGTTGTCTATGGAAAGGGTTCGCTGCTGGGCAAGATGCCGGGTGATGACTGGCAGAAGTTCGCCAACTTGCGTCTGCTTTTCGGCTATATGTACGCCCAATCTGGTAAAAAGTTGCTGTTCATGGGAGGCGAGTTCGGGCAATGGCGGGAGTGGGCACACGAGGAGAGCCTGGAATGGAATCTACTTCAGTATCCGCCTCACTCCGGTCTGCAGCAGTGGGTAGCCGACCTGAATAAATTCTACCAGAGCCATCCAGCCCTACACCAACTGGACTTTGAGGGATCGGGTTTTGAGTGGATTGACTGCAACGATATCGAGCACAGCATCGTCAGTCTTATCCGCAGGGGGCGTTCACCGGATGACCTTATCGTGGTCGTCTGTAACTTTACTCCGGAGACACTGTTTAAATACAAAATCGGTGTGCCCCAACCGGGGTTTTGGAGAGAAGTGTTGAACAGTGATGCCAAGGGATATTATGGCAGCGGCCAGGGCAACCGGCGTGCCCTGAGGGCTTTAAAAAAACCCATGCACGGGCGTCCTTATTCCCTTACGATTACGCTGCCACCGCTGGCAGTAATATTTCTGAAGATCAAAGCTTGAAAGCAGGGGCTCACTCGCTTATCAGCATGGCTACCGGAAATTTTTTAAATAACTCAGCCAGAGCCATGCTTTTTCCACAGGAAGCAGTTTCGCCGGTAAGGATATTGAGCCAGTTCCGCGGGGCATCCTCAGGAAGGAGAATGCAGTCATCTTTCCACACCCGTTTCCCAATGGGCAGTACGTTCAATCCGGTTAATTTCGTAAAGAACCTGGGAACAGCTGTCAAAGCCCATTTTCCCTCATAGCGCCGGAGGAAGGCACAGACAAGCTCCTGTCTTTTACCCTCAACTCTCGATGGAATATATTCACCCTTTTGAAATAGCTCGTGGTTAGTCCGGCGGGCATTCAGAGCTTTATAAGTCACATATAGCTTGATACATCCATTCTCACATGAGGTCAGCATCTCGCCGATTCGCGGGGGTTTTCCGTTCGCCTCTTTTTGTATCATTATATCCAGAAGCCTTTGTCGCTTTTTAAAATCCACCGGCCGGCGATTATCCGGGTCGACTAGGCTGAAGTCCCACAGTTCTGTACCCTGGTAAAAATCGGGTACACCGGGCGAAGTTATTTTTAAAAGTACCTGCGAAAGTGAGTTTAATGCTCCGTAGTAGGCTATCTTTTTCTGAAACTTCAGGAAATCAGAAAGAAAATC
>Ga0315555_1000160_pt1 | contig 43969 bp, 36 predicted proteins | sample SalMarSW160380MG_FD_202113 | JGI IMG/M metagenome (GOLD analysis project Ga0315555, IMG submission 202113) | Salt marsh sediment microbial communities from the Plum Island Ecosystem LTER, Massachusetts, United States - Salt Marsh Sediment SW1603-80 ... | reverse complement strand
AATTGGCGGCAAAGGGGGCGTAGGAAAGACCACAGTTTGTGCAATCTGGGCCCAGCTATTTGCCGAAAGCGGATTTGACGTCCTCGCAATCGATGCCGACCCCAATACCAGTCTTGCTTCAGCCTTTGGCATAGCTTCACAGCAATGCCCGGAGCCGCTTATCAAGATGAAACAGCTCATCGCCGAGCGTACAGGCACCGGCAAAGACGCAGTGGGCACATACTTTAGACTGAACCCTAAAGTCAGCGACCTGCCGGAAAAATACTGGCTTGAAGCTAACGGCTTGAAACTGCTGGTCTTAGGAGCAATTACTCAGGCCGGCACAGGTTGTGCCTGTCCGGAAGGAGCGTTCTTAAAAGCACTGCTGACACATACTATACTACAACGTCAGGAACTGGTCCTGGTTGATTTGGCTGCCGGCGTTGAATTTATGGGCAGAGCAAGTGTGCAAGGCATTGATGCCTTTGTAGCAGTAGTTGAGCCGGGAGGCAGAAGTATCGAAACGGCCAACAATATTGCCAAAATGGCCAGAGAATTAGGCATTGGTTGTGTTGGAACAATTGCCAACAAGATCGCAGAACCGGCTCAGGCAGAGGTGATAAAATCGCAATTGAAAGATACAGTGCTGCTGGGAACTCTTAGGTACACACGGTCTCTCCAGCTGGCAGACCTCAAACGTGCACCGGTATTTGGAGCCGATGCGGAAGTTACAGAGAAACTTAAACAAGCAAAGAACAAATTGGTAGAGCTTATTTCCCGGTCTTCTTTAAAGCTCAAAAAACAATAATTGACAACATAAGGAATTTCCATTATGATTATGTTTTTTCATTTTAGTTTTGGAGACGAAGATGCGTAAAGCCATAATGGTAAATATCGAAAAATGTTTGGCTTGCAAAAGTTGCGAGATAGCATGTGCAGTGGCGCATTCTAAATCGAGGGTTCTTGAAGAAGCGATAACGGAGCGGCCCATGCCGCAGAGAAGAGTAACGGTCGAGGCAGCAGGGAAACATGCAGTGCCACTGCAGTGCAGGCACTGTGAGGATGCGCCCTGTATCACGGTTTGCCCAACTAAGGCAATTTACCGGCAGCAAGCAGAAAGCCCTGTGTTGATTAATCCGGATTTGTGCATTGGTTGCAAGTTTTGTATTATGGTTTGCCCGTTCGGAGTTATTGGCACTTCCAGCGACGGCAAAGTTGCGCTCAAGTGTGACCTTTGCATTGAGCGAACCAAAGCGGGCCAAGAACCTGCCTGTGTTGAGGCCTGTCCCACAGGAGCATTGAAATTAGTTGACGAAAAGGAATTGGCAGCGCACAAGCGCCAGCTCACTGCCTGGGAATTGGTCTTATCAACTCAGCAAAATAATAACAAAGAAAAACAAAAAGAGAATACTTAATGATCACCGTAACCGTATGTGTGGGTAGTTCGTGCCACATCAAAGGTGCCCGGGAGATGCTATCTTGTTTCAACGACTTTCTGACCAAAGAGGGCCTTGGGGATAAGGTCGAGTTAAAGGGCTCATTCTGCATGGAGCACTGTGGCGAGGGAATTAATTGGCAGATTGACGATGAGATTTTCAGCAGCTCCAGCGTAGAAGATGGGACCGAAATGTTCCAGCAAAAAGTTTTGGGGCTTCTCAAGGAAAAAACATCTGAACAGCCCACTAATGACCCCGGTTAGAGGAGAATTTACTGTGGAACTTCCCAAAGGCCAGGCAGCCGCTCACACCAGCGCCATATTACAGCACACTCCCAACGGGGTTCTTCTGGTGGACAGAGAGACGCGCATCCGTTTCGTAAATCCGGCCTTTTTTACTATGTTCCGATGTGGCGATGATGAGCTTTTCGGTCAATTGGCCAAGGACTTCGTCCACTCTGACTGTTTCGAACGTGCCATCGCTGCGGGCGGGTCGCTCATGGTCAAAGAGAGCATTCCTGAGCATGAGGTAAGCTTCCGCGTGGGCATTTTTCCCATCGAGGGCGAGGACCTCTACTGCGGCATCTTCATCGACATCTCGGAGGAGGAAAAAGCCAGAAAGGACTTTCTTGATTTGAGGGCGCAGACGCTGAAACGAGCACAGGAAGTAATCTCGCGGCAAATGCAAACAGCACAGGAAATAGCGAGACTCCTGGGTGAGACAACAGCAGAGACCAAGGTTCTTCTAATGAAACTTATGTCCCTATATGAGAAAGAAGGGCAGCGATGAGGTTATTTTACGAGTGGGGTACAAAACAGCTTCAAAAGCACGGCGAAGAACTCTGCGGGGATAATGTAGCTGTTGCTCGTCATTCCGATTATGTCACGCTTGCTCTTTCCGACGGTCTCGGAAGCGGGGTCAAGGCCAACATTCTGTCTATCCTGACTACGCGAATTGTTATGCATCTGATGGAGAATGAGCTGTCCCTGAGCGAAGTGGTGGAGACATTGGGCAAGACACTGCCTGTATGTGACGTCCGAAAGCTTGCTTACAGCACCTTTGCCATCGGGCAATTCTTCCGCGACGGGCGCGCGCGAGTAGTGGAGTTCGACACACCCCCGTTCATTCTCCTGCGAGAGCGAAAATATGTACCCGTTCCCTATGAGGAGCGCCAAATCGAGAAAAAGACTATTCGCGAATCAGAATTACAACTAAAAAAAGGAGATTGGATTATCTTTGTCTCCGATGGTGTGGTAAACGCCGGCATAGGAGGACTCTATCCTCTCGGATGGGGTTTGGATCAGATAGCGAGCTTCCTTAAGGAACACTGTCATCCGGACCTTTCCGCGCAGGAGCTCGCTGATAAGCTTGCCCAGGCCGTCTGGGACCTGTACTGCAACAAGCCCGGGGACGATGTGAGCGTGGCCATTATAAAGGCTCGACAAAAGCTTGTGGCTACTGTGTTGACGGGCCCGCCTGAGAACAAGAGCGCCGACGAAGCAATCGTCACCAGGTTCAGACAACGTCACGGACTTCTGGCGGTTTGTGGGGGAACCACGGCGAAAATTGTCGCCCGTTATCTGGGCGGTAAGCCATTGGAAGTCGATCTGGCTACGGCAAAGCCCGACGTCCCTCCATTGGCGAGGGTGGAAGGTGTTGATCTGACAACTGAGGGGATTTTGACCCTTACCAAGACTAATGACCTTCTGCATTCGGGTGCAAACAAAGAGACGGTAAAATTCGATACGGACGGGTCCTCTGCATTAGTCCGTTTGTGCCTGGATGTCGACCACATCCACTTCATGGTGGGCCTGAGCGTGAACCCGGCTCATCAAAATCCGGACCTGCCCCGACAACTGGGCATGAAGTTGGCTGTAGTGCGGGAGATTGCCGAGGAACTCCGGAAAAGAGGCAAGGAAGTAACTATCGAGACAATTTAGCAACTGTCTGGGCAAACCGAGGGAACTTAAGGCCTTTTAAACCAACAAAGCGTATATTGACAGGAAACGGAGCTTTGAACAGACTGTATATTTATATTGATAACCAACAAATGTAGGAAACAGTAAACATGCCCCAAGACATGGAGCTTATAGAACAGATAGTTAAACGTTATGACGAAGACACGGGGATGCTCATACCCATGATGCAGGACTTGCAGTCCGAATGCGGCTACCTGCCAGTAGAGCACCTAAGATACTTGGGGGGGCGGCTTAAATTGCCGATAAGCCGCCTGTACGCTGTGGCAACATTTTATTCATCGTTCCGCCTTGCGCCGAAGGGGGCGCACGAGGTAACGCTATGTATGGGCACGGTCTGCTATCTCAAGGGCGCCCCAAAGATTTGTGAAGCTATCAGCCGGGAATTCCAGGTTGAGCCCGGTGGCACCACCCACGACCGTCTTTTCACCTTACAGGCAGTAAATTGCGTGGGAGCCTGCGCCGTGGCACCTGTGATGTTGGTAGACGGCAAGTATTATGAAAGTGTTACACCAGCATCAGCACTGGAGATACTTCAAGAGCTTTATCCTGACGAAGACACTGTCGAAAAGGAGACCGAAGCGTGATAGAGTTCGGCAAAAGGCGGCTTAATAACCCTGAGGTTCTTGAACGGGTTCGGGTTGAATTGCAAAGGCAGTTCAACTCCTCGTCCAAAGTCGTGCGTGTTTGTACCGGTCCAGGCTGTGCAGCCAAAGGGGCGAGCAGAATATACGAGCTGTTCTGTGAAGCTGTCAGTCAACATAGCATTGAAGTGGAAGTCACAACCAAGGGTGTCGGCTGCCATGGATTGTGTGAATGCGGACCTATTGTCATCGTCCAGCCGGGCGAGATATTCTACCAGCGAGTTGAGGAACCTGACGTCCCCGAAATCTTTCGAGAAACCGTGCTCGGAGGAAGGATTGTCCAGAGGTTACTATATGAGATTCCCAGCACCGGAAAGAAGGCTAAAAAAGCAAACGAAATACCTTTTTACAATGCTCAAGAGCGAATTGCGCTGGCCTATAACGGACTGATTGACCCAACGAGCATCGAGGATTACATCGCGGCTGGAGGCTACAAGGCTCTACCCAAAGCCCTAACCATGATGGCTCCCGAAGACATCATCGTGGAAGTTGAACGTGCAGGACTCCGTGGCCGCGGAGGCGGAGGGTTCCCGACTGCACGAAAATGGCGTTCCTGCCGCGAGGCCAAAGGCTTGCCCAAATATGTGATCTGCAACGGCGATGAGGGCGACCCCGGAGCTTTCATGGACCGTGCGATCATGGAGGGAAATCCACATGCTGTTCTAGAGGGTATGACCATCGGCGCATATGCTATTGGTTCCTCGCAGGGATATATCTACGTGCGAAACGAATATCCCCTTTCGGTGGAACGCCTGAGAGGGTCTATCGAAGAGGCGAGGGAATGGGGGCTTCTTGGTGAAAGAATCCTTGGCCATTCCTTTTCCTTTGACATCAAGATTAACCGTGGTGGCGGTGCATTTGTCTGTGGTGAATCCACCGCACTGATGGCATCGCTGGAAGGTCGCCCGGGCGAACCCAGGGCAAAATATATCCATACGGTAGAAAGTGGACTTCGGGAAAAACCCACGAATCTCAACAATGTAGAGACATGGGCTAATATTCCCGCAATTATCAATAGGGGCGGGGAATGGTTCGCCGGCATCGGAACAGAAAAGTCTAAAGGAACCAAGGTATTCAGTCTGGTCGGAAACGTGGTAAATACCGGCCTGGTCGAGGTTCCCATGGGCATCACACTGCGGCGGATGATCGACGAAATCGGCGGCGGGATACGCAACGGCAAGCGTTTCAAGGCAGTTCAGACCGGGGGACCCTCCGGCGGGTGCATACCCGCTGAACACCTCGATGCCCGTGTGGACTTCGACGAACTCACTAAGCTTGGTTCCATGATGGGCTCCGGCGGTATGATTGTGATGGATGAGGACACATGCATGGTACGAGTGGCGCGGTATTTCACTGAGTTTCTTCAAAAAGAGTCCTGCGGCAAGTGCACGCCCTGCCGCGAGGGATTAGCGCAGATGCTGCACATCCTTAATCGCATAACCAGAGGTGATGGAGAAGTTGGTGACGTGGAAGAGCTAGGTACATTGGCAGAACTCTTGGAAGGAACCGCCCTGTGCGCCCTCGGCAAAACCGCTGCAAACCCCGTTATTTCCACGATAAAGTATTTCCGTAAGGAATACGATGCACATATTCTGGATCGCCACTGTCCGGCGAAGGAGTGTCGCGGCCTGTTCCGTTACGAGATTGATGAGGAAGCCTGCAAAGCTTGCGGCATTTGTCTGAAGAACTGCCCGGCAGATGCTATAACCGGCGAAAAGAATGTTCCACACGTGATTAACCAAGAAAAGTGCACGCTCTGTGGAACATGTTGGGAAAAATGTCCTTTCACCGCAGTATTAAAGGTATAAGGAAAGATAATCCAGTGCCTACAGTAACAATAGATGGATGTAAGGTCGAGGTTAAAAAGAACGCTACCGTTCTCGACGCTGCAAAAAAGGCAGGGGTCTGGATTCCGACCCTTTGCTATCACCCGGCTGTTTCAAGCGATGCGTCTTGCCGGCTCTGCATGGTGGAGCTTGACCGCGGCGACTGGAGGCAGCTAATCACCGCCTGCAATTACCCGGTACGCCGGGACATTGTCGTTTACGTTTCCAGCGAAAGGGCTCAGCAGGCTCGCCGGGGCGTGATGGAGCTGCTGCTTGCGAGGGCGCCAGAAAGCCAGGAGCTCAAGGTATTGGCCGAGCGTATGGGTGTGAAGGAAACGCGTTACCCGAAGGTCACGGAAAGTCAACGAAACTGCATTCTGTGCGGTTTGTGCGTTCGCGTGTGTGAGGAGATAATTGGGCAAGCGGCTATCTCTTTTGCCGGACGCGGCGTGGACCGGACTGTGGCAGCACCCTTTCGGCAGCCTTCCGAGGACTGCATCGGCTGTGGGGCATGCGCCGCCGTTTGCCCGGTGGGAACCATCAAAGTAAGGATTCACCAAGACCAGCAGGAGGTGGAGATATCACCGTTCAAGTTGCGGGCGAAGTTACTTGTCTGCGAGAAGTGTGGAGCACCAATTATTAGCACGCAGGTTAGTGAGCAAGTCCTGGGCAAAGTCGAAACCATGATTTCCGAAGAATTCCGGCAGCGCGTACGCCTATGTCCTAAATGCAGAAAACTGCAGACTGCTGGACATCTCAAAGCTGCTATGGTTTACAAAAAGGAGTGAGCGTGCCGTAAACCAAGATGTGGATAACGACAAAGTCAGCAGTTGTGCTTGAAATATCAGATGAAATATTGTATTTTGCAAAATTCTAATAAAATTTTTGCGATTAACTGATTACTGAGGGATTGTTTATGGACCCGAAAAAACGTAGTAGTGACAAAGCTGCACAAGAAATGCTTAAGCGTATGTCTGAAGCGGACATAGAAAACGCCTGGGACAGGCTTGAGCAACAAGAACCTCAATGTGGTTTTGGCAAGCTTGGGATATGCTGCCGAAATTGCACAATGGGGCCCTGTCGAGTTGACCCGTTTGGGCAAGGGCCGCAAGCAGGTGTATGCGGTGCTACCGCCGATACGATTGCGGCCAGAAACCTGGTGCGAATGGTTGCCGGCGGAGCCGCGGCACACTCCGACCACGGTCGTGACATCGCTCACACATTTAAGATGGCGGTTGAGAGCGATAGTTGTGATTATATGATCAAGGACGAGTTGAAATTGAGGGAAGTCGCGGCAAGATACGGCATTAAGGTAGAAGGCAGGGACACAAAGGAGATTGGCAGCGATCTGGCCGACGCGGTGTTAGTTGAATTTGGAAAGCAAGATGGAACACTTGTAAGCGCAGCGGCCTATCCACCGCCTGCCAGACAAAAGGTTTGGAAAGAGTTCGGTGTAACTCCTCGTGCCATTGACCGCGAAATCGTCGAGATTATGCATAGAACACATATAGGAGTAGGCTCAGATTATAAGAACCTTGTAAAGCAGGGTCTCCGCGCGTGTCTGTCCGACGGATGGGGAGGGTCGCTAATAGCGACGGAGCTTTCCGATATTCTGTTTGGTAGCCCCTGGCCAATTCGATTTGGGGCTAATCTGGGCGTACTTGATGCCGAACAGGTCAACATCATCGTCCACGGTCACGAGCCAACATTGTCAGATATAATCGTGGCGGTCTCGCAAGAACCTGAACTTATAAAAATGGCCAAAGACAAAGGTGCCAAAGGCATCAATCTTGCCGGTATGTGCTGCACCGCTAATGAGACACTGATGCGTCACGGCATACCGGTTGCAGGCAATTTTCTGCAGCAGGAACTGGCGGTGATGACCGGTGTAGTGGAGGTTATGCTGGTGGACGTGCAGTGCATTATGCCCGCCTTAGGGTCGCTGTCCGGCTGCTTCCATACCAGGCTGATTACCACTTCGCCCAAGTGTAAAATTGCAGGAGCAGAGCACATTGAATTCCACGAGGACAGGGCAGTGGAAATCGCACGGAAAATCGTCAAAATCGCCATTGAGAATTTTGCAAACAGAAAAGGCAAAGGTAATATTCCGAAGGTAAAGGAGCGTGGAATTGCCGGTTTTACAACGGAAAATATTTTTTACCATCTCGGTGGCCGATTTCGCGCCAGTTACCGTCCGTTAAACGACAATATCATCAACGGGCGAGTTCGCGGCGCGGCTGGAGTTGTAGGCTGCAATAATCCGAAGCAGATGCACGATTACGGCCATCTTACAATGATAAAAGAACTTATCAAGAACAATGTGTTGGTGGTGAGCACTGGCTGCAGCGCTATCGCGGCGGGCAAAGCTGGCTTAATGAGACCGGATGCAGCGGCAAAATATTGCGGCAAAGGGCTGGCTGAGGTATGTGAGACTGTGGGGATACCACCGGTTCTTCACGTTGGCTCTTGCGTGGATAACAGCAGGATCTTGACGATTTTGGCAAACGTAGTTGCCGAAGGAGGGCTCGGCGATGATATTTCAGATTTACCTGTCGCTGGGGCCGCACCCGAATGGATGTCAGAAAAAGCCGTTTCAATCGGAATGTATTTTGTAGCATCAGGAGTATATACCGTTATTGGTGAGCCACTGCCCGTCCTCGGAGCTCCAAATTTAACACGTTATTTAACAGAAGAGATGGAAAAAGATATAGGCGGCAAGTGGGCCTTTGAACGTGACCCTATCAAAGCAGCCCATATGATGATTGAGCATATTGAGAGCAAACGCGACGCCTTGGGAATCAACAAAGAAACAGAACGCAAGCTCTACGATATGGCGGATCGGCGAGCTTTATCTGTAGAGTAGAACAATATAAAAGCAAAATGTAATGCAGTTTACTCAGAATATTAAATACAAAGGTAGGTTATTCTATGTCAAAAATCATTGCATCAGCAGCCATACGTGGCGCTCATAAGATAGCCAAGCAGGCCGAGGACATATTAACAAAAGCCATCAAGGAAAAAGGTGAAGATTGCCGAGTCGAGTTTCCAAACACCGGTTACTACATGCCCATCATTTACTCTATGACCGGAAAAGCGGTGGAAAAATTAGCCGATTTCAAAGAAGTAATGCAGGAAATAAAGGGCTTACTCCCCCCGCTTGTTGATGACGATTTATGGCTCCCCTATCTGGGCCAGGCCCTGGATGCCGGTATGGCAACGCTCTTCGCAGAAGAGATTATTGAGGCTTGCAAGTATCTAATTGGCCCCAATCCGGTGGACGGCACTTGGCTTGGCGCAGCCGATGATGTAATCCTGCGAGAGCGCGGCATACAGTTCGTGGACGGGACAGCACCAGGATTTGCTGCAATTGCCGGAGCGGCACCAGATGTGGAAACAGCGGTAGAAATTGCCCGAAAGTGCCAGGAACGAAGCCTGTATGTTTTTATGTCCGCTCACCATAACGGCACCACTTTCGCCGAGCAGCTCGTCGAAGGCGGCGTACAGTTGGGCTGGGAAACGCGGCTGGTGCCCTTCGGGCGGGAAATCACCTCAGCAATATACTCGCTCGGTTTTGCCAGCCGGGTAGCACTTAGTTTTGGTGGAGTGCAACCGGGTGACTACCGGAGGAATCTTCTCTATAATAAGAACAGAGTTTTTGCTTTTGTCCTCGCTCTGGGCGAGGTTACTGATGAATGGTACGCGACGGCAGCCGGGGCAATTAATTACGGTTTCCCCACCATCGCCGATACCGATATCCCGGAGATTCTGCCCACAGGTGTATGCACGTACGAGCATGTGGTCTCTGAAATTCCTCACGACCAGATCGTCGAGAAGGCCATCGAAGTTCGCGGCTTGAAGATAAAGGTCGCGGAAATAGACATCCCAGTGCCACACAGCCCGGCATTTGAAGGTGAACGCATCCGCAAAGAAGATATGCAATGCGAATTCGGGGGGCAAAGAACTCCCGCCTTTGAATGGCTCACAATACGGGATATGGCCGATGTTGAAGACGGCAAGGTGGAAGTGGAAGGGCGAGATGCCGATTCTGTCAAAGAAGGGGGAAAACTACCACTGGGAATCGTGGTAGAAGTAGCAGGGAGAAAAATGCAGCCTGATTTTGAGCCGGTGCTGGAGCGGCAGGTGCACACATTTATGAATGAGGCACAAGGGCTGTGGCATATGGGCCAGCGAGACATAAGCTGGATACGAATCTCCAAGAATGCTTTTAAAGCAGGCTTCAGACTCGAACATATAGGCAAGCTGCTCCATGGGCTGTATCACGACCAATATTCTAACATTTTGGATAAGGTACAGGTTAAGATTTTAACTGATGAGCGGAAGGTTGAAGAACTTCGTGAGACAGCCCGCAAGGTATTCGCCGAGCGCGATAAACGTATTGCGGGTATGACCGATGAAGATATCGATACTTTTTACTCTTGCACGCTCTGCCAGAGCTTTGCTCCAAACCACGTCTGTGTAGTTTCGCCGGAACGCCCGGGTTTGTGCGGTGCTTATAGTTGGCTGGACTGCCGGGCGGCATTTGAGATAATTCCTTCGGGACCCAATCAGCCCATCTCCAAAGGCAATTGTATCGAGCCGACCATCGGCCAATGGGATAAGGTAAACGCATTTGTCCTCAAGGCCAGCGGTGGTAACATCGAGCGAATGAGCCAGTACAGTATGATTACCGACCCGATGACCTCCTGTGGCTGCTTCGAATGTATCGCTGCGGTGCTGCCTTCAACAGGTGGAATAATGATTGTCAACAGGGAATTTCCTGAGATGACGCCTTGCGGGATGAAGTTTTCGACGCTGGCCGGCACCGTCGGCGGTGGACAGCAGACGCCGGGCTTCATCGGCCATTCAAAGCATTATATCTGCTCAAGAAAATTTATTGCTGCTGAAGGCGGAATTAAACGGATAGTATGGATGCCCACGATGCTCAAGGAAGAAATTAAGGATGCTATCGCCGAAAGAGTCAAGGACATCGAACTGACCCCGGAAGAATTCTTAGCCAAAATCGCCGATGAGACCTCAGCCACAACCGAAGAAGAGGTTCTGGAATTTATTACCAAAAACGAGCATCCCGTCACTACCTTAGAACCTATGTTCTAAGGACAGAGAACAGAAGACAGAGAGCCACCGGTGATTAAGAACGTAAGAGATTGCAGATATATAACAGAAGACGAGTACAAGAAATTAGATGATCGATATGACGAAGTCAATGCGATGCTTTATAGTTTAACAAACAACTGGCAGAATTTTTCTGACCTCTGATTTCTGACTTCTGACATCTGACTTCCGACATAAGGAGAACTATTATGGCACTGACAGGATTGGATATATTTAAACTCCTACCAAAAACCAACTGCAAAAAGTGCGGCATGCCTACTTGCCTGGCCTTTGCTATGGCGCTTGCTCAGAAACGCGCTAAACTCGAAGACTGTCCCGACGTCTCTGAAGAAGCCAAGGAAAAACTCGCTGCGGCAGCGGCCCCGCCAATGCGAAAAGTCGTGTTCGGTACACAGGACAATCAGGTCCAGATTGGACAGGAAACGGTAATGTTCCGACACGAGGAGAAATTTTACAATCCGACCGTTCTGGCTGTAACCGTCTCGGACAAGCTTACCGGTGAGGATTTAACCAAACGCATCGAGGCTGTAAATGCACTTCAGTTTGAGCGGGTCGGGACCAAAATTGGAATCAAGGCCGTAGCTGTGGTCAATGACAGTCCGCCTTCTGGCGGATCTGAGTCTTTTGCACAGGCCGCAGCAGCAGTAAAGGATGGCAGCAACCTTGCTTTAATCTTAGTAACCCAATCACCCGATGCAATGGCCGCAGCGGTAGCTAAAACTAAAGAATCTGTACCTTTACTTGCCTCGGCCACGCCCGATACGGCTGAAGAGATGGCAAGAATTGCCAAGGAAAATGGCTGCCCAATCGTTGCAACAGCCGAATCAGTTGAGGCCCTGGCCGACCTTACTGAAAAGATTAAGGCCGAAGGTGCCGAAGACATTGTATTAAATCTCCAGACCCCGGACCTACAAGAGCAATTGGCTAATCTGTCAAAGATACGGGCATTGGCTCTGAAAAAAGCATTCCGACCATTGGGTTATCCGACCATATCCTTCGCGACTGATGGTGATGTCGATACACAAGCGGCTTCCGCCATAAGTCTAATTTGCAAGTATGCCGGCATCGTGGTACTCGATACTATCGAACCGTATGCGCTTTTGCCCATGCTGACCGCCGTGATGAACATCTTCACCGACCCGCAGAAACCCGTCCAAGTAGAACCGAAAGTCTATCGTATCGGCGAACCTAATGAGAATTCACCGATGATGTTCACGACGAACTTTTCATTGACATATTACACTGTGGAATCGGATGTCGAGGCCAGCAGGATACCAAGTTATATTCTCGTGGTCGATACAGAAGGCACAAGTGTATTGACAGCTTATTCCGGAGACAAGCTCAACGAAAAAACGGTATCTGATGCTATGACTAAATACGGCGTGGAAGACCTGGTTAAACACCGAAAACTAATCATCCCCGGTTACGTCGCTGTGATGAGCGGCAAACTCGAAGAGGCCACTAACTGGGAGGTTATGGTTGGCCCAAGAGAATGTTCAATGCTGCCTAAATATCTCCAGGAAGTTTGGAATTAAACTGGATGCTCGTTGCTCGATGTTTAGATGCTCGTACAATGAAATTTCGAGTAGCAAGTATTGAGGATTGAGTATGGAGAATCGAGAATGGAAAAGAGCAAGAAGAAAGAATTCACAATCCGTTTTGAACCAAGCGGCCTTAAAATAAAAGTGCCGGCCGGCACCGTTCTGCTCGAGACCGCCCACAAAGCCGGTATTTATTTAAGCAGCATTTGTGGCGGCGATGGATATTGCGGAAAGTGCAAAGTAATAATTGATGAAGGACAATTTCAAACCAAGCCCTCCTCTTTACTTACACCGGACGAAACACGAGAAAATGTCGTTCTTGCCTGCCAGACCAGAGTCCTATCTGATATGACCATAACTGTTCCAAAGTTTCATAGTTTGGAAACAAGTCAAATTCTTATGGATACGGACGCTCGCAGATTCAGCGAACTGACCGGTGAGCCTGAAGCAGGGCTGTTTGAGTTTGACCCGTTAGTTCAAAAGCTTTGTCTCGAAATGACACCTCCCAGTGTACAAGACCACACCGCTGACCACGAACGCCTGTACCTGGCAATACGGGAACAGATCGATGCTCCTACAATGCAAACGGGCTTTCGCATTCTGCAACAACTCTCGAAGGTGCTTTGCGAAGCGAATTACAAGGTTGCAGCGACAATTGGTCAACGCGGTGAAACTACGGAAGTTATAGAGGTTGAGCCAGGCAAGCAGTGTGAAATGAATTTTGCTGTCGCTGTGGATTTAGGTACAACCACCGTGGTAGCTCATCTTATCGATTTGATAAAAGCCAACACAATAGATACGGAAGCTACGTACAACAGCCAGATAAATTTTGGCGAAGACTACATTCGCCGAATTATGTACGCAGAAGAGAACAACGCTTTCGACGAGATGCAGAATCGCATCGTACACGATGTGAACAACCTTATTGTAACACTAGCAACGAGGCAAAAAATCGATTTGCATGACATAACCGCCGTAATATGTGCCGGCAACACCGCAATGGTGCATTTTTTGCTGAACCTAGACCCAAAGCGTATCCGCAGAGAGCCGTATGTCGCCTCAGCCGGCTTTGTGCCGCCAATCCGGGCGGCAGAAGCAGGCGTTCAGATTAACAAGCGAGGTCTATTATATTGCCTGCCCAGTGTAGCTGCCTACGTTGGCAGTGACATAGTAGCTGGCGTTCTAACCACGCGAATCTTCACTAAAAAAGGCATCTCACTTTTCGCTGATATTGGAACAAATGGTGAGGTGGTTCTCGGTAATCAAGATTGGCTGGTTTGTGCCTCAAGCTCAGCAGGCCCTGCATTTGAAGGAAGTGGTGTCAAGCACGGCATGAGGGCCGGTGCCGGCGCTATCGAAAAACTGACTATTCTCGACGATGGTTCTATCGAACTTAAGACAATCGGAGATACCTATCCTGTCGGCATTTGCGGCTCGGGCCTTCTTGATACCCTTGCCGAATTATACATCCACGGTATCATAGACCGTACGGGGCGATTCAAAGCTAACGGGCAACCAAGATTAACCGAAGGTGATGAGGGCCGACAGTTCCAAATAGCTCCGGCAGGTAACGAGCACCAGGAAATAGTAATCACCCAGGCCGACATCGATAATTTGGTTCGTTCCAAAGCGGGTGTCTTCGCCGCCATCAGGGTCCTTATGGAGTCAACCCAGACAAAGCTCGAAGACCTGGATGCGATTTATCTGGCCGGGGGATTCGGAAACTTCCTGAACATTCGCCAGGCCGTTACTATCGGAATGTTACCTGATGTGCCTTTAGAGAAGATTCGATTTGTGGGAAACACATCAATCGCAGGGGCCAAGACCGTACTGTTGAGCCGAAAAGCCCTCAAGACCGCAGAAAAAATCGCCGAAAGTATGACTTATTTCGATTTGATGAGCCATCCGAGATATATGGAGGAATTTACCAGAGCTAATTTCTTACCGCACACGGATTTATCGCTGTTCCCATCGGTAACAGCCATAAAGTGCGAAACATAAAGGGTGACAAGAAATTCGAAAACAAGATGTTTTGAACATTTGAAATTTGGATTTTGATATTGTTTTGGATTTCGACATTCGAATTTCGGATTTATACGAGACATGATACATGGCAACAATTATAGCTATAAGTGGAAAAGGCGGCTCAGGCAAGACAACTTTAGCCGCTATGATTATAAGGTTCCTGCTGGCCCAGGCCGACAGAAAAACCGTGCTTGTCGTGGATGCCGATCCAAACGCCTGCCTCGGCCTGACGTTAGGAGTTCAACCGACCGGCACCATTGCGGACATCCGAGAAATGAAACCCAGCAATGCGGGTATGGATCGGCTGCGCTCCTTCGAATACAACATGCAGCAGGCAATTACCGAAGCCGATGGATTCGACTTGCTTACTATGGGCCGCCCAGAAGGACCAGGCTGCTACTGTGCGGCGAACAATATACTCAGAACCTTCATGGACAAACTAAGCTCAACCTACGGGTACGTCGTCATAGACAATGAGGCTGGAATGGAGCACCTCTCCCGCCGAACCACTGATAATGTTGACCTGTTGTGCATAGCAGCGGAACCAACTTCCCTCGGCGCCATTACCGTCCGCAGGATTTTTGAACTTGCAAAACAATTGCCAATCGTTGTAAGGAAAATTGGCGTTATATGGAACAGAGCACAGAACAGTAAAGAAATAGATGGGATAGACATCTTTGGTCATATACCTTATGATAAGGCTGTCTACGACGTCTCAATGCAGGCCAAGACGGTCTTTGACCTTGCAAATGACAGCCCCGCCTTTTCGGCAGCGAGTAAAATATTCGAGGAAATTTTAGTCCTGAGTTCGCAGACTATGAACCCCAAACTATAAACAATGAACTATTTTTGGAGGTCTTAAAATGCCAGTTCCTGAAGTTGCAGAGAGTTTTACCGGCTCGGTAAACCGCCTTATACTTGGGGCAACCAAAGATAATGGGGGTACTCGAACTTCCACGGTAACCATAGGCGGAGCACGTAACGTCGTCTATGGCGGCTCCGCAGCCGATACCGGTGAAAAACCGGTTATCGCTATGGACGTCCTGGACAGCAAGCCCAACGATTGGCCCGACGTCTTGCTCGAACCTTATAAAGATGTGCTGGACAGCCCCGGCGACTGGGCCAAAAAGTGCGTCGAAGAGTTCGGAGCGGATTTAATTTGTATAAAATTCGACGGCATTCACCCTGACAAGAATGATAGAGACGCCGCTCACGCCGTCAAGGTTACCGAGGAAGTTTTAAAAGCTGTTGGTGTACCTCTTGTGCTCTGGTGCTGCGGAAATGACGAAAAAGACAACCAGGTTATGCCCAAGGTAAGCGGTGCCGCAAAAGGCGAAAAATGTCTCATCGGAACTGTTACAGAGGACAATTACAAATCCCTAACCGCTATCTCTTTGGCAGACGGCCATTATCTCATCACCGAGGCCCCTCTGGACATCAATATCGCCAAGCAGGTCAATATCTTGGCTTCTGATATGGGCTTTCCGTTAGAGCGAATAGTTACGTTTCAGGCCACCGGAGCGCTTGGATATGGAATAGAGTATGCCTATTCGATTCAAGAACGGCAGCGCATCGCTGCCCTTACCGGCGATAAAATGATGGCTATGCCAGCCATCTGCGACGTAGGTTACGAATCCTGGCGGGCCAAGGAGGCCAAGCTCGCAGACGCACCGGGCTGGGGCGAAGCTGTCAACCGAGGACCTATGTGGGAAACGGCTACCGCTACCTGCTTGCTGCAGGCCGGCGTAGATATAATTAGGATGCGACATCCTAAAGCCGTCGCTACCGTCAAGAACTTTATCAATCATGTATGGCCTTAAAGGAAACTGGAAAGTGACTAAAGTTAAAAGTGCCTAAAGTTTCGGATTATTTATTACTTTAGCTCACTTTAGGCACTTTAGTTCACTTTAGCTCACTTTAGGCACTTTAGTTCACTTGATATTGTTTAGAATTTCGATATTTTGATTCATTTAGAAAGGTTTTTACTATGATATTAATTGCAGAACGAATCAATGGGATGTTCACCAACGTCAAGAAGGCTATCGCAGATAAAAACAAGAAAGTCATTCAGGAATTAGCCAAAAAGCAGACTGACGCGGGTGCTGCATATCTGGATGTAAATATAGGTACAGCCGCGGCGGACCAGGAAGGTGCTATGCAGTGGCTGGTCGAAAGCATCCAGGAAACCTGCTCTACACCTTTGTGCCTCGATTCCCAGAAACCGGCTGTTATCGCCGCGGGATTAAAGGTCATTAACGCCCAGAACGGTGTCATGCTGAACTCAACGCCATTGAACAAGAAAAGCGACGAAGAAATATTTGACAAATACATAGAAATGGCAAACCAGGCAGGCCCGAAAGCAAGCATTATCGCCCTTACTATGGACAAAAACGGTGTCCCCCAGGACATCAATACCCGCGTAGCCATTGCCGCAGAAATCGTATCTAAGGCGATGGAAAAGGGATTTGACACCCAGCGGTTGTTCATTGACGCCATTGTTTTGCCGGTTAAGGTGCCGAACGCCCAGGTCCAGCCCGGCAATATCTTATCTGCGATGGACCAGATAAAATATCTGTCAGACCCGGCCCCGCATATGACAATAGGCCTGTCGAATCTTTCCCAGGGAGCATCGAAAAGAAGCCTGATAAACCGAGTATTCCTTGCTATGGCTATTTCCCGCGGCCTGGACTCAGCTATCGTCGATGTCCTCGACCAGGACCTGATGAACATAGTAGCCACCGCTGAAATGCTGATGAATAAGCAAATATACTCAGATTCTTTCCTGAAGGTCTATAGCTCGGCATAGAAAGGTTAACCTGGCAAAGATATGATACAATAACTTGATGAGTGGTGGATAGTGGGTAGAATAAGTGAACTAAAGTTTGGAGTGCCTAAAGTGACACGTAAGTATCATCCTGAGGCGGAGCCGAAGGAGCTCATCTCCTGAGCAATAAGGAGATTTTTCGCTCCACTGCGTTCCGCTCAGAATGACAGCGAAGGTGTCACTTTAGTTACCTTTAGGCATTTGAGCTCACTTTAGGCACTTTCATGATAACCAATTAACTACTCAAAAATGTACCAAATAGCAAAATAGTACAAAATAAAAGCCCTAAGGTTATACCCGATTTGGTAGTTTTCGATGATAATACGGGACCTATGCAAAAACCACCATTTCTACAAACAGGAGCGTAAAAACGCCGTGCGAAATATTTAACCAATACGATATACAAGTAAAGACCTATGAACCCCGTTAGAAATTCAACAGAAATAATCGGGGTTAGAAACACAATAAAAAAGGGGATAATGATATGATGCAAAAAGGAAAAATTTCTAACGGGGTGAAGCTTGACGCAACAAAAATGAAGGACTGGCAGATCGCAGAAGCTGCCGAGGAAGAAATGAAACCTGTTAGCCAACTGGCCGAAGAGATGGGCTTGCAGGAGAGCGAACTGATTCCAATGGGTCGCAAGTTGGCCAAAGTCGATTATCAACAAGCCCTTGCCCGCCTCCAGGATGCTCCCACAGCAAAGTACATTAACGTTACTGCCATTACGCCGACGCCTTTGGGCGAGGGCAAAACTACCACTGCCATGGGTTTGATTGAAGGTCTGGGCAAGCTGGGAAAACGCGTGGTCGGGGCCATACGTCAGCCCAGCGGCGGACCAACCTTTAATATAAAGGGTTCCGCTGCCGGCGGAGGCCTTGCCCAATGTATTCCCTTGACGCCTTTTTCTATCCGCCTTACAGGTGATATCGACTGTATAACAAACGCCCACAACCTCGCTATGGTTGCCCTTACTTCGCGTTTGCAGCACGAAAGAAATTATGACGATGCCCGCCTGGCAAAAAGCAAGCTAACACGAATAGATATCAACCCGGAACGCGTGCAAATGAAGTGGGCAATGGACTTCTGTGCTCAGGCGCTACGCGATATTAGGATAGGCCGAGGCGGAAAAATGGACGGCTACGAGATGGACTCAGGCTTTCAAATTACCGTCTCAAGTGAGATTATGGCGATACTCGCAGTTGCCAAGGACCTAAAAGACCTTCGAGAGCGTATGTCTAAAATAGTCGTGGCCTACGACAAAAAAGGTAACGAAGTTACTACTGCCGACCTTGAAGTTGACGGCGCTATGACCGCATGGATGGTAGATGCGATAAATCCGAATTTGCTGCAGACCATTGAAGGCCAGCCGGTATTCGTGCATGCAGGCCCCTTCGCGAATATTGCTGTCGGCCAGAGTTCTATTATCGCCGATATGATAGGGACAAAGTTAGGTGATTACCACGTAACTGAGAGCGGCTTCGGGGCCGACATCGGTTTCGAGAAATTCTGGAACATAAAATGCCGTATGTCCGGCCTGGTACCGAACGCCGTCGTTATTGTTGCCACTGTTCGCGCCCTGAAGATGCACGGTGGAGGCCCTGCAGTCAAACCCGGCATACCCTTGAGCGAGGAATATACCAGCGAAAACCTCGAATTGGTCGAAAAGGGCTGTGAGAACCTTGTCGCCCATATTGAGACCGCCAAGAAAAGCGGCGTCCGGCCGGTCGTTTGCATAAACAGCTTCCACACCGACACCAAGGCTGAAATAAAGCTTGTGCGTAAAATCGCCGAGCAGAACGGAGCTTTGGCTGCGGTCTCCGAACACTGGCTCAAGGGCGGCGATGGTGCAATCGAGCTGGCAGAGGCCGTGATTGAGGCCTGCAGCGAAACGAACCATTTCAAATTCCTTTATGAACTGGAGACCCCGCTTAGAAAACGCGTTGAACTAATCGCTAAGGAAGTTTATGGAGCCAACGGCGTAACTTATACTGATGAAGCCCTGGAAAAAGCCAAAGCTATGGAGGCCGACCCGGACAGCAAGACTTTAGGAACCTGTATGGTCAAGACCCACCTTAGTTTGTCGCACGACCCGGACATAAAAGGCAGACCCATCGATTGGGAGCTCCCTATTCGTGATGTTCTTGTTTACAAGGGTGCCGGCTTTATCGTGCCCGTTGCCGGAGCCATTAAGCTGATGCCGGGTACCGCCTCCAATCCTGCGTTCCGCCGTATTGATGTGGATGTAAACACAGGAAAGGTTCAAGGTCTATTCTAACCACGCGGAAAAGGATATTTTAGGTTTTTGCGCATCTGGGAGAATTTTGCCGCTTACTGGCAGAGCTTACCTTGCGTTGTACGTAGTGGCTTAGAGCTGGCTAATGAAAAGCCCAGTATAGCAGCTATGGCAAGGGAATCGAATTTTATAAGGAGCGAAGCTTCATCACCCACATAATGTCAATGTAGAAGAAAAGTTTGTTGGATTGTTAGGAGTAACCGATGGCAGCACAAATAATAGATGGCAAACAAGTGGCCGCCGATATGCGTGCGGAATTGAAAGACGAAGTGGCCAAACTAAAAGAGCAGGGTATTGTTCCCGGACTGGGAGTTATATTAGTCGGTGAAGACCCCGCCTCACAGTCTTATGTTACCGCCAAAGAGCGTGCCTGCGAAAATATAGGTATTTATTCCGATGACAACCGCCTGCCTGCCGAAACCTCACAGGAAGAATTGATGGCACTGGTCAAGAAAATGAACAACGACCCGAAAATCAACGGCATCCTGGTCCAATTGCCCTTGCCAAAGGGCCTTAATGAGGCCGATGTCCTTCTTGCAATCGACCCAGCAAAAGACGTTGATGGATTTCATCCGATAAATGTGGGCAAAATGATGGTAGGTGAGAAGGCGTTTCTGCCCTGCACGCCACACGGCATTATTCAGCTATTGATACGCAGCGGTGTAACCATTGAGGGAGCTGAAGTAGTAATCGTCGGAAGAAGCAATATAGTCGGCAAGCCCCTGGCCAATATGCTTATCCAGAAAAAGCCCGGTGCAAATGCCACCGTAACCGTCTGCCATACCCGCACCAAGGACCTTCCCTCTCACACAAAGCGAGCGGACATCGTGATCGCCGCCGCTGGTAGGCCAAACACCGTCACCGCGGATATGGTAAAAGAAGGTGTGGTGGTAATTGATGTTGGCGTCAACCGTGTCGAGGACGCAACAAAGAAAAAAGGCTATCGCCTCGTTGGCGATGTGGATTTCGAGGCCGTGAAGGAAAAGGCCTCATTTATTACCCCCGTCCCGGGCGGTGTAGGCCCAATGACGATAACTATGCTGCTTTATAACACAGTGGAATCGGCCAAAAGAGCCGCCGGTATTGTTACATAGAAAGGAACAAAAGTGGCTACCAGAAAATATCCGGTAATTTGGTTACAGGGGGCAGGCTGTACGGGCTGTTCAGTATCGGTCTTGAACGCGGTAAGTCCAAAAATCCAGAATCTTTTACTGGACGAGGTGGTACCCGGCCATCAACTTAATTTGATGTTCCACGCAACAATAATGGCCGGTCAGGGAGAGCCGGTCATAGAGGTCTTGAAGGATACAGAAAAGAACAGGAAGGGCGGCTACATATTAGTTGTGGAAGGAGCAATTCCGACCGCCGAGAGTGGCGCCTACGGCAGTATCGGCGAGAAAGACGGCAAGCACTATACTATTCTAAAAAGCGTGGAAGAGCTCGGAAGCAACGCCCTGCTGACTCTTGCCATAGGCACGTGCGCTACTTTTGGCGGGATTCCTGCGGCCAAGCCTAATCCGACCGGTTGCAAAGGAGTAAAAGAAGTATTCACTGAGAATGGAATCAGCACGCCGGTGGTCAATTTGCCTGGTTGCCCTTTGCACCCGGAGTGGTTTACAGGGACGATATCTGTGATTCTCTTTTCAGGAGCCCAGGCCCTAGATTTAGACAACCTTGCTCGGCCGAAGCTCTTCTACGGCCAGTTGATCCACGAGAACTGTCCCAGACGAGCGGACTTTGATAAGGGTAGATTCGCTGAAAAGCTCGGCGACCCAGGCTGCCTTTATAAATTGGGATGCAAAGGACACTACACCAACGCGGATTGCCCAATAAGGCAGTGGAATAATGGCGTAAGCTGGTGTGTCAAAGCGGGTTCACCGTGTTTGGCTTGTGTTGAGCCGGAATTCCCAGACGGCACGTCCCCAATGTATGAAAAGATTGCTTTCCAGGAGCTAACATGGTCACAAAAGTAAAGATTGATCCAATAACAAGGATAGAAGGTCATATGGCCGTTGAAGCAGTAATAGATGACGGCGTAGTGAAAGAGGCCAAAAGTGCCGGGACCCTGTTTCGGGGTTTTGAGATAATTCTGCACGGAAGGGACCCTCGTGACGCTAATCGCTTGACCCAGCGAATCTGCGGAGTCTGTCCTGCTTCTCACGCCACCGCGTCGGCTTTGTGCATCGACGATGCATTTGGTTTAACGGATAAAATCTCTGATAACGGTAAGATTATCCGCTGCCTTATACTCGGCTCCAACTTTCTTCAGTCGCATATCCTTCATTTTTATCATCTTGCGGCGCTGGATTATGTGGATGCGGTTAGTGTGGTGGGTGATTTGGCACCTTTTGTGCCGCGCTATGAAAGCGATTATCGTGTAACCGGCCAGAAAAATGCCGAATTGGTGAACCATTATGTAAGGGCACTCGATATCAGACGCAAATGCCAGGAGATGCTTGCAATCTTCGGCGGCAAGATGCCGCATAATGTAGGTATTGTGCCTGGTGGAGTTACCGAAAAACCCACCGAAGATAAAATAACCAATTTCCTCTGGCGGTTGAATGAAGTGCGTGACTTCGTTGATAACACCTATATTCCGGATGTGATAGCTGTGGCCAAGAGCTATGATGACTACTTTGGCATTGGTTCCGGCTGTAGAAGGCTTCTTGCTTATGGTGGCTTTGATTTGCCAGCCGGCAGGCTATTCAAGGCAGGTGTTGTTTCCCCGGATTTGAAACCCGAGCCGTTCGCCAAGGAGAATATCACGGAGGACCTGAAGCATTCCTGGTATGCGGATTCTGGTTCAGGGAAAAACCCGGCTCAGGGACAAACAAAGCCTGATCCTAATAAGCAAAGGGGTTACTCATTTATCAAGTCTCCAAGATATAAAGACAATGTTTACGAATTGGGTCCTCTGGCACGCATGGTAAGCAATTATGTGCAGGGCGACACGATAACAAAAGAGTTAGTCGATTCGGTACTCGGTGAATTCAGTGCCGGCGTTGATGCTTTGTATTCCGTTCTTGGCCGACACGCCGCGAGGGCTTTGGAAGCTAAGTTTGTCGCCGATGCTATGGTCGATTGGCTCACATGCCTTAAGCCTGACGAGCCAATTATCGTCGACAGCGAGATCCCTGAGCACGCCAACGGCGCCGGCCTTACCGAAGCTCCGCGAGGCTCTCTCGGGCACTGGATAACCATCAAGGATAAGAAAATTGACCGCTACCAGGTTATTACGCCCACAGCCTGGAACGCTTCACCTAAAGATGATAAAGGCCGACCAGGAGCAGTGGAACAGGCAATAATAGGTACTAAAGTTAAGGACAAAGACAATCCTTTTGAACTCGTCCGAATTGTGCGGTCATTCGACCCCTGCCTTGCCTGTTCGGTCCACTTGCTCGACGCCAAGGGAAGTGAGTTAGGTGTATTTAGAGTCGTTTGATATGAGTTTCAAGACAGATGCCAGTATGGTGATAAGCTCGGAGAAAAGTTCCGGCGCCGGACGTGTTTTAGTCCTTGGTCTCGGTAATATCCTGCTTAAGGACGAAGGAGTCGGTGTACACATAGCTCAGAGGTTGCAGGAATTGGCCCTGGCTGACAACGTAGAAGTTATGGACGGCGGAACCGCCAGTCTCGACGTCCTTTTGTTGTCGCCGGGTATAGAGAAACTGGTGGTCATTGACGCATTGAGAGCCGGCAAAGAGGCAGGTACTACTTATAAGGCCCGGCTCAAGACCGAAGAGCGAGATAAACTGGAGCAGATTTTCAGCAGTGATTCCAGGATCAGTTTGCATCAAATGGATCTAATCGATGCTCTGGCTGTTGCCGAGAGAACAAGCTGTGCACCAAAGGAAATTGTAATCATTGGTGTGGAACCCAAGGACATAGATTGCGGATTGGAATTGACAGATGAAGTAAAGCAGAGAGTTCCTGAAATCATTGATACAGTGCTAAGGGAAATTGAAGATGCTATTCACACAAAATAAACCAACAGAGGAAGTGCTGGAATCGCTTGGCAAGGAGAAGAATATCTTCCTGCTGGTCTGCAATGGTTGTGCTGAGGCCTGCGAAACCGGCGGGGAAAAAGCACTTTCGGCAATGAAGGCCGAGCTGGAAAAGGCGGGCAAGAACGTAGCAAACACAGCTTTGGTGGATTTTCTCTGCAATAAGGTATTGGTGGCAACGAGACTCGCCAGGGAAATGGACAAGATCAAACAAGTGGATTCTATCCTGGTGTTGAGTTGTGGAGTCGGGGTCCAGGCAGTCTCGAAGGTTGTGAATAAGGTTGTACATCCTGCAGCAAACACGGTATCCTTAGGCGGATTGCAGGGGCTTTGGCCATCGGATGAGCGATGCCAGGCATGCGGTGATTGCGCTCTGGATTATACCGGAGGCATCTGTCCAATCACTTTTTGTGCAAAAAGTCTGCTCAACGGGCCTTGTGGTGGGGCTCAGGATGGAAAGTGTGAAGTTGACTCCGAGAAAGATTGCGGCTGGCAGTTGATTTATGAACGGCTCCAGAAGGTCGGGCGGTTAGAAAACTTTAAAAAAATCCGCACACCGCGAAACCACAGTAAGATGCTGCCGTCAAGCGAGTTGCGCAAGACATCCTTCTATGACATAGAGCTCTAAACCAAATCCAAACTTTTCTGACTTTACGACCCCGAGCAGGGCTGTAACGAGATAAGGAGGCATTTAAGACATGAAACTTATTGAGCGTTTCAAACAAGGTAAGTTTGTAATCACTTGTGAACTTGGACCACCCAAGGGCATAGAAATAGAAAAGCTGATAGATGAATTGGAACCGCTGCGCGACAAGGTCGATGCTTTCAATGTTACTGATTTGCAAAGCTCTGTAATGAGGGTTGGCTCTTTGGCGGCTTGTCGTCTCTTGAAGGACAAAGACCTTGAGCCTATCATGCAACTGACCTGCCGGGACCGCAACCGCCTGGGTTTGCAGTCGGATGTTTTAAGTGCCGCAGTATTGGGTATTGAGAATCTATTATGTCTTACCGGGGACCATCCGAAATTGGGTGACCACCCTGAGGCAATGCCTGTGTTCGATTTGGATTCGGTACAACTGCTCTTGGCAGTCAAAGGATTAATGGGCGGAAAAGATATGGCGGGCAATGACTTAGAAGGTCGGCCACCGGAATTTTGCCTGGGTGCAGTAGTAAATCCGGGTGCAGATCCGTTGGAACCACAGATTATAAAGATGGAGAAAAAGGTTCAGGCTGGGGCAGAATTCTTCCAGACTCAGGCAGTTTATGAAGTAGATAAGTTTGCTCTCTTTATGGAGAAAGTAACCCCCGTGCTTTCTTGCGAAAGCAAGAACGGGGGGAAAGTGCCGGTTATGGCTGGAATTGTGTTTTTAAAATCGCCCGCTATGGCTAAGTTTATGAATGCAAATGTCGCTGGAATCCACGTTCCTGAAGAGATTATTAATGAATTGGCAAGTGTGGGGAAAGAAAAAAGAGTTGAAAAAAGTCTGGAAATCTCCGCCCGTCTGATTACAGAACTGAAGGATTTGTGTCAGGGAGTTCATATTATGTCTTTGGGGTGGGAGCGGCATATATCTACCGTATTGGAAATGGCCAGGTTATGATGACGTTGCTGTCCGTCTAAGCAGCCCGCACGATATCAATTTTGCAAACGCCTTCCAGATGGCCAAGGAATGGGGATACCATATCCCTGAGGATGTTCACATCTATGCTATAGAGGTTAAAGGGCTGTCCAGTTTTTCCCAGGGCTGTACGCCGTAAATCACAGAAAAGCTCAGCAAAATAGTCGAATACATCCTCGGCAACCTTGTCGGCTGCCAGCAATAGAAAGCCGAAAATTAGACACAAGACTTGCTCGAGAAATGGCCGATTCAGATAAAACTGACCTTAATCCAAATCAAGACTCAAACCGCTCGATTTTCAAGATTTCTCTGCGATTTAGTCTTTGCGAACTTCCAATATAGGGCGGGCATAAACAGCAGATTCAGCAGCGTTGAGGTTACGAGTCCGCCAATAATCACGATAGCCATGGGGTGTTCAATTTCCTGTCCGGGCCGATTACCGCCAATCACAATGGGAACAAGGGCCAACGCCGTCGTAAGCGACGTCATTAGAATAGGTGAAAGTCGCTCCATCGCACCCCGCAGAATCAATTCCTCGCCGAATTGCATTTTTTCTCCCGTTTCCAGGTGACGATAGTGACTTATCAGCATTATGCCATTGCGACTGACAATACCTAAAACAGTAACGAACCCCACCATCGAACCCAGTGACAGCACACCGCCGCCGAGCAAGGCACTGAAGATGCCGCCGGTCAGAGCGATGGGCAGGCACAACAACAGCAGCAAGGCCAATCGAACAGAGGCGAAATCAGAATAAACTATGAGAAAAATCCCTATGATAGATAAAACCGCCACACCGAGAAGGCGATTTTTCGATTGCTGCCGTTCGGCGTATTCACCTAAAATTTCCGGATGATAGCCTCTCTCAAGAACCGTTGCTTGTACTTCGGGAGCCACGAATTTTGACGAGAATACTGTACAATGTCGGGGTCGCAATCAGAGAAAGCAACACCGATATACAGACCGCGCCGATTACAGCAATAGCCAAGGGTCTAAGCATGTCGGCACCGGAGCCGACGCCGTATGCCAACGGCAGCATTCCCAGTGCCGTTGTCCCGGAGGTCATTAGTACCGGCCGCAGACGCCGCCGTCCGGCCTGAACCAGAGCATCTTCTAAATCTATGCCCGAACCTCGCAGAAGTCCGGCGAAGTCAAGCATAAGGATGCCGTTCTTCGCTACAATGCCCACCCCGATAATCGCTCCCAGCAGCGAAACGACATTCAGCGACGTACCGCTCATGTACAGAGCCATAACGGCGCCGAACATTGCCAGGATGGCACCAAATACAATCGACACGGGGCCGGAAAAAGTCCGAAATTCCATAAGTAGGACTGTATAAACCAGAAAGACAGCCATTGCAAGAACTACAAGCAGATGGCGGAATGACTCTTGCTGCTGCTGGTACAGGCCGCCAAATTCAATAGCCCCTTTAGCTATAGACTTATCCTGACTCAAGCGGTCGCGGATTTCCGCCATCGCACTTCCGAGGTCGCGACCTTCCAGGCGGGCCGTGATGGCAACGTCCTGTCGCAGATCTTCCCTTCGAAGCTCAAGCTGCCCCGGTTCTTCGACAACATCCACCACCTGCGATAGTTTGACCACGGCTCCATTTGGACAACGCAGAGGCAAGTTTCGCAGGCTCGCAACCCGGTCGATATCGCATGGGTCCGCAACGACACGGATATCGATGAGGCGGTCGCCCTGTAAAACCGACGAGGCCGTCTGGCCGAGCATGGCTGTCTGGACAGCCGCAGCCACGTCGTCAGTGGTCAAACCAAAACGCTGTGCATCGGGGCTGCGAAGCCGTAGACTCAAAGACGGGCCTGTAACCATCAAGCCATCAAAGGTATCCACTACACCCTTGACCTTTTTGATTTCTTCTTCGATCAGTGGGGCTTTGCTCTTCAGGAACTCCGTATCAGTCGAAAATAGCTTAACCTCAATTGGCTGGGGTGCCCACATCAGATCGCCGATCAGGTCAGAAAGGATGCCTGGAAACTCCCATTGAAGACCGGGTACCGCAACATTGAACCTATGCCTAAGCTCGGAAATTACCTCCTCGGTCTTCCGCTGGCGATCGGGTTTTAGTTTAACCAGGAAGTCTCCCGTATGAGGCTCGGCAATGGCCAGAGCCAGCCGTGCGCCGGTACGCCTTGAGTAACTCTCAAGCTCGGTGATGGTACGCAGTATCCCCTCAGCCTGCTTGAGCTGTCGGTCCGTTTCAGCTAAGCTTGTTCCTGGTCGCGCCACATAGTCAATTACAAACCCGCCTTCATCCATAGGCGGCAGAAATTCACTTTCGAGACGACCATAGATTGCTATACCTGCAAGCAAAATTAGCACGCACAGACCGACTGTGGTCCAGCGGTGAGCCAGCGCTATTCGAAGGGTACGCTCATAAGCCCTCTCAAAATATCGTAATACGATACCGCCTTGCTCATCCTGCTTTTTTTTCTTCTTACGGTACATCCCACCCATGAACCATGCCGCCATAGATGGTGTAATCGTAAGTGCCAAAAGCAGAGAGATGAGCAGCGATACAGCCATAGTCAGTGCCAAAGCCCTGAAAAATACGCCCACGATACCGTCCAGAAAGGCCAGTGGAATAAATACGACTACCGGTGTAAAGGTCGAACTCAGAAGCGGCTTGAAGATTTCCCCTATGCCCTCCCGCACAACCGTCCCACGAGGCGCCCCAGTCACTATCTTGACGTATATTGCATCTACAACGATAATGGCATTATCGATAATCACCCCGATAGCAGCAGCGATACCGCCCAGAGTCATCAGATTAAAGCTTAGTCCCATCGCTTTTACCGCGATCAACGTAACAAGAACCGTTGCCGGGATCACCAGCGCCGCTACAAAGGTCATCCCCCAGTCTTTGAGGAAAAGATACAGTACAATAACTGAAAGAAACAGCCCGAAAATAATCGCCTGCCACACACTCTTGACCGATTCGCGTACAATCAACGACTGGTCGTAGAAAAATGCCAGTTTCAGGTCGGGCGGCAATTCCTTTTTGAGTTGTTCCAATTCCGCCTTCAATTGGCGGGCAATTTCGAGTGTGCTTCCGTCCGGCTGGCTGCGAATATTCAGCAGCACAGCTTCTTTGCCATCGGCTGTAACCAAGTTGAAGACCGGCTCGGGCCCACGCTCAACCCGGGCGAAGTCTTTAATATGAATCGGATGACCCTTGACTACCGTAACTGTGAAATCCTCAATATCTTCAGAGTTGTGCACCCGGCCATCGACCACGGTAAGGTAAAGTGTGTGGTTCTCCTCGTGCATACCGGCTGGAGCTATAAGGTTCTTTTTTATCAGCGACTCGGTTACGTCTGAGAGACTCAACCCAGCGGCTTGCAAGCGTAGTGGATCTACTATCACATGATACTCCGGCGTTCGTCCCCCAACAAGGTCCACCCTGCCGACGCCTGGAATCCGTAGAAAGCGTGGTTTCAACGTATAACGGGCCATCTCCCAGAGATGTGTTATGTCACGTGTCTCGCTGGTCAAGCTAACACCAATAATTGGAAAAGCCGAAAAAGTCAAGCGGAAGACATTCGTTGTTGCTGTTGTAGGTAAGGTGCTGCGAATCTGAGACAGGCGGCCCAGCACATAAAGTTCCGACTGGATCATATCCACATCCCAGTTGAAAAAGACACTGACTTCTGCGGAACCGCGTCCGGTAGCGTCACGGATTGTCACCACGCCTGGAATGTCCTTCATTGCCTCCTCGATAGGACGGGTGATAGTCGCCATCATCTCATTAGCGGGCATAACGCCATTATCAACCAGAATTACAACTCGGGGAAAGTTGGTCTGCGGAAAAACCGATGAAGAAATCTTCGTTGCAGAATAGATGCCGCCCAAACACAATGATAACACTATAAAAGTAATGGCAATAGCGTGATGACTGGCGAATCGTCCCAACGCCGAGCCCCGAGCCTCCAAATGATTCCCGTTTGCGGTCTCCTGGGTACCTGACTGACCAGTATGTGGCATCAAATCCTCTCTTTTGAGCTCTTATTCGGTGATGATTCTGACCTTAGTTTCAGGGAGCAGGCCATACGCACCTACCGTCACGACCTGCATACCCTCGTGAATTCCCTCTCCCTGTACTTCTACCATTCCGTTTTCGCGCAACCCTGGCTGAACCACTCTCTGAAAGGCTTTGCCATTTTCTATAATGGCAATAACCGTCTGACCTTCAGTGGTTGTGACGAGGCTTTCTTCCGGTACGACGAGGCAATCGCTTTTTTCCAAATAAATAGTCCGCACCCTGACGAACTGGCCAGGCTTCAGCTCGGACTCGGTTGGCACCGATGCCCGAGCTAGAACAGTATCACTCTCAGGGTCAACCACAGAATCAATAAACGTCAGCTCACTAGGCACTTGCCCCATTTCACTGTTCGGTCCACCGACCCTGTCGCCGGTTTCAATTTTTACCTTCTGTCCCGGTTTAAGCACCGTTATCTCATCGCTTGGGACTCGAAATTCCACTATTAATCGCTTACGATCGACCAATTCCGCCAGTATGCTCGTCATGCCAACAGCTTCCCCAGGTCGTGCCAGCACTCGCACAATCGTCCCGGATATAGGCGCTCTGACCTGAAGCAGTGATAGCTCTGTATCGGCTCGTGCCAGTTCATCTTTTGCAGTTGCAAGCTCATACTCGGCCTGTTGCAACAGCTTTTTTGATGTCCCCTGGCTCTGCATCAGTTCTTTCTGACGTGCAAAATTCTGCTCTGCTAACTCTACCGCTTGCTGAGCCTTCTTTACCGCAACTTCAGCTACCCGACTATCAAGACGGAATAGGGTATCTCCCAGACTGACCTCTTGACCTTCGATGCACACTGCCTCGCTGATAATTCCTTCCACCGGAGCTGTAATTCGAACGCTGGCCGGAGGCTTAGCCATGCTACCTACATCCGGCTCAATTCTTCCATAAGCCAAAATGTAGCCGTGAAGTGCCGAACGAGCTACTTTTCCTACTTGTACACTCACTTCAGTGACAATCTCTTCCTCTTGCTGTTGCGAAACCTTGCTGAGATTTCTTTGAAAGAGATAGTATACCACCAAAGCACCTGCCAACAGGATAAGCAATCCAATGAATGTTCCAAACTTATTCATAACATCTCTCTAATCCAGCGTAGCTGGAACCCAAAATACTGTAAAGAAATTTTCGATATACTCCATAGGACGCCTTGCGGCGAATTGCCGATTGCTAATTCAAAACCGAAAATTGTAAATTATGAATCAAATTTTTGTTCCATATTTATCATTCTCTTTCCGATACAGTAATCGAGCTGTGCGGCATCCCCCAGGAGTTCAGTGGCCAATTCTGTCAGATGCATGTTCGCCTCAACAAGCTCTCGCTTAGCTTCCAAAACTAAAATATAAGATACTTCCCCGGCCTGATATGATTTCTGTGTCTGTTCAACTTTTGTTTGCAAAGAAGGAATAATGTCGCTGCTCCATAACTCGAATTGCTCGTGGGCCGAGATATACCGAGTGTGAGCTTGTCTGACCTGAAGAATAATGTCCTGACGGATTGCTTCATACCGTCGAGCCGCCTGTTCCAACTCTGCTTCGGCTCGGGCGATTCTGCCGTCATTCTGATTGAAAATCGGAATCTCAAGCGCCAAGCCCGGTCCGACAGTCAGGGAACCCTCGCCCTCATCCTTGGCGTCGATAATGGCGATGAAGTTGTAGATTTTCGATTGCTCCCAGCCCATGCGTTCGCCAGCCGCTTCGATGGCAAGTTCCGCCGCTCGCAGGTCCGGCCGGGCGGCAAAAGCTGTTTCCAATAATTCATCTATCGATATTTCCGCTCTTGGTGTAATATCCGATGGTGTTATATCAAATGCCGAATTATCTGAGATCAGTCCGAGCAAAGCGTTGAGGTGGTGTCTCAAGATAATAGCTTCCTTTGAAAAACGCTTAGTGGCATCGGCTGCACGAAGCGAATCCACATAGGCGTTTGAGGCCGCCAACTCGCTAATATCACCGGCTTTGAGTTGTGCCTGGGCAAGCTCGGCCATCTGAATCCATAATCGAGCATTTTGTTCGGCGAACTGAACTCGCTCCTCGGCAGACCATAGATCGGCATAGGTCGTCTGAACGTCCCGGATAAGGGCCAGACCATGCTCGATTAGGTTTTCGGAAAGACTTTGGGCATCAAGCTTGGCCGCCGCGAGGCGGTGGGGACGCTGCCAGATGAAATCGATAGGTACGTCCAGCCCCATTTCGAGGGCTTTGGGGCCAATGGGGAACAAAAGGGAAAATACCGGATTGGCCAGCATATCTGCTTCGATCAGGTCGGCACGGGCAAAGCCCAGAGCCGCCAGATCAGCCTGAAATTGGGCATTATTCCAAAGGGCTACAGCCACTGCCTCGTCCTGTGACAAGCCGTCCTCAAGCGATATTCCTTCAGGGAAATTGAATTCCCCGGGTTCCGTAACCTGTCCCAACTCATAATCAGTACGTTCCTTAATACCTTCAGAAACATAGGAACGACCGTTGGGGGGGTGGACTGTGCAACCGGCTACCAGAAGAATCAGCATAGAAATATGAATTTTTCTAATCATATCGTTATCGTAAGTCATATTAGGTTTTGAAAGAGCTAATTCAAAAAGATTTAGTCACTTGTGTCAATAAAAAAATGCGGGAAGTCCAAGGAACAATCCTTCTCCCTATAATTCTTTTTTGTAATGCTTGACATCATTTAACCTTTGCATAAAATAACCCCTTTCACTCTGACAGGCTTATAAAGCCATATTAAGGAGAAAAAATTATAACAAAAAGAATCTTACTGCTTGCAGTGTTCCTTTTATCAGTGAGTGGCGCGGCAAAGGCCGAGGAAGGTCAATTGAGTGTTACTCTTGATTTGACTTACGTCAGCAGGTGGATGAGCAGAGGCCGACAGATCTGGGGCGATACTGGTGGTTTTTTTGAAACCATTGACCTCGATCTCTGGTCGACTGGTTTCGGTGCGGCTGTGAGACATCACAGTGCAACTGGCAGTGGCTGGGTAAGCAAACAAAGATACGACTATATGCTCTACTATGGCGGGACTGTTCTGGATAACCAAGGCGATAGTTTTCTAACAAGCGGTGCTTGCCTCACTAAGTACAAGGTGAGCTGGATATACAAGCATTATTATACGCAGCCATGCAATTATGCCAATGTACAAGCCTGGATATTTTCATTTTCCTGGCCCAAGATTCTCAATATGGAAGTCCTCGTTCCGTACTATGTAGCCACTTGTGATTATCCTGCCGGCAGCGGCTATAAAGCCCCAAGTATGCGTGATTTTGCCGGTTGGGTTCATCGTTTTGGACTCGGGTACGACTTGGAGTTACCCGAACTACCTGCTCCGCTTCATCTAACGTCGGATATAGCATTTACTGACGGTTTTCGCACGGGTGTAGACCACGATTGGTCACACGCGACATTCGGTGTTTCGACAAAATTAGAAATTACTGATAATCTCTCATTTGTCCCGGGAGTCTATCAACAGATTACAATGGACAAATCAGTCAATCCCAATAAAGACGTGACGTATTGCATCCTGAGTATGAAGTACAAATTCTAAATAGGAATTCTTTTCAGTTGACATTTTTGAGAGAACCGGATAATAATGTGAGGAGTTCATTGTTTCTACATCAGGGGGAAAGTAAGAATTCGCCTGGTAACGTTAAATACGTTGTTTTGGAACCGAACATATAATTCGTTGGAGAGTATAAATAGAAACTATCAAGGTACAATAATCCTCAGCTACTCAAAGGAGAACGTTATGACACAAGAAAAAGCAATCGACTCCCTTATGACCGAAGAGCGAACTTTTCCACCGCCGGCATCAATTAAAGCCAACGCTTATATAACCAGCACCGAGCAATATCAGCAGATGTGGGAGAAGTCAATTAACGACCCGGACAGCTTCTGGTTGGAGCAGGCAAAAACCCTCTCCTGGTTTAAGGAGCCAACTAAGAGTCTCCGTTATACCTGGGATACGAAGAGTCGAAAAATTGAGCACACCTGGTTTGCCAATGGGCAGATAAACGTCGCATACAACTGCCTCGACCGTCATCTTGGAACGCCAATCGAAAACAAGACCGCACTTCTTTGGCAGGGTGAAGCCGAAGCCGACGTCAAGAAACTTACCTACAAAGAGCTGCACAAGCAGGTTTGCAAATTCGCCAATGTCCTCAAATCAAAAGGCATACAAAAAGGCGACCGTGTGGCGATTTATCTGCCAATGGTCCCCGAGCTTTCGATAGTTATGCTTGCCTGTGCCCGCATCGGCGCTATTCACTCAGTCATCTTCGGCGGATTCAGCTCAGAAGCCATCGAAGGCCGCATCAACGACTCCGACTGCAAAATGCTCATCACTTCCAATGTCTCGCTGCGCGCCGGCAAACATATCAAGCTCAAGGATATCGCCAACGTTGCACTGGAAAAAACACCTACAATTGAAAATGTAATAGTCGTTAAAGTCAATGATGATCCCTGCGATATGAAAGACGGCAGGGACGTATGGTATCATGATGAGATGGCAAATGCAGCCGAACAATGCCAAGCCGAACCTATGAATGCCGAGGACCCGCTGTTTATCCTTTACACATCCGGCTCGACCGGCAAACCCAAAGGCGTCGTCCACGCTACGGGTGGATACCTATTGCATATCACCCTCACTCACAAAATCGTCTTCAACATTCACGACGACGACATTTACTGGTGCACCGCCGACATAGGCTGGGTAACAGGGCATAGCTACATCGTCTATGGCCCACTTGCAAACGGCAGCACATCACTGATGTTTGAAGGAGTACCTACCTATCCGGATGCCGGGCGCTTCTGGCATATTTGTGACAAATTCGGCGTTACTGTCTTCTATACCGCACCCACAGCTATTCGCGCTCTTATGCGCCTCGGCAATGAATGGCCCGCTAAGTACAAGCTCGATTCGCTCAGGATTCTCGGCTCCGTCGGCGAGCCGATAAATCCCGAGGCCTGGATGTGGTATTATGAGAAAATCGGCCGCAATCGCTGCCCGATTGTAGATACCTGGTGGCAGACGGAGACCGGCGGATTTATGATTACACCTCTACCGGGCGCACACACACTAAAACCCGGTAGTGCTTCCCGGCCCTTCTTTGGCGTTGACTCCGTCGTCCTGCGAGATGATGGAAGCCAATGCGATGTAAATGAAGGCGGCAAGCTCTGCATACGCAAACCCTGGCCTGGAATGATGCGCACGATGTGGGGCGACCATGACAGATTCATCGATACATACTTCACAATGTTCGATAATGTTTACTTCGCCGGCGATGGCTGCCGGATCGATGAGGACGGCGATTACTGGCTAATGGGCAGAATCGACGACGTCGTCAACGTCTCCGGCCACCGCATCGGCACCGCCGAGGTTGAAAGCGCCCTTGTCAGCCACGAGAAGGTTGCCGAAGCTGCCGTCACGCCGATGCCTCACGATATTAAAGGCCAGACACTGTACGCCTTTGTTACACTTGTAGGCGGCATCGAGGAAAGCGATGAGCTAAAGAAAGAGCTTGTTATGCATGTGCGAAAGCAAATCGGCCCTATCGCAACACCCGAAGCCATTCAGTTTGCACCCTCCCTTCCGAAGACCCGCTCCGGCAAGATTATGCGACGAATACTGCGCAAAATAGCTGAAAAGAACACAGACAACCTCGGTGACATTACCACACTTGCAGACCCGCATGTGGTTGAGAACCTAATCAAAGGCCGAGGCGAATAAGCTCGGCTGCATTAACAGATGACAAACAAGCCGGACGTGTGTTTTAAGCACACGTCCGGTCTATTTCCAACGGAAGGAAACTATATTTATGAGCGATGAAATAACAACGCAGCAATCGGAAATTAAAAATCATGGCTGGCATGTTACGTTTGTGGGAATGGGCATTAATCCCGCTCTCGGTATTCTATATACCTGGAGTGTTATAAGCAAACGTATTCCAGACGATTGGGGCTGGAATGAGGATGATAAGTCTTTGCCATATATGATTGCCTGCCTTATCTTTTCGCTCATTATGGTACCCGCCGGCAGAATGCAGGACAAAATTAGCCCACGACTCGTAGCCACAACAGGCGGTATATTGGTTGGACTCGGATTCATAATTGCCAGCATGACAACATCGCTTATGGTCTTCGTCATCGGCTTTGGCGTTCTTGTCGGTGCAGGCCTTGGTTTTGGCTACGCCTCTGCGACACCGCCGGCGGTAAAGTGATTCCCCGCAGCAAAGACAGGCCTTATCGCAGGAATCGTAGTTTCAGGTTTCGGTTTAGCTTCAGTATATGCCGCCCCACTAACAACATGGCTGATAGTTAATCTTGGTTTCAGCACTGCGGTACTGCTGCTGGGTATTGCGTTTTTAGTTGTTGTGGTCGGACTTGCTCAGATATTAAAACCACCACCGGCCGATTACATTCCCCTTGGTGCCGTACCGGCAAATACAGATACAAAATCTAATAAAAAAGAAGATTTTCTTCCAAAAGAAATGCTTACCACCTGGCAATTCTACCTCATTGGGTTCATGTATGTATGCGGGGCCGGAGCTGGTCTTATGGTCATCTCAAAGCTTGCCGCAATTGCAGACAAACAGGTCGGAATAACTATGGGATTTGTGCTGGTAGCGGTGCTTGCCATCGGCAATGGGGGCGGACGCATAGTTGCCGGTATGCTCAGCGACAAAATCGGTCGCAAAGCAATGATGTTTATATGCTTCGTATCTCAGGCCTTTCTGATACTTCTGCTCTCAAAAGCAACCGGTGAAAGCGCCCTCGGAACAATCCCTGCAATGGCGATTATCTCAGCATTAATCGGAGCAAACTACGGAGCAAACCTTTCGCTTTTCCCATCCATCACCAAGGATTTTTATGGTCTGAAGAACTTTGGAATGAATTACGGACTGGTATTTACCGCCTGGGGTGTCGGCGGTTTTATGTTGGCAAAGCTCGCCGGGGCAATGTATGTCAGGTATCAAACTTTTGCAATCGCCTATTACGGCGCTTCGGCACTGCTGATACTCGCTGCGATAATGACAACACTCATCAAAGCACCACACCACAAACTCGAAACTGCCGAAACCTAAATTGCCGACAGTGACTTTATTCTGTTGGAAATGTACAAAATTCGTCACTCTGTACTAAGCGTAGCGAAGTGAAGGATCTCGTTCTCGTTAAAATCACAGCAACTAAAGTTTGTGAATTGGAAAGATTTTTGACTTAATTGCTTCTATTGTCGCCTCTACTACAGGCACTACCATTTCGCGTTGTGTCTGGCTCACAGCAAATGCTCTGTCTCGTAAACCCCCCTGCCAGTCCGTACTTTCGAGCATAACACCCCCGACGGCGTGGTCCATATCACTGCCGCTGCCGGTACCAGTGAGGATACTCCAGGCCAAAGCCCAGGCTCTGACGGTGTTGCTGACATTGTAACCACCGCCGCCGGTTGCAACGATGGGCTTGTCAAAACTTAACAGATGCTCGATGACATCGGCATAAACATTATTGGTCAGACATAAATGTGCAAGCGGGTCACCCGCAAGTGCATCAGCCCCCAGCTCAAAAACAATTACGTCCGGATTGTACGCGGTAATTAGCGGAAGAGCTATAGCATCGAATGCCTTCATATACACTTCGTCGTAAGTCCCGACCGGAAGAGGGACATTTACGCAATAGCCCTTACCTTGCCCGTCACCGATTTCATTCGCAAACCCTGTCCCCGGAAATAGCGTCCCCGGACTCTCGTGGAATGATATGGTCATCACATCACGACGGTCATAGAATGCGTACACAACACCGTCACCGTGATGAACATCCACATCAAGATACAGAACTCGCTTGCCCTCCTCAGCTAACACCACACAGGCTAAGGCCACGTCGTTGATATAGCAAAAGCCGGACGCACGTTCCGGCCCGGCGTGATGAAATCCCCCTGATGGATTGAAAGCCACCCGCGCAGAACCCGAGAGAATCAGCTTTACACCGGTAAGAGTAGCCCCAGTAGCCAGAACCGCATAGTCATACATATCCGGAAATACCGGACAATCCAGTGTGCCGATTCCCATATATAGTGCCTCGGTATCCCATCGGCCTTTTGCAGCGGTTTTTAACGCATGCAGATAACGGGCCGAGTGAAACTTTTTCAAAACAAGCCTCTCGGCAGGTACCGGCGCTACTTCACTCCTGTTGTCACCGGAGAGCAGGTCCATAGAATTTAAAACCTTCCTCACCTGCCCTGCCCTGTCCGTATTAAATGGACAATCCGCCGGATAACTGAACTTCTCAAACTCCGGCGTATAAATAAAAGCAGCTTTTTTCGTTCCCAAATTTACTCCTAACGTCATCGATTCATCAAATCATATGAAATGTGATATGCATCACCATCGAATTCCGTGTTCACCTTGTAGCCTGAATTATGAAAAATGGTCAACATCGGCTTATTGTTTGGAAGCACGGTCGCATAAAATCGCCTCACACCGTGAAGCTTTGCAATCTGCGTAAGATAGTCCAACAAAAACGTTCCCATCCCCTTCTGCTGCCATTCATCCTGTACTACAAACGCCACTTCCGCCGCCTGTGTTTTCGGGTCAAGAAAATACTGGGCAATCGCAACAATTTCCTCCCCCGAAACACCAGGCACACATCCTACTATGGCAAGATCATTTTTGTAATCAATATTCGTCAGCCGCTGAATGTCACTATGTGGAAAAGACACCGTTCTTGTCATATACCGTGTCTGAACCGACTTCTCACTCAGTGAATACAGCATCTCCGACAGTAAAGGTTCATCTGTCGGCTTGATGGGTCTAAAGAATATCTCGGTCCCGTCTTTCAACGTATCATAATGCTCAAGCTCTTCAGGATATTGCACCTGGTCCCATGAAAGCTCGATCTGATCCTGGTATATATAATTCTTCGCCTTCGCGGCTTGCACCAATTCCTTTCTGAACTTTGGGTGCGCTATATTAATCAAATCCAATACGCGCTGTCTGATACTCTTTCCGTGCAAATAAGCAATACCGTACTCAGTGACAACATAATGTACATCGCCACGCGTTGTCACTACGCCGGCACCCTCTGTTAAGTGTGGCACAATTCTCGAAACCTGACCGTCTTTTGCGGTAGAAGGCAACGCAATTACAGCCTTGCCCCCCCTGCTCCTTGCCGCACCTCGAATAAAATCAACCTGCCCCCCGATACCGCTGTAGAATTTGTGCCCAAGCGAATCCGAACAAACTTGTCCGGTCAGGTCAATCTCCAGCCCCACATTGATTCCAACCATCTTGTCGTGCTGACTGATAATATTCACGTCATTGACATATTCGGTTGGATAAAATTCGAAAAAAGGATTGTTGTCGATTAAATCGTACAACCTTTTCGAACCCATACAAAAGCTCGCTACAACCTTCCCCCGATTCAACGATTTCTTTGCACACGTAATTGCTCCGCACTCAATCAGGTCAATTATCCAGTCGCTGAACATTTCTGTATGCACACCAAGGTCTTTCTTGTACGCCAGATAATCCGCCAGAGCCTGTGGTATACGTCCAATACCGCACTCGATTGTGCTGCCGTTTTCGACAAGTCTGGCGATATTTTGGCCGATACGGCGTAAAGTTTCATTCGATTCAGGAATTGGAATCTCGATTATGTTCTCATCAAAAGGAACCATCATATCAATGGTATCGACATGAATAAAACTATCCCCAAATGTACGAGGCATATAGCTATTTACCTGGGCAATGACATACCTCGCATTGGCAGCGGCTGATTTAACAATATCCACAGAAACTCCAAGACTACACAGCCCGTTTACATCGGGTGGCGTCACGGAAATCAAGGCAACATCGATGGGAATCCTTCCAGCTTCAAATTCGGAAGGTATCTCGGACAAGAATATCGGCGTGTAGTCACCAATACCTTTCTGTAAAGCATCGCGCACATTATCAGCGATAAAAAAGCTGTTCATTTTGAATTTCTCACGGAACTTCTCATCGGCATACGGTGCAGCTCCCATCGTCAACAGATGTACAATATGAGCATCGTAAATGTGGCTGGAATATTCGACCAAAGCGTTTACAAGATGTTGTGGCTGACCACAGCCGGTCCCAATAAATATACTGTTGCCCGGCTTAATCAATTTCACCGCCCCTACAGCCGTACCTATCTTGTTTTTATATTTTTCCTTCCAGTCAAATTCCTGCATTTTCATTTCTCTATACTCATCCTTGCATCAACTGCAATCGGCGTTGTGCCCTCAGGGCCTACCACATAGGGATTTATGTCCATCTCCTTTATCTGAGGAAATTCCGTAACCAACTGGGAAAGCCTTTGTAAGCCTTCGGCAATTGCTTCTATGTCCACTCCTTCTTCGCCGCGTACTCCTTTGAGTATCTGGTAAGTTTTTGTGTTAATGAGCATCTGTTTGGCCTCTTCAGCCGTCAGCGGCGCCAGGTAAAAAGATACATCTTTCAGCACTTCCACCATTATGCCACCCATCCCGAACATCATCAGTGGGCCAAAATGCGGGTCACGATTCATTCCGAGAATAACCTCTTTTCCGCTCTTACACATTTCCTGCACAAGAACACCCAGTATATGTGCTTCGGGCCTTTTTGGGGGTATTCGGTACATCATCAGGTCGAAAGCATCCTTAACCTCCTGTTCACTATTGAGACCAATCTTAACCCCGCCCACATCTGACTTGTGTAATATGTCAGGCGACCAAATCTTCAATACGATGGGAAAACCTAATTGTTTGGCGATATTTGCCGCCTGCTCGGCTGAGGTTGCAATAGAACCTTTTGGTGTTACAAAACCATATGCTTCGAGTATTTCCTTTGATTCGGCCTCACCAATTTCCCGGACGTTCTGCCTCTGGTGCCTTTCGATAATACCTTCTACCTTGCGTCGATTTACCCCAAACAGCTTTACAATCCGTTTCGGCCTGGAGCGCCATCTGACATAGTTAGCCATGACTTTGATTGCCGCGACGGCACTATCGGTAGCATCATACTGGGGAATTTTCCCTTCTCGCAAAATTCTTACTCCCTCCGCCACCTTCCCTACACCAAGAAAACAGGTAAGAATCGGCTTGACAGGCTTCTGGTGGGACATATTGACGATTACTTCGGCAGTAGCTGCTGCATCAGTCATTGCTTGCGGAGTTAGCAATACCAAAACTATATCTACATTTGGATCATCAAGAACAACACTCAACGCAAACTCGTAGCGGTCAGCCAGGGCATCTCCCAGAACGTCTATGGGATTATATAAATTAGCGGCGGGCGGCAGCTCGGATTCTAATTTGCGAACCGTCTCGTCATTCAGCTTCGCAAAGGTAAGTCCTCTTTGCTCGATAGAGTCTGCTGCCATTATTCCGGGTCCTCCGGCATTGGTGATAACAGCAACGCGTGGTCCTGCCGGAAGAGGCTGATTGGCAAAGGCCTGGGCATAGTCAAACTGCTGCTTAATAGAATCGCAGCGAATGATTCCGGCACGCTCAAACGCCGATTCATAGGCTGTTTCGCTGCCGGCAAGACTTCCGGTATGAGAGGAAGCTGCCTTTGCACCGGCCTGCGTCCCGCCGGATTTTATCAGAAGGATAGGCTTTATATGGGAAATCTGCTCGGCCTGCCTTACGAAGGCGTCACCGTCGGTGATACTTTCGAGATACCCGGCTATAACCTTCGTATCCTTATCATTGGAAACGGCCTTTATCACGTCGAGCTCATCCACATCCGCCTTGTTGCCTATGCTGATAAGTTTGCTGAATCCAATGCCACTCGCGTTAGCAATATCAAGAATAGCCGCGAGCAGAGCCCCTGATTGTGAAAGATATGCTATGCTGCCGGCAGCGGGAATATCGCCTCCGAAGCTGGCATTTAGCTTGTTTGCCGGTACTATCACTCCAAGGCAGTTCGGGCCGATGACCCTGATGCCGGCTTGTCTTGCTGTTTGACTAATCTGTTCCTCAAGCTCTCTGCCCTCTTTGCCGACCTCTTTAAACCCGGCGGTAATAATAATGACCGCCCTTGTTCCAACCTTTGCGCACTGCTGCATAATCGCCGGCACAATATTCGCCGGAATGACAATAATCACCAATTCGGGCACTTTTTTGATTGATTCGAGGTCCGGATAGCATTTCAAACCTTCAATCGTATCGGCCTGAGGATTAACCGGATATATTTCACCCTTATATCCTGCCCCCATTATATTGGCTAAGATTTCATGCCCGACCTTACCTTTCTGTCGGGACGCTCCAACTATAGCAACAGATTTAGGATTAAAAAAGCTCTCAAGGCCCATACAGACAAATATCCTTACTGAACTAAAAGCACCTTAAAAATCAAGGTATTCTATACTATAATGCACCCAATTGCAAAGTTCTCTATCGTTCATTTAGTCTGCACGGGACTATTCATGTATTTCCCACCAGAGAGAAACCAAAGTAGCTTCAGCGAAAAGTAATGACAAAAATCAGAGCACCCAATTACTTCTTATCCATTTAATAAAAATAGATAGACGAAAACCCAAACAATTTAGTCCTTTACGCCCATCCACTTAAGATGTGGCTGCTCGTCTTCATCGACCACGGTTGCTTGCCATAAACCCAGCGGTATGTTTGGTGTACAGCCATGCATAACCAGGAAGCGATTATCCACGTGGTCGTCCAGCTTGATAAAGATATGATGGCCAGGGGCTGAGGGAAGCAGTGAGTGGGCCGCACTTGCTATCTGCTTGAGTCTCCAGACATCTAAGTTTATGGTCTCTTCACAAAAAAAGATTGAGGGTTTTGATGGTAGTAACATGTTTTGGCTCCTTTCAACAAAAGAACCTTTTCAATAGATTCATATTTTTGAACTTATCCCGGCTCCGCCGGGGGCTTTATTTGTCTTTGCATACACCACTTTACCTCTTGCGCCTATTTTACCCAGAACACCAGAAGTTATCCACAAATACAAATTCCTATACTATCAAGTTAAGACTTTGATAATCACAAACAGCCACAAGAAACATAATTCCAACTAAACTAATTCAGAAAGTTTCAAAGGCTCAAACCTGTTCGAAATATAATCTCTTATCTCCTTATCTGTTGTACAAAACAAGACGAGCAAAATAACTACCCGGCCTCTTCCTTTTGGGGCACACATCTAAATCGAGGATTTGTATCACTATTGACCACAGTCGCTTCCCATACCTCCAAAGGTAGATTCGGTGCGCTGGCAAGCGTGACCAAGAAGTAGAAATTACTGCCCATAAAGCGGTCTAACTTAATAAAGATATGGTAACTTGAGTCGAAAGGAAGTAATGGGTGGGCAGCTTTCGCTATCCGATCGAGACTCCATTTTTCAGCGATGACGGTATTCTCATCAAAGAAGATTCTTGATTTTGTTGGAGGTGGCATATATATCTCCCTTCGATATCTAAAAGTCGATTTAACTTAGTATTGTTCCTTGATGAACCTGCATAAAAGTCTCAGAGACTTGTATGGGCTTAAAACAGCAGCATTATATGCAAGCACCGGGTCGTTTGGCGTCGTACCAATTATTATCTGGAAGTGGTTGCCCTGAAGGCCATCCGATTCGATAAAGGCATAAGGCCCTCGACTCCCATCGACTAAGCTCCGGACCGCGCTTGCTAACTGATTGCGCTTCCATTCCTCCAAATCCACAATACTCTCTTCGAAAAAGACTGCAGAATACGACAACGCAGACATTTCTTGTTCCTTTCGATACACTATTTTTACAAACAAAACTAAATTGTTTTATAATTTGATTTTGATAATCCAAAACAGGTCCAAAAACATGATTCTATGGTCATATTTTTTGATTTATTATTACTAACGAACTTTCAAAAATCCTAAACCAGGTCTGAAAGTGCCAAGGACTCAAGCCTGTTCGCAATATAGTCTCTTATCTCCTTGAATATCTTGATGAATTGTTTCTCCTTCAACAAAGGAGTAGGCGAAAAAAAATACTCACTTACCGATTCAGTCGGTGCCAGGGCGCCGTCCATCAATCTTATTATTTCAGCAATACTTATTCTTGATGCCGGCTTTGCTAACTTATAGCCGCCACTGGCGCCTCTTTTGGTTTTTATATAGTGGTTTTGCCTTAAAATTGAGAATAAAAGCTCCAGATATTTCTTGGAAATATCGCACTTCGAGCAAATCTCTTCTATTTTTATGAAACCTTTCTTCTCATTACGCGCAATGTAGATAAGCGCCAGCATCGAATATTCACTTTTTGTCGTTAGCTTCATTCAAACCTATCATTCTATAGTTTGTCTATAGACAATATATATAATAATAACACTTCTGTCAATGCAAAATTTGATTTTTTTCTTATTCTCAGACATATCACAATGGCTTTTCTTCCGCTTCTGAGCCGTTTTCACACCGGTTTTGAACTTTTTTTTCTAAAAATGGGCAAAATTGACCAGCTAATCCGACCTCACCTGCCTGACGGCAGGCACCGATATAAGTTTTGTCATATTATTTTGAGTGCACGCACAACTTTTTATTTATATAATAGAAAGAAGGGACTTAGAGCTTATCCGAATAACCGGGTCGTTATGAGGCCGAGCGGAAAGTTCGAGGCCAAGGCGGCAGGCCAAAA
>Ga0315555_1000155_pt1 | contig 45293 bp, 35 predicted proteins | sample SalMarSW160380MG_FD_202113 | JGI IMG/M metagenome (GOLD analysis project Ga0315555, IMG submission 202113) | Salt marsh sediment microbial communities from the Plum Island Ecosystem LTER, Massachusetts, United States - Salt Marsh Sediment SW1603-80 ... | reverse complement strand
TTCCTGATATTTACGGATGACCCGCAGATCATTTAAGCGGGCTGACTTTAAAGGACCGCCGGCGGAGGACAGCAGATCAATCAGACCAAAAGAGCTTGGAATACTGTATATTCCCGGTTTTAGTACATGTCCCCATAAATTAACCGTAATGAGAAGTACATTATCGCTTCCCAGAATATATTGAGCAGGCCGGTCACCGCCCTGGTATTGCTGATTCAGCCGGTAATCCTGTGTTGCTCCTGAAGCATAAAAAAGACCTAAAATCATAAACGAAAGTAAAAAATGTCTCATCCGGACCCGGACTATTGTTGAATGATAAAAATATACCAAGCTGATTCCGCTCCTTCACTGTCAAATTCCGTCCCAATGGTATCTATCCTCCATCGATATTCTCCAGCTGGTAATAACGCCTTCCCGGTCAATCTGAAAAGTGACCACTCTTGATGAGGAACATAATCGACACTCATCTCCAAAAGTTTAGTGCCACAATTCCCGAACGCCCCTGTTTCACGCCTCTCCAGCCGGAATACAAAATAATGAGGTACAAATTCAGAATTAAAATCCCAAATGAACAGGGGTGTTGAATTATTTCCAATCAGGCCAGCAGGTGACGATAGTATGGGATTTTCCACCACCTTATAGTATAAGGTATCGGATGGCTCGCCATACTGCTGGAGATCGTCATAAGCCCTGATAAAATAATAATATCTTTGGTTCAATGAAACTGATTTATCAATAAATGTGGTGTCAATAACATCAAAGCTTTTGGTAACTTTTCCAATTGCTGCATAATTACGGTCTGAGAACTCACTCCGGTATATGGAATAACCGGCCAGAGTGTTTTCACTATTTGGATGCCACTCCAGAAATATGGCATTTTTTGTGGGACTTTCATCAAGATAGATGGCATCGATGCCCGATTCCACTGCACTGGAATCACTGCTTTTGGCCACCAGTATCACCCTGGCGGGGGGTTCCACCCTGTTGACGTCTTCACTGGAACAGTTTAACAAAAACGTGACACTCAAAAAAATGAACAAAATGTATTTTATTAATTGCATAATTTCAGAACCTTATGGCTGCACTTACCCGGTGACTTCCACCCAATTCATGTCCTTTATAGGCATAATCAACATTAAATATGGAAACCTTGAGTCCCACCCCTGCGGTAAATTGCTGATCGTCCAGTCCGAAACGTATCGCCAGACGTTCATGGTAAAAATATTCCATTCCAAAATGATGAATGGAATTGTACTTCTTTTCGAAGGCATAGGCAAATAAAAGTTTACCATTAATTCTGGGGAGTGGCTGAAAATAAGATAAACCCAGGTGCCAGCTTCGTTTTATCTTGCCGGATGCCCTGTTCTGGGTATTCCAGGTCAGTTTGGTATTGAACAGATCCTTGGCGGCAAGTGCAAAAGATACTTTTCCCAGCCGGTTATCATCAAAAAGATCATCAAGTCCGAATTTAAACATACCTCCGGCATCAAAACCCAGGCCGCTGGAGGTTTGACCAAAAAGCGACTGGCGGATAAACTTAACATTGAGGCCCAGGGGAATTTCTGTGGGAAACACAAAATACTGCCATCCGAAATCGACATCAACCTTATACCGTCTGGCAAGGGTGAGAACAAAAGCATCGCTGGTAAAATTACTGTAATCAAAAGGGGCGGATGTGAGAGCAAGGCCGGTTTGCTGCAGTTCCTGCCAGCTGAAGAAATCTTTGGCTTCCGCCCGCCTCTCTGCATACGTTCCCACCGGTTGTGGGAAGGCAGGAATATCCGAAACGTTCAGCCTGATCCAGTTTAATGATACCGCAGCACCTCCATATAAGGGCCTTGTGAATCCTACATGATGATGTTTTTCCAGCGATTTGAACAGAGATGAATACATACCGAATAATTCAGGCCGAATCAAAAGCGACGCTCCTGCAGGATTCCAGTAAAACGCCGATCCATCATCGGCAACTGACACAAATGCTCCGCCCATTCCCATGGCGCGTGCACCAATACCCAGTTCCAGAAAGGAACCGGCATACCGTATCTCTGCCGGAGCTGCTGAATTCAGCAGGAGTATCAAGGTCAACACAATGGCTATTTTCGATAATATTTTCATCTTCTCAGTTTTGCCACTTTTAAAATTTGCTGTTTTTCCTTGTCTTCAAAGCGCGCCCTTACCAGAGCGAAATAAACACCATTGGCAACTTCATTACCGGATTCATCCCGCCCGTTCCAGACCAGTTCGTTATAGCCAACTAATTTGGGATCATTTCCGGGTACACTGGTATTGGGATCATTTTTAATGACTCTTATCAGACGCCCGGAGACTGTGAAAATCCGGATCTCAAGATCATCAATGATCTGTCCCGTGTTGGAAATAAAATAAGAAAACACCGTCTCATCGGTGAAGGGATTCGGAAAATTTCCAAATACGTGAAGTTCAAATTCATTACTAACCTGCAGCGTAAAATTTTCCCGCGAGGTATTACCATTTACATCTGTCGCTTCTATGAGCAGATTGTGTTTACCCAGATCCAATTCGGGATAGGCCGTTATTCCCAGAACATTGGATTGCTGAACCGAATCCGGGATAAAAACTTTATCCGGCGGCAGTTGAATATCATCAATAGAAATGAGCAGCCGGTCAGAATGGATATTGATACCACTTTCGTCTTCAATCAGTATATTCAGTGTAGGATCCGGTGCCACCAGCGAATTGGTCTTTATTCGCTGACCGTCAATTGTCAACTTTATCTGCGGTGGCTGTTTATCGCCTGATATGAAAGGAGCATAAATACCATCCTGCATTACACCGGCCATAATTTGCGCAGTACCGGTATCAATCTGTGCTGTCTGCTGCAGCCACATTCTCATGCGCTCATCCCAGCGATATAAATTCACTTCCCCTGCTGAATATCCGTTGGTTCCAAGAAACTCACTATTCAACAGCAGCCCCAGGTAAAAAGGAGCTGATAACACTGCAGATTTATTTAATTTATTCACCATCAGAACTTCCGGCATGGAAACATTGGCAAACGGGACAGCAACTAATTTTTTCTGATCCAGATCGGAACTCAGGGGAGAGATCACCAGCCGGACCGCCGATGGTACGGAAATACTGTTGGGACCCAGCCAGAACATATGTATTTTATTGATTAAAATGGTATCATTGTGAGTGTTTTGATAGCTGGAACCAAACTGCGGTGTCAGATTATACATATTTACAGTAATCCGTGAACTATCCAGATTGTTAAGGCGATTAAAATCCGGATTTTTCTGGTCGGGATCTAGCTCAGTATAAATTTTATAAGCTGTACTGTCCAGTGAAAAAGGAAAGTTCAGAGAGACTGAAATACTGTCTTTACCATCCACCGACACCAGCTGCTTGTCAAAAGAAATATTATTTTTGTAATTTGAATAGCCGTTGTAGGCTGTTACTTCCACATTATTTGCCGGAATGATTCCATTATTTCCCAGCGTTATCGACAGATTGACCTTATCCGGACCAGCCAGGCGGGTACTTGCCGGATAGAGAAAAGGATCGGGACGGGTTTCCTGCACATCATATCGGTAACTCATGCGGCTCTGTTGTCCCTGTTTATTTGTGGCATAAACGAAATAATAGACCGTGGACAGGGAACGGGTGGGCGGAATCTTACCCCGGGTGATAAAGTGCAGAGAATCTGTCTCGATGGTGCTGAGATGCAATGTGTCATTAGGAACAATCCTGGTGGGAAGAACAGCTACCACTTTAACCTGGGACAGGCCCAGGTCATCTCTGGCTTTCAGGGCAATCCGCACACTGTCCTCCGCGTTGGGCTGAGCCGGAATAGTGATGACAGAATCAAAAACGGTGTAGTTCACCCCGATTTGTTTAAAACCGGTGGCATCACTGCTGTTATCGCTTAAGTATGCGCGTACGATTCCTGCACCTCTTTTAAAATCCGGAGGAATTTGTATGTCCTGAATGACGGGAGTACCGGTATAGAAAAGGGGTTCACGAACCACGATGTCATTATTTCCATCCGCCAGTTCCAGGTAGCCCTGAGCAGAAGAGAACGGTGCCTGCACCGTCACCGAGATGGTATCATCGGGCAGTGGCAGGTCATTATCCACCGAAATGGTTATATCAGCATCTGATCTCTCGATGGAAACGTAAGGATCACCAATGAGATTATACTGATAAATCATATCATACTTCAAGTAAGGATGCCCCCACAGAGAACCGGGTATTATGGTATCACTGAGCACATACTGTGATGCGACAAAGTAATCAATTTTTCCTAGGGTTGTAGCTTCGCCAAGGGTAATATTATCCCGGAAGAAATTCTTCATAACATTCCAGAGCATGGCATAATCATTAGCAACCCATCCCAGACCGGAAGAAGCCAGAACACCGATCGCACCTTTGTCCGGTACTGTTAACAGCCGTTGAGCCAGGGCGGGTTTACCGGGATTATCGAATCCCCCCGTGAAGCAAGTCATACTGGTAATAAACGGATATTTCCCCTTGTTATTCAGGCGTTCAATATCCTGTAAATTCATCAGCTGAACATCTGCCCAGATACCGCCACCGCCATGACCCAGGAAATTGATGAAACCGACCCCGTTGTCAAAATAATCAATCAGGTCGGTAGTACCACCAAAATTCGGATCAAACAGTAGGCTGTCATTCTTAATGGTATTCAGTTTGAACGCGCTGTAATTTTTATCCAGAAGCATATCAATTACACGTTGATTCTGGGCTCTGAAGGCCGGTTTTTTAGGAATATAATTTAAGGCCGGTAATTCATAAGTACTGCGATCATTACCGCTGATGAACAGGCATTGATTCCTCCAGGGGCCAATAACCGGGCTCTCTTCATGGTCCCTGATTTTTTCCATAACATTGATTAATTCCCCGTTGGTCACAACCGGTAACCTTCCCACAAAAATATCCGGTAAAACATCATTACCGGCCACCAGGGCATATGGCAGGTCTGTGGCAACCGCCCCAAATTGAGTACTCTGATAAAAAAAAGTAGGCACCAGATCCTCATTACTGACACCTGAAAGCTTATAATTGTAATTGGCATCTCCCAGCAACAGCAAATATTTCAGGCGATGATTCCGGTCCCAGTTATAAAACACGTATTTCAGGAATTCCTTAATAGCCAGCGGGGACTTTATGCCGTAATTGAATTCATCATAAATATCCTGAACTTTCACGGTTACCACATTCAATCCACGATTCTGCCGCAGCATTGCCAGATCCAGGGCCCGCTCATAAAATTTTTCGTGAGTAATGATTAAATAATCTGCCGAATTGACAGGATCTTTTAAAGTCCGCTCCGGATATTCTTGATTAAACGGTTTTTCAGGAATAATGGCTTTGGGTTTAAGCTTGGCATCACTGGCAATTGCAATATATTCAACATTGTCAGTAAATATCTCATCCTGGAATGTGATTTTGTACTGTGGAGACTTGCTTCCGCCTTCCACAGCAAGGCTGTAATTCACAATTTTACTGATTCCTTTTTTATAAATTTCAATATCCGGCCGGGTAAATCTGGTTATCTCAAATTGAAACAGATTAATACCCGGATAATAAACGTCCGCCGGAGAAGGCCTGCTAAATTCGATATAATTGTTAACCGCTTTATATTGACGGTCATATGTGATGTCCGCCCAGTTAAACAAGATATTGTCACTCCCCGAATCGGGGGCGGCGGGAAGTTGAATTTCTATCTGGTTAGTTCCATGAAACAGATCCAGACTGGTAATGGTAGGATTTTGTGAATTATCAAGTATTTTTACTCCCTCGCCATACCATCCCTGATTTATCTGGCCGATCAAACGATTATTGAGCCAGGCCATGAGCGTGTGCTGAGAATTGGAGTGACCGGCAAAAGCCATTTTGACATAAACCGGCCGTGCCGGAGGTGTGGAATCCGGGTAAGCGATGGATACCGGGTAGCTTTTTTTACTGACCGCCATAATACCGTAGTCATAAAACCAGGCATCCCTGATGTAAGACAGGTTTCCGGTATTGGCATATCCGAAGCGGGCAAAATAGGTATCTTTTTCCAGGTGGACGGTGTATGGGTAATAGCGGGCCAGGTTATACTGGCCGGGTATGGTGTTAGCGATGGATCCGCTTTCTTCCACAATGCGAATTCCCGGGAGCCCTCCCCAGCTTAACCAGTAGACATTATCATCCGAGAAGGGATCTGTATACACATCGGGGTAACGGTCAATAAAAGTCTTTTCATTCCGATCCCCAAAAAACTCGATGTAATCTTCCGGATCGAATGAACCATCCCGCTCTCCCGATATAAAAACCGCCACATCGTTTCCCTTATTGGTCAGCCGGAATGTCTGCGGATTAATTTCCGTGATGGCAATACCGGCGTCCAGGAGATCCTGCCCGGCAACCCGGTAAATTCCCTTTTTTCCCACCACTAGTTTCGCCTGCTGATTAAAGGGAATAGCCCGGGTAAATTCCGGAGGGGCACCGGCTGTTTGGGAAGACACCGGTGAATATATAACAGGACTGGAGCCGTTCAGGGTCACTTTCTCCAGCAGTTTTTTTTCCGGAAGGGGAACAGTTGAAAAATCGGAGTGAATTGGTGAACTGAACTGTATTTTACAGCGGAAGGATTTGTAAAATACGGCGCCCTGCGAAGTTAGCTGCACAGGATAAACGATGAGACCCATCAGACGATAGTCGCGGTACAGACCGATATCACGCAGTTCAAAAATCTGAGCGGGATAGCTGTTATACGCATAATCCGGAACAGCTGAACTGGCCGGAGAAGGTAAAGAGGAATAGATAAGCGGATTAACGTTTTCAAGAGTATGCTGAGTGGAATTTAGGATTTGCCAGGAAGCCTTCCCGGAGGGCACCACCAGGGATCCTGTAAAAACCGGAAGCAGTGGCTTCACTTCTTCATAATTATAGGACAATCCCGGAATGGTAAGCAGGGATAATTCACCCTTCTGTCCGAAAGAAGAGATTTCCGGATCGGGGAATTGAAAATCAATGACCATTGACTGGTTATCTTGATACTCAATATGATAAAAGGTATCGGGCTGAGCCCAGAGTGGAGAAAATATGAATAAGATCGTTAAAACTCTGAAAAAAAATCTCATACTACCTGATATTTAAAACCAACAGCTTGACATTTTCATCATCAATTAAATTTTTACCGATTATTAACACAAAGGGGATAAGAATTTATCCCCTTTGTTTATCCATGTTTGTACAGAGAAGCGCTTATTTCATGAAAACCATTTTGCGGACCTGCCGGAAGTTGTAATCCCTGGCTGTGAAAACCAGGTAATAGATGCCGTTGGCAATGGAATTGCCATGGTCATCTCTGGCATCCCAGATAATGTCATCATATACACCCGGCTGAAAACGCCCGTTATCCACCAGGGTGCGGATTTTTTGTCCCAGCATGTTGAATATTTCCAGGTTCACGCGCGATTCTTTAGACACATCGAAGCTGATCCGGGTAGTGGGATTAAAGGGATTGGGATAGTTCTGCGCCACCTGAAACTGCTTTGGAAGTGGCTGAACCGTGGCGGTGGCAATCTGATGGTAGTCGTTGAGGATACCGTTAAAATCACGGGAATACAGTTTGTAATAATAGGTAGTATTCTCCACCACATCCTTATCTTCATATTCATAATAATTGGAGGTGTTGCTGTTTCCTTTACCCTGAATCAGTTCCTGGTTAATGCGCTCATAGGAGCTGTTTTTACTTAGAGAGCGGTATATTTCGAAACCCATATTATTGACTTCTGAGGCGGTTTCCCAGTTGAGCAGTACCTTTCCCGCTTTGCCGGCGGCAGTAAAGGCCGCCAGGTCCACCGGCAGGGAGTTATCGAAGGAAACAGAGCCCAGGGTAAAATAGCCCAGAGAATCTGCAGGCGGATTTCCTGTAATCGGACCACTTCCTCCCACGCCACCACTGCCACCGATAGAGCGATAGGCGGCTATACTTTGATCCCGTGAATACGCCATGCGCAGGCTGTCCCCCAGTTGCACGCCATCATCCGGGCCATAATTCAGAGTTACTGATCCGGAGGTTTTGGTGCCGGCCAGTATGGTACCCTGCCAGTAACGCACCTTGGAGATCAAGGCCAGCGGATCTACCCAGGATTGTACCGGTTGAGTATCAAAAACCTCAAACTGCACCGTTAATCCACTGCCGGAAAGACTGGCGGTAACCGGCCGGTAAACACTTTTTCCTACCGGGAATTCTTTTGACCCGATTGCATTAGTTCTGGCTAGGGGACCGTAAACAAAGCTGTTGTCATTACCGGAAGCGGTCGCACTTCCCGCCAAGGTCAGCAAACTGGCCGTTGTGGTCAATAAACCATTGGTCAAGTTTAAGGATGAACTGACTTGAACCGGGGTACTTAATGTCAGGCCATTACTATTGGTGAGTATTAAGCTGTTGAAGATTGCCGGATTAGCTGTTCCGCTAATGGTCTGCGCAGCAGTGCCTGTGAATGTGACTGTTCCTCCGATCGATCCGCCATTCACGATGAAGCTAACACCGCTCATGGTCAATCCGCCGGTAAAAGTGGCGGTTCCCTGCGTATTGGTATAAATTCCCTCAACGCTTACCGGAATCGATGCGGTGAATCCGGTGGTACTTTGCTTGGTCATATTTCCGTTTACGGTTATGGTACCCGTGCCGGAAGAAGACGATGCCCCATTGACGGTGAGATTTTCATAAACATCTGACTGTACGGTGGTCCCGGCCCGATATTCCACGGTACTGCTGCCGGTATAGCTGGTGCGTGCCGCATCATACAGGTTGGCGGGATCAAATTTGACACCCTGCGAATTTATAATTGTCAATGTAGAAGCGTTATCTACCAGAAGTGCGGTCGCGGAATTATCATATATGACCAGAGGATTGGTGGCCGTGCCGGCGACTTGCAGGGTCGGGCTGTAGGTTCCCCCCAGGGTTAAGGTTTGGGCAACTGCCTGGGTGGTACTGCCAATGGTCACAACCGTAGCATCGGAATTATCAATGGTCACATCATCGGTGGATGTGGGAACGGCATCCGGATCCCAGTTGCTGGCGTCCGACCAGCTGGTTCCGTCTCCGCCGCCATCCCAGGTAATGCCGCCACTCACCGAGCCGGCACCAAAGACGATAAAATAATCGCCAACCGGGAGTTCTGAAAAGGAGCCAGAGGCGACGGTATTGGCCACATCATCCACCACATTGGATGCGGCAACGGTATAACTGGCGGCAGTTTCCACCAGGGCATGGTTGCGGGTTTCCGGAGTGAAATTCCCCTCATCGAATGTACCGGTAAAGGAATATTGAAAATCTGTGGGAGCTGTACTTACTTCGATAACCTGGTAATGTCCGCCATCATCAATTTCCGAAATTCCCGGTGGTAACGTTTTAGAAGGCAAAGAACCTCGAGTATAGGCGATACGGATGGTACTTGTGCCACCAAAGGTCCCGGAAGTATAATTAAAAGTTGCCGGACGGAAGTAGAAAGTGCTTAACTCTTCCACACCAATCGGGAAGATAAAAGAGCCTGTTCCCGTATACTGTTTTCTTACCGGCCCCTGAATAAATCGATTTGAATTATAACCGGACACTGAACCGGCGGGCCCGATGGTAAGGGTATGGGTACCACCACTAACCAAAATATTATTATCTGCATTGAAAATTATTGTTCCATTTACCGTTATATTACCAACCACATTCAAACCACCGGGATTGCTCATTCGGAGATTAGCAAAGCTAAGGCCGGAGGGAGTCTGTTCCTGAGAGGAGCCATTAAATTCAAAGGTGCTTCCGGTTTGCAGATCATAGGTTCCGGCGTTGGTTATTGTTTTTCCACCGGTACGGAATGTACCCCCGGATTGGACCCTGAATACCGACGAGCCACCGGTAATATTTAAGCCGTTGGATACTGGATTCAATTCAAATATGCCATTCTGGATTATAAAATTTCCGGTGATACTCAAAATATTCGAATTGAGATAAACCAGATTGGTAGAGCTGATCTTGTTGACAGTTAAATTGGCCACAGAGCCGGTTCCGGCCTCGATGTTTTGGGTCTGATTACCGCCCATTAAAATTGTTCCACCCACGTAAGAACCCCCGGTAGTCAAAGTCCCTGTAGAGAGAATGCCTCCTACCGAAAGTGTTTCGCCAGATCCGTGGGTCAGCCTACCAGTCGTTAAGGTCAAATTACGGCGGAGTGTGCGATTCCCCAATCCGGATATATCAACTCCATTGGTAAAGGATGAAACAACATTAACTTCTAAATCATTTACCGTCACTGTGGAAGAAAATTCATCCCCAGTCAATTGGGCAATTTTTGTATCTGGATTCTGACCGGAGTAAATGAGTTTTGAATTTGAACCATAGGCCAGGAAGGGGGGAAGGAATAATCCAGAATAGGTTAATGTTATTCCTTCTTGGTCCGGATAGCGTAAGTCTAAGATTCCATTTATAGTAAAAACAATAACATTAGTTGAATTGTTATCAAAATTAACTCCGGCAAACTCATTGTCCGGATCACCCTGGTTGACTGTTACATTATTAAAAATGATACTGGCATTTGAACTCAAGGTTTGCTCTTGACCATTCCGGTTATTAAAAACGAGGCTGCTTGTACCTGCATTAAATGTCCCACCAGAAATGTTAAAATTACCCCGAAGATTCCAGGTGGATGAACCACAGTCCAATATACCTCCGGACAAATTGACATTCGCATAAAAGATATGCCCTGAATTGCTTCCAAGCAGAAGACTATCACCAGTTATGTTTACATCATTACTGATTCTCAGATAGAAACTAACGGCATCAAATGTTCCGGCCGAAATATCCATTGAATTAATGGTAACATTTCCTACTAATCTAACCCGAAAATTATTACTATTTGCATCCAATATTACCCAGTCAGCCGAAGTGGGGACTGATGCACCTCCCGCACCTCCTGAGGTAGTGCTCCAGATGGCAGTATCATTAAAGTTTCCGGATCCGACCAGAAATCGTTGTGCCGCATAGACTGATTGATCAGAGACAAATATAAACAGTAGAAATGCTGCCAAAAAAATTACAAAGACCTTGGTATCAACTCTCATAATGCCCTCACCGCATATTATTAATTTTTTTATATTCCTTCTAAGGTTTATTACCATTAAAGAATCACAAATCACAGCGCTCTACTGTGCGCCGCAACAAATTTACCCTTCCTCGCCCCACCTCAGCAGGTCGGATAATCCCCGCCGGGGTTGAGCAGCCGGTGAAAAAGCCTCCAGCAAACGCTGCTTTAATCCTTCCTCAGTCAATCCCCGCGTTAAAATCCCGTTTTCCGCAAGGGATATAGTGCCGGTCTCTTCACTTACCACCAGAATAAGGGCATCGGACTGCTCCGATAACCCTAACGCCGCCCGGTGCCGCATTCCCAGCGAAGGATCCAGGTTGGGATTTTCCGTCAACGGTAACTGGCACTTGGCCGCCATCAATACGTTACTCTGAATCACCACTGCTCCGTCATGTAAGGGAGACCTCGGATTAAATATAGACAGAATGAGCGCTTTACTCAACTGCGCCTGCAGATCAATTCCTGTTTCCACCACACTGCGTATCCCGGTATCCCTGATAAACACGATCAATGCACCAAAATTTTTACGTGATAATTCAGCCACTGCACCCACCACTTCGTCTACAATTTTTTCCGAAGACACCTTTACAATCTGTCGTAAAATGGGAATCTGTCCCAGATAAAGCAGCAACCGGCGGAATTCGGGCTGGAAGATAATAACAAACGCAATTACCCATACTGTTTTCAGATTCGCAAATATCCAGGTGCTCCCGCTCATATTCAAAATTTCAGCCACAATCGATATCAGAATGATAAACAACAGGCCGATCATCATGCGAGCGGCAATGCTCCCCTTCAGAAATTCATACAGCTTATAAAAAAGATAAGCGACCAGAGTAATATCCAGAATATCAATCACTGAAACGGAAAGAAATCCAATTTTAAAGAGCATCGCTTACCCTGTTATTTCTGTATCATCGGGGATATTTCTTATTACTTAAACATTTTTACTAAAATGATAACCAAAATCTACTGAAAATAAAGCGTGAAAATTATAAAAATTTTTCAAATTTAAGTCAAAAAATTATAATATCAAAATATTAATTTTATAAGACTTAAAAAATATTTTATGGATAAATTTGCCCTATCATTTCCAGGATCTGTTTCATCTCTTTCACGTCATGAACCCTGAGCAGACGGGCACCATTGATTACTGAAACCGCAACCGCAACCGCCGTCCCCATCAAACGTTCGCTGACAGGTGCTTTCAAAGTCTTACCAATAAAGGATTTCCGAGAAGGTCCCACCAGTATCGGGTAACCCAGAACCCGTAATTCTCCCAGCCGGCGGATAATTTCAAAATTATCCCCCCACCGTTTTCCAAATCCCAGCCCGGGATCAATGATAAGCTGCTCAATTCCCCGCTCCCGGGCATACTGAATCTGTCTGCTGAAAAAAATGAAAATTTCCTCCATCAGGTTGTCATAAGAGGGATTCTGCTGCATGTTGCGGGGGGTTCCTTTAATGTGCATGATAACCAGCGGGCAGCCCTGCCGGCTGACCACCTCAGCCATGTGCGGATCGAAGGTGAGACCGGATATGTCATTTATCATGTCCGCACCCTCATCCAGCGCACGGGAGGCGATTTCTGCTTTATAGGTGTCTACCGAGAGAACTGTATTTATACGGGAGGCAAGGTGACTGAGTACCGGCCGGAGACGCCGCCATTCCTCTTCCAGCTCTACGGTCTCTGCACCGGGACGGGTGGACTCGGCCCCGATATCCACAATATCCGCACCGGCTTCACTCAATTCCAGGGCATGGCGGCAGGCTCTGTCCGGATCAAAATACTGCCCACCATCGGAGAATGAATCCGGGGTAATATTCAGAACACCCATAATCCGGGGACGATCAACAGACAATACGCCGTGGGGAATTTTATATTCCCAGTGATTTCTATGATAGGCTGTATTGAGAGCGGTCAGTTTCTCCCGGAAGTCCGGGGGTAATTCAGCCGCAGCCGATAATAACGCCCGGACGGAGTGCCAGCCCGGCAACATTGCAATAACGGCAGGAGATGCAGGTTGCCCGGCATCCCGGAATTGAATACCGGTATCCCGGAACAGCTCAGACAGGCGGTTCTGCTGATCCGTGGAAATATCACCGGTTTTCAGAATGAGAGGGTAAGATAGAAGAGAGTCCGGTTCCGTACCGCCGGGGGTGATCCCGCTGAATTGCAATTCCTGTAATAAGTCCGGCGGATAAAGAGACTGTATTAACCGAATAAACATGGCGGCTTATTCCTGCCGGCCTGATTTATCTCGCAGCGCCTCCAGGCATTGCTGAATTCCTTTCATTGCCTGGTAGGCATAGAAATCATCCTCCCCCTGTTTATGGGCTACCCTGTACCGGAACAATTCCAGTGCCTGCTGATATTTTCCTTCATCTCTGAAAAGGACTCCCAGATACAGATAGGCATCCAGATAATCATCCAGGCTGATGGCCTGCTCCAGATATTTCCGTGCCAGATCCGGTTTACCCCATTCGTAATACAGCACACCGATATTATAACTCACGGCCGCATTTTCCGGCGCTATGGAATCCGCTTTCAGAAACATCCTCAGGGTATACTCCCGCTTTATACCCTGCGCGTAGATCTTGCCCAGCATCAGCCAGGCTCTGTAAGAATGAGGATTCATCTGTAGATAATATTCAATTCTTTTACGGGCAAATTTGGGCGGAGCGGAGAAGGATGGGTTATTTTCCAGGATATTCTCACACCAGCGAATCAGAACCTGTTCTTCTACCGGACAGATATCCAGTATTCGCTGATAAATTTCCTGCATTCCGGAAAATCCGAATTCACGGTAACGGGATATATGAAGAAAGGATAAATTTAACAGCACATCTATATTGAATGGATTATCTACAAAGGCTTTCTTTAAGAACAATTCTGCCGAAGAAAAATCCTTTTCCCAGATATAACTCTCGGCAACCATCTCATCCATGCTGGCCTGTTTTTTCCGGAGACGGAGATAATCCAGCAGGCGGTTACGTGCTTTTTCCAGTCGCTGCTGCCATTCCGGTTTTTCCGTTCCGTAAGGATTTACAGGATTGGCGGATGCGCTCTGGGCACCAGCCAGCTTTATTTCTGCATATTGCCTCCAGATATCGTATTCGGGATTCTTTGCACCGGAGGGATTCACGGCATTTAAAGTTTCCAGGCATTGCCGGTACCAGGCCCGGTAAAAAAATTCCCTGGCCGTTTCCAGAATGCTGTCGGGCGCAGATATGGCAATGCCGGCATTATCCTGTACAAATGGAAAACTGTCAGCAAATTCCTCCATCGTCCATTTTACAAATTCCCTGATGTCAAATCTGGGAAACTCTGCCCGGGCATGGCCGGTAATTTTCCCGGAGGGATATAAACGAACCTCCATTTCCACCTGAAACATATTGTTCTGTCTTCTGATGATGCCGTACAGGACCCTTTGAACCGGCATGGATGACATAATTCTTTCCCGGAAAGTGTAACTGGCTCCGGAATCCACGGGCGTCACCCGGTAATACCAGGAATTCGGAAAGAAATATTCACGACTGGAAACATGGGAATGAACGTGTTGGGACAGAGTTTCAATGAGATAATTGGTAAACCAGGTATGCCCCTGACCTTCTTCGCGGATTTCAATGCCATAACGTTTCAAAACATGAGCCGGTGGATTATTAAGCCAGATGGCCGCATAAATGACCGTATAGAAAATGAATGTAAACAGGCTCCAGCGAAACAAATGGCGGCGAGTGAACAGTTCATTTACCCTCTGCATGAATAGCAGAATCAGAAAAGTAACGGCCAATATCACCAGGTAAAGAATAATACCACCGGGAACATGACCCGATAAGTAAGAAAACAAATTCATCTCTAATCACAATCTTAAATTAATAACGGGATAAATTAATAGATTCGACGAGGAGGAATAAATGGTTTTTCAAATTTTTAGTGACCGAAAATTTGAATTCCGTGAGAAGCTACGACTCCCGTCTCAATGCTGCAGATCCAGGAGATGAATAATATTGGGAGGGATTTCTCCTCTCACCGCCTGGGTAATAGTCCTCACTGAGTCTTTGTTGCCCCCACGCATGCTTACACAAAGCTGCAGGGCTTCTACCACCACCAGCACACCGGATGGTTGCAACGCATCCATTATGGCCTGGGCAATTTGGCTGGTCATTCTTTCCTGGATCTGAAACCGCCGGGAAAAAATATCTACCAGCCGGGTCAGGCTTGAAAAGCCGGATACTTTATTATCCCTGGGGATGTAAGCCAGATGAACTTTTCCAAAAAAGGGGAGCATATGATGCTCACACAGGGAATAAAAGGGGATGTCCCGCATAATAATTACATCTTCCGCGACCTCTGCGGAGAAGCCGGCGGTAAGATCCGGTTTGGTATGTATTCCGTATAAAATTTCTTCACACATTTCCGCCACACGTCCGGGAGTATCCCGCAAGCCATCCCTTTGCGGGTCTTCACCCACACCCTCCAGGATTAACCGTACTCCCTGCATTATTTTCTGTTGATCCATGAATCCGTCTCCTTAGTAAAAAGCCAGGCGGGAAAGCCTGGCTATACAGGAAATTACTTTTTATCTTGCGGTTTTTGCTTAATTTCCGGACTATTACCGGTTTTTTTGTTTCTGCCATCGGCCGGTGATTGAGGTGAACGTTTTTTCACCGTAGCTTTTTTTCCATTACCATCTCCCGAATGATCCTCCTGCGTTTCCACCTCTTCGATTATGACTGTTTTCTTCCTGGGATCAACCGTTTTCTTTTTCACTTTCGCCGCCTTGGATTTCTTGGGTAAGGTCTTTCCATCCAGGATAAGGTCGATTTCTTCACCATCCAGTATTTCTCTTACCAGCAGCGCCTCCGCCAGGCGATGCAGTTTATCCATATTCTCAGACAGCAAGCCCTGTACCCTCTTCTCCGCTCTGGCAATTATCTGGCGTACCTCCTTATCAATTTCCTGGGCGGTTTGTTCACTGAAATCGCGGTGCTGGGCAATCTCGCGACCGAGAAAAATCTCTTCTTCTTTTTTCCCGAAAGTAACAGGGCCCAGTTTTTCGCTCATTCCCCATTCGCATACCATTTTGCGGGCCAGATCCGTCGCTCGTTCAATGTCATTCCCGGCACCGGTGGTTAATTGATTCATCACCAGTTTTTCTGCCACCCTTCCACCCAGGAGATGACTCAGAATAATTTCCAGATAATCCTTTGAATAATTATGCCGTTCATCGATGGGCAGGTAGGAGGTGAGACCCAATGAACGGCCACGGGGAATAATGGTAACTTTATGAACCGGATCCGATCCGGGAATCAGTTTTGCCACCAGCACATGTCCGCTTTCATGGTAGGCTGTACTGCGTTTTTCCTCCTCACTGATGATCAGGCTTTTACGCTCCATACCCATCATGATCTTATCCTTGGCCATTTCGAAATCTTCCATGGTTACATAATCGCGATCCTGACTTGCAGCGGCCAGCGCAGCTTCATTTACCAGATTAGCCAGTTCCGCTCCCGCCAACCCCGGCGTACCTTTGGCCAGTACGGACAGCTCTACATCCTGGGAGAGAGGAATATTTTTGGTATGGACTTTCAGGATGCCTTCCCGGCCTCGCACATCCGGCCGGTCCACTACAATCTGCCGGTCAAATCTTCCCGGGCGAAGCAAGGCGGCATCCAGTACATCCGGCCTGTTGGTAGCCGCGATGATAATAACACCTTCCTTGGTGTCGAATCCATCCATCTCCACCAGCAGGGCATTCAGCGTCTGTTCCCGTTCATCATGACCGCCACCAAGGCCGGCACCCCGCTGTCTTCCTACCGCATCCATTTCATCGATAAAAATGATACAGGGAGCATGTTTGCGGCCATTTTCAAACAGATCCCTTACCCGGCTGGCGCCAACTCCCACAAACATTTCCACAAAATCCGCCCCGCTCATACTGAAAAACGGCACACCCGCTTCTCCGGACACTGCGCGGGCCAGCAAAGTTTTACCTGTTCCGGGAGGACCCAGCAGCAATGCCCCTTTGGGAATCTTGCCGCCCAACCGATTGAATTTTGCAGGATTTTTCAGGAATTCAATAATTTCCCGCAATTCCTCCTTGGCTTCATCGCATCCGGCGACGTCATCAAAAGTAACCTTGGTTTCACTCTCCATCATCATTTTTGCCCGGCTCTTGCCGAACGAAAAGATGTTCCGCCCACCACCTCCGCCGCCTTGCATCCGGCGGGCCAGAAAGATCCAGAAACCAATGAGCAAAAGCCAGGGAAGCATATTTCCCAGAACCAGCAACCATTGACTGGAGGGTTGGACAAATTCAATACTGATTTCTTTTTCCTGCCATTCTTTAACCATGTTTTCATCAACGAACGGCAGAATGGTTTTAAACTTGGTGTACTCGATGGTCTTGCCGTTGGGCAGAACATCCTTAAATGATTTTTTTAAATTCCCCCGGAATTCATTCTCTTTAACGACCACCTCTCCATGAGAAATCAGATCGTTCTCCAGGAAATATCGGTATTTGGAATAAGGAACACTGGGTTCCTGTGTCCTCCCCATGGGGAAGATGGAACTGATAAGAATAATTGCCATGATGATGACAACCCAGATAATAATAGTCTTAGATCCTCTTTTCCACTGAAATTCATTATTATCCTTATTGGGGCCGCCAGTGGGTCTCCTGTTATCAGGATTTGGTTTTTTATTTTGATTCATATTATAAGACTCATTCCTTGCCAATTTTACGTTTCTTTTATTTGGTAGATTGCATTCAAATTTCTTTTCTGCTGCGCCAGATCAAGACCATAACCGATTACAAACTTGTTTTCTATTTCAAATCCGATATAATCGACGGTCAATGGGACAACCGCACAATCTTTCTTCACCAATAGTGATACAAATTTTTGACTCTCCGGTTTCATACTTTCAATTCTTTTTTTCAGATAGCTGACAGACAGACCCGAATCCACAATGTCTTCAACCACGATTATATCCCTCCCGTGAAGGTCTGCACTGAAATCCTTTATCATGGTAATTTGACCGGAAGAGATTCGTTTATCGCCATAACTTGATATCTTGATAAAATCAATTTCACACTCCACCGAGAGTTTGCGGATCAGATCCGCCAGAAATAATATAGCCCCATTAAGCACTCCTACAAAAATCGGGACTTTGCCCTCATAGTCCCTGGAAATTTCCACTGCCAATGATGCAATACGATCCTGTATGGTTCGCTGGCTAATTAACATCTCAAATTCCAGGTTATCCACAATAATATTTTTAGGTTCCATTTTCCGGTATCTTTAATTTTATTTTGTAAATCAATCTGGATTTTTCCCGGATTTTATAGTGATCGCTAATCTGGACACCCACCACAGCAACAATTTCCCCTTTGTTCAGGAGAACATGAATATTATCCTTTTCCGGAAAACTTATTTTTCTGTCCGTCAGATAATCACTAACCAACTTTTCATGATTAAAACCCAGGGGCAAAAAACGATCTCCTGCCTGCCATGTCCTCAATTCCAGCGGAAATTTCAGTGCATCTCCTTCTATAAATTCCAACATTCTGTCTTTAGAAAAAACTATCTCTTCTCTGCTACACTCCCTCAAACTCAATGCGGTGCCGGTTCCCGATAAAAAGTAGTTCTGACCGGCTATAATTTCAAATGTTTGCGAGATTTCCGGTGCCGTTGTGAGCTTCAGAAACTCTATGAATTGCTTCTTTTTCAGGGAATATAAGGTATCATTCCACTGAAATCGGCTGCTGTCGTTGCTGTTTTCCAGCCAGGCTGAAAAATCATCAAACTGATGATATCCTGTTTTCACTTCCTGATTATCCAGACGGCTTAAAACCGTCTCTATCATTCGTATTTTTATCCCGGAAAAATATTGTCTAAAAAATGATATTCCAACTTCAATTTTATTTTGAGTAATTACATTAACATAGGATTGGATGAGATGAGCCATTTTATTCTGAATATAATTATCCCATTCTTCCATTATGGCCGCAGATTGAACCAGGTGCTGTTTCACATTTTTATTATACTCGCCGGACAACAGGGGAAGAAGCTGATGCCGGATTTTATTTCGCAGTATAGCGGTATCCTGATTGGTCTCATCTTCCCGGTAGGGGATATTATTTTCCCGTGCATACTCAGATATCCTGATTCTGCCGGTAAAGAGCAAGGGACGGATCCATTTGCCTTTCCTCAGGCGTATACCGGCCATGCCCTGCAGGCCGGTACCCATGATCAGGCGCATTAAAATGGTTTCCGCCTGATCATCCAGGTGATGTCCGGTGGCAATTTTATCATATCCGTATTTCTTAGCCACTTTCTCAAAATGTTCAGTGCGTAATTTGTGGCCGGCATCTTCCAGGGAGAGGTCATGGTTACGGGCATATTGCCGGGCAGAGGCCATCACCGGATAAAATGGAAGATCCAGTTCCCTGCAGATATCGGCTGCCAGCTCCTGATCAGCTTCCGCACTTCCGGGACGAATCTGGTGATTAAGATGGACCACTCCCACCGTAATTTTCAAAGCCCCGGAACATGTATGCAATAAATGAAGCAAAGTCATGGAGTCTATCCCACCACTGACGGCAACCAGTACCCTTTCACCGCAGGCAAGAAGATTTCGTCTCTTCATAAATTCCAGGAATTGATTTCTGAGATGGCTTTTCATGTTAAGGCAGGCGTAAAATAGAGTAGCGGCGCAGGGATTCGAACCCCGGACACTCGGATTATGATTCCGATGCTCTAACCAACTGAGCTACGCCGCCATTACCGATAAAAAAACTGTCCTGCAATATCAGGACAGTAGATTTAGTAGCGGGGGCAGGATTTGAACCTGCGACCTTCGGGTTATGAGCCCGACGAGCTACCAAACTGCTCCACCCCGCGATCTTTATCTTTCAAATATAAAAATTTTTTCCAGGGGTGTCAAAGTTTTTTTAAATTAACGTAAGTTCAACTTCAATTTTAAATCCACTAATTAATAATTAGTGCATAGCGCAAATGTCGTTTTGAGAGATGAAAGCATCATTTACCCCCCTATGTATAAGCTGATCTTTACCCACAAGTCGTCTAGCTAAACACCGGGGGTGAAACTTTCTTGAAAGTCTTATCCCTATTTTATTAGGGAAGCCTGTCCGGTGCCAGACCTGTCAGGCGGCACTGCCAGACTGGCGGGCGTCCTGACGGGCGCCAGCCAGAAGGGAGGGAAGGGTGCCAAAGACGGGGAGGGTTATTAAAAATCTGTCCGTTTTCTTATGTCGAACTCACGTTAAATTAAATATCTCGACCAGTAGCCTTTTGAATCGCTTTTTCGATCAAAGAAAAAAGATGGTTTTCCTGATTAACAGACAATGAAATTTTCAGAAAATAGATGTTTCCGGATCTGCCGGAACGCACCGAATTCATCTTTACACTGTCTTTCTGGGTGGTGATAATATATTCAGCCCCGCATTTTTCCGATTCACCAATAATCGCATTAATGTCATCAGCCGTATAAAAATGATGATCCGGGAAGGTCTTTTTCCAGCAGAGCTCTGCACCGGTATGTTCTATGCTTGAAAAAAATTGTGACGGATTTCCAATTCCACAGAAGGCGGCCACCTTTTTACCACTTAAAACCTTTAGCGGCAAACTCTCCCTCTTTTCTCCTGTCCCGATTATTTCCTGCGGTGTTATTTCAGCCGTAAAAACGGGAACTTTAAACCTCCGGCTGAACTGTTCTTTCAGAATTTCCGTTTTCCCCGGAGCCTGCCCTGTCCTGGTCAATACCAGAGCATGTGCTCTTTTCAGTGAAGATTTTACATCACGCAGAGAGCTAAGGGGAAACAGCAGGCCACATTCTGGCCAGCGGGTGACATCGATAAGAACAATGTCAAAATTCCGTGATATCCTGCGGTGCTGGAAACCATCATCCAGGAGAATTATCGATTCGGGATAAATCTGTTTCAGCAGAATAGCAGCTTTACAGCGATCAACATTTACCACCAGCGGAATGTCCGGCAGATTGCAAACCAGCATAAAGGGTTCATCGCCCACCACTTCAACCTGAATCGTATGAGGATCTGCCGGGTCCACCAGAACAGGTTTATTCATCCGGCGACGATATCCACGGGTAATTATTGCCGGTTTAACACTTTTTTCTTTTAACTTTCCGGCCAAATATTCCACCATCGGCGTCTTTCCCGTGCCGCCAATCTGGATATTCCCCACACTGATAGTGGGCAGAGGGGAGATACAGGTTTTAAATATGCTCCAGTCATATAACCTGTTCCGGAGGTAAATTATTGCGGTATACATCAGGATGAGGGGAGAAAAAATATATACCGGTATTTTCAGGTAAAGAGGCATTTTTCCGCTTCTTTGTCCAGCTGATTATTGATGATGTTCAGTTTTCGGCCGTATTCTTTCAATTGCTGGAAATTTAATCCCGCCGGCACGTATATGGGTTTATGATATACCAGAGAGCATCTGGAAAATGGCAGGATAATAAAAAGTTTGTCCCAGCTGTTCAGCCGCATAAATTTTTCTGCAGCCACCCCCACCGGGATAATGGGAGCACCGGTTTCCGAAGCCAGCCTGATAATCCCCAGTTTCGATGCTCTGCGGGGCCCCCTTGGTCCGTCCGGTGTAAAAGCAAGATCATACCGGAAAAGGTTCATCCTTTTTTTCATCTCAAGGTATGCTTTCCATCCTCCCCTGGTACTGGAACCCCTGACAGTGCGGTAACCGAAGGTTTTCAAAATTCGCGCGATAATCTCACCATCAAAATGCTGGCTTACCAGAACATGAACACCCTGATTTGCGTGAACCAGCAGGGACAGAATCATATTCTCATGCCAGCACTCATACAGGATGGACTCCCCCCGCAGCTGGCACTCCTTCACAAAATGCCGCCGGAAAACCTGAACGGATAATGATGCAAGGTATAATGTTAACAGAGGTTTCGCCAGCACGGATGCAATAAATAATATGATTTTCTGTTTAAATGCTTTGCTCATTCTTATCTGATTCGAGTCTCTTCAGTCCCCTGTGAAGACAGGGACATTATCGGTGGGAATTCCTGATTTCACGCTATTATTGCCCGATACTTTCTATTCCTCCAGTACCTGTTTGACAATATTCCCCTCATCCAGTAGAAGTACACGGGGATGGTGTTCCTCAATTTCGTCTTCAGACAGATAGCAGTAGGCCACAATTATCACCAGATCTCCAACTGAACCAAGGCGCGCCGCAGCTCCGTTAAGACCAAATTCCCCACTCCCCCGTTTTCCCTTTATGGCATAAGTTTCAAACCTCTGGCCGGTATTGATATTATAGATATGAATCCGTTCATTGTGAAGAATACCGGCCATCTCCAGAATATCCTCATCGATTGATAAAGAGCCACTGTAATTCAGATTTGCCTGTGTTATGGCTGCGCGGTGTATTTTTGCTTTCAAAAATTCTCTGAACATGAATTCCCCTGCCTATTTTATCTCCTGATCCTGAAAAATTCGCACAATTCTTACGTTTTCACCTCCACCTGCATTCTTCAGGCGCCTGTCATACAAAAAAATGAATATATAGGTTCCCACAAAGGAAAAAAGTGCGCCGGTGATTCCGCCATATTGGCTTGAAATACCGGGAAAAGGGAATATATCATCGAAAAAATAATATCCGCCAATCAGCATGAGCAGGGGAAGCAAAAAAAGCAGGAATGCCGATTTTATCGCATACCCCGGATGAACTTCAACTTCCACCTGTTCACCGGGATTCACCTCAATATCCTGTGTGAGATGCAGAACATGCCTTTTATTCGTATCAAGAAAGCAGGCACTGCAACCGTCACAATTAAACCCCTGCTGCATCTGCACCTCAATCCCACTTTCATCATGCTTTACAACAATACCGCGTTCTCTCATAAACCTTCAGGAATTTTTTGTTAAACCATGATAATCATTTAATATTTTTAAATTTAATGTACATCGCGTCTTTATGCAAGTTTCTTCCGCTATTGCTGCCCACACCTGCTGCCGGATCTTCCATATATTCCAATAAACCAAAATAGAATCATGATTCTTAAAAGAAGGTGGGCCGGTACTATAAATTATGAGTCAACTACCCTGCTTATAAATCACTAGGGTTACAATTAATATGAGGCAACGCATAAATGATTATGAATTCAGGTTCATCTTGATTTATATACAATCCATACATATATTTTTTCATTTTGAGGAAACTTATGAAACGTGCGTGTTCAATTATCCTTCTTATTCTGTTGACAATGTCAGTATTCAGCCAGACTCCATTCTATCGTCAACCATCAGAAGAGCAGCAGCGCAGAGGATTGGCGGATCAAAACCCGATCCACCTGAGACCCTATCCCGTTGCCCGGAATTCAGGAGATTTTAAAGTTTATCTTTTGGTAGATGTGATGTTTGATCTGCTTCAATTTACATTAAACGACGGCAAATATACTGCCAATTTCCAGATGGAAGTAATCCTTAAAGAGGAAGATACCAAACAGGTTTCATCACGCCTGTGGGAGCCTTCTCTAACCCTGCAAAACTTTGAAGATACCAATAGAAGAGACAGGTATTACTTTACGGTGGATTCGATAATTATTCCGGCAGGGCAGTATGATATCAATTATAAATATCAGGATTTACATGGGGAACAAAGACTGGGGGGTTCTTTAAAACTCGTCCTGCCAGATATCGGCCAAGCATATGCGCCGGCGGAAATATTCCTCAGTCTGTCAAACCCGGACTTCCAGCCTTTCTGGTTATTTAAATATCGGCCATTGGCGGAAATACAACAAATTCCATTTAATGAAGAACTTAAACTTTTCAGCTACGGTTATTTTTCCCGGGATTCCCTGGTTCAGGTAACTGTTTCAATATCCTCCGGCCAGAGCAGTGAGGAATTATTCAGCGTCGATACGTTACTCCGCGTTCATCACCAGTTAGGATATTTCACCCTGGACCCGCCCACTATTAAATGGGAGGAGGGGAAATATCTTTCCGCAATCCTCTACAAAACCAGCCATGACAGTGTAATACAGCGTAATTCTTTTCAGATAGTCTGGTACGATAAACCGTTGAGTCTGAGCTCCCCGCAGTACGCGCTGGAGGCACTGCAGGTAATCCTGTCAAAACAAAAATACAAAGAGTTGACCTCCGGAAATAAAGATAAACAGTTCGCCAGATTCCAGGAATACTGGAAAGCCCAGGATCCCACCCCTTCCACTGCTTTCAATGAAATTGAAAATGAATTTTATACACGGGTGGACAGTGTGGACAGGATTTGGGGCAGCAAGTTCCGCAGATATGGCTGGCGCTCCGATCCGGGAAGGATAATACTGTTATACGGGCAGCCCGGCAAAGTTGAAGATAACAGTCTGCGGCCGGTTAATCCGAATCTCATCTGGACTTACTATTTACCGGGAAAGGAACTTACTTTTGTTTTCGAGGCCCTGGACGGAAGGAAACGTTATAAACTGATTCAGCAAGAGGAAAATCTCTGGGAATGACACAGGAAAAAATAAAAATCGGCGTTATCGGAGTGGGGCACCTGGGCCGCTGGCATGTTCAGCAATTAAAAAAAATTAAGGAAGCCGAACTGCTGGGTTTTTATGATTCTGACGCGGAAAAATCCGGTGCCATTGAAGATGAATACCAGGTGAAAGCATTCGGGAATTACCATGATTTATTAAGTATGGTGGATGCGGTAAGCATTGTCACACCCACGACCACCCATTTTCCCTATGCCATGGACGCTCTTAAAGCTAAAAAACATGTTTTCATCGAAAAGCCCGTTACGGAAACGGTGGAACAGGGAGAAGAACTGGTTAAATTAGCCAGAGACAACCAGCTTAAAATACAGGTCGGACACATCGAGCGCTTTAATCCGGCCATTCTGGCACTGGAAAATCTGACTATCAATCCGTTGTTTATTGAGTCACACCGTATGTCCAACTTCAATCCCCGCGGGACAGATGTGGCTGTTGTACTGGATTTGATGATCCATGACATTGACCTCATACTGACCTTTATAAAGAGTCCGGTTAAATCGATTGATGCCAGCGGTGTTTCCATTATTTCTCCCCAGGAAGATATCGCCAATTGCCGGATTAATTTTGAAAACGGAGCCGTTGCGAATGTTACCGCCAGCCGTATCTCTACACGGAAAATGAGAAAAATGAGGTTTTTTCAACCCGGCGCATACATTTCGGTTGATTTTCTGGAAGGAACCAGCGAGGTGTACGAACTGGTCGATCCATCCAAAACAACTCCTACCAAAAATCTTGCTATTTCTTTCGGAACTATGGGGGAGGGTAAAAACGCTCGCGAAATTCGTTACAGCCGGTATGAAAAGAAAGATATTAATCCGCTCAACTATGAATTAACTCAATTTATTCAATCCATTTTGCATGATTCAATACCCCCGGTGGATGGAGAACAGGGTGTGCGGGCATTGAAAGTAGCGGGGGAAATACTTGCGAATATTAAGCAGCACGCCAGAACTGTAGAGGAACACTGGGGAATTCAAAATGGATCTTAGAGGGTTCTTTTTCAAATACCGGGGATTCACACCCATTCCTCTTATTTTGATTGTTATAATTTTTGCCCATCCCTCCGGCATTTCTTTCCTTATGGGCGGTTCTCTGATGATTCTGGGTGAAATCATCCGTATCTGGGGGGTATCCTACGCCGGGGGTGCAACACGAACCCGTAATGTCGGTGCGGGTGAACTGGTAACCAATGGCCCTTTTGCCCACTTAAGGAATCCGCTCTATTTCGGTAATATGATAATGTACACTGGTGCGGCTGTTATTGCCAATGTGTGGCTTCCCTGGTTGCTGCTCATCGTCTGGATATTCTTTGGCATTCAATATCATTTAATCGTCCTGCTGGAAGAAGAAAAACTGGAACACTTATTCGGTTCTGACTATACTCAATATAAAGCAGCTGTACCCCGATTTATCCCGCGGGCTAGGGCTTACGGTAAAAAATCTGATGTCAGACCGGATCTGGGTATGGCTATCCGGTCTGAAAAAAGTACCTTTCTGAGTTTCTCCGCCGTCGTACTTCTGCTACTAGTGAAAATGGTACTGGTTTAAAGAGTAAAACACGGTAACCCGGTTTCCGGCATAATTAATTAGACCTGGATAATCCATCGCCAGGAAAATACAGGACACAACGTCTGAAATATTAACAAATTAAAAGGAAATCAGATTTCACAACGGATTAATATAAGTGAAGCCTTATAACTTTTAAACCTGTGAATTCTCAATGCCACGGCGCCTGGTAAAATTTATGAATAAATCAGGTGAATAAAATTATTGAACTTTTGGTTCTGCAGCGCTTACAATAATTGAACCTGACTGAAAAAACGATTAACTGATTATCAGGGAAATGAAAAGTGAATTCCTGAAGAGAATTTTTGATATCAAAACAACCAGAGGGATATCATGGAAGTCATGCATGGAAGGCAATTAACAAATCCTTTGGAAAAAATAAGTGACCAGGTAGTGGGTTACCAAAAGAAGGTCCCCTTACTGAATGGTCAATTGCAGCAATATATCAATTTTGACAATGCCGCCAGTACTCCCGCACTAAAACCGGTGATGCAAAAAGTGAATGAAGCCATGGAATGGTACAGCAGCATTCACAGGGGCACGGGTTATAAGTCTCAGCTCTGTTCGGAGATCTATGAACACGGGAGGAAAGTTGTGGCCGATTTTGTTAATGCGGATCCTGAAAATCATGCAATTATATTTGTTAAAAATGCTACCGAGGCTATTAATAAGCTGGCATTGCGTTTTCCCCTCTCTATGGATCAGATTGTGCTGGTGAGCAAAATGGAACATCATTCCAATGACCTTCCCTGGAGGGCCAGGGCCACAGTGAAACATGTCGAGGTGCTGGAAGACGGACAGCTGGACGAGAATGACCTGATCACACTGTTAAAAGAGTATCATAAAAAAATTGCCCTGGTTGCGCTGACCGGTGCTTCAAATGTTACCGGCTGGGTGAACGATATTAACCGACTGGCGGAAATATGTCACGAGTATGGAACACCTGTGCTGATTGATGCTGCCCAGCTGGCACCTCATCGCTCCATTGATATGAAATCATCTGATGATCCCGGACACATTGATTTTCTTGTCCTGTCTGCCCATAAAATTTATGCACCTCTGGGGTCCGGTGTACTCATCGGAAAAAAAGAATTTTTTGAAAAGGGTGATCCCGATTACGTGGGAGGCGGAACTGTAAAAATAGTGGATCTGGACTATGCCGTATGGGCTGATCCGCCGGAAAAAGATGAAGCCGGAACTCCAAATACGATTGGAGTGGTGGCTCTTGCCAAATCGCTGCTGGTCATTAATGAACTGGGGATGGATCATATTGCCGCACACGAAATGGAACTTACCTCCTATATTTTGAAAAGGCTGGAAAAAATACCGGAGGTTGAAATTTATGGAAGTGCCGACCCGCAGGTTGTTGAAAACCGCCTCGGGGTCATTTGCTTTAATGTTAAAGGAATGCCCCATGCCCTTACCGCCGCGATTCTGAACTATGAAGGCGGAATCGGCGTACGTAATGGCTGTTTTTGTGCCCATCCTTACATCAAACAGCTCCTGGGTATGAGCCCGGAGGAATCAAAAAGAATTGAACAGATGATCATTCGGGGAGATCGTTCAGAACTGCCGGGCGCTGTAAGAGCAAGTTTTGGGATGTATAACACCTTCGACGAAATTGACCATTTTATAAAAATTCTCTCTGTTATATCGGAAGGGAATTACCCCGGGAAATATATCCTTGACAAAAAGAGGGGTGAATATCATCCGGAGGGATTTAATCCTGCTTTCGAAAAATATTTCCGCTTATAGCAGCATCAGGATACCTTCCCGCTATTCTTCCAGTGCCAGCGTCAGGGCTGTTGTAAGCTTCAATATATCGCGGTTGGCTTTACGCAGACGATCCGCCAGAATAACCGCCAGATTCTGATAAAATTTTAGTCCGAATTCACAATGATTTTTAACCATTCTATGGATGGTATTCGATGAAACCTCTCCCAGGGTGCAATCAGTCTCAGCGGTAACAGTGGCTGAACGCACTTCACCCTCACCGCAAATAGCCATTTCACCAAAGAATGCATAATCAGAATCTTTCAGTTTGATCAGGGCTTTATCCAGCTGGCTTTTTTCTTCATAATCCGTAAATAGAGTCATCTTCTTGGTAATCGAAACCTGCCCTTGAATAAGGAAAAAAAGACTGTCTCCCTTTTCCCCCTCTTTTATAATCTCGTCACCTTTGCGGTATTTCCGGTACTGAATTGAATCCAGCAGCAATTCAATATTATCGGGTGGAATATTTCGAAACAGGGAAACTTTCTTTAAAAATTGCAGAATTTCATCTTTTTTGTTTTTCATTTTCCGGATTCCCTTTGAAGAATTACCTGATTATAATTAAAGAAATATCCTTTTCCAGTACGGTATCATCCGCCGGATTAATCCGTACGTCCAGGAAATCTCCCTTGCGCAGACTTTTCCCCGCAGCCTGAAATTTTTCCTCAATAAATTTGTCCAGATCAGAGTAATCTTCCGAAAGAATATGGGTAAGAGATAATGCCTTCTGCTCCTTTACAATAGCAATGGGTAACTGATGAAACTTACGGAAATATTGCAAGGCTTCTCCAAATGTTTTGCCCGCCAGTTCATGGGGTAGTGCCTCCCGGATCAGGTTTCCGGAATCCCCTCCACGTATAAGTTGCTGAATAGATTGCGGGATTCCCGGCGCCGTTACCATCTCACCCAGCAAAACACCGGATAATGCATCGCTCACTATATAATCTTCCACCATTGCCTTCTTCAGATACGGTTCGTTGTCCCGGTCAAGAATATGGGCATATACTTTTATTTTAGGATGAATCGCCTTCACCGAAAAAGCCGTCAGAATGGTTTTCTCGTCATTCCTTGCAGTAAGGCCGGCACTGGCATCCGGGATGATAATCACTGCGCGGGCCCGGGTAATATTGGCCCGGCTGAGGATCTCTTCCTGCGCAAAATCTCCCCTCACAAATTGTAATAAATTTTCCTTAAAGGTAAACATGATATTCTGTACCTGATCTTCACCAAGCTGATTAATCATGACAACTGAAGATCCGGTATTTTTCTGGAAAATCACCTTTAATATCTGCTCGGCTGTGTGGTTCCAGCCGCACAGGATGATATGATTCTTTTCTGAAACCTGCTTCAACCCACGCTCCTCCTTCAATTTTTGAGTTACAAATATGGATGATATTATTGCCGTAAACATGGAAAAAACCGCCACCCCGGTAAATATAATAAAAACACCCAGGATCTTTCCGGTAGATGTAATGGGGACAATATCTCCATACCCAACCGAGGTAATGCTCACAATCACCCACCACAGGGCCTGTCCGAAGCTATGGAGGTTAGGATTTTTACCGGATTCGATCTGATAAAAAACGAAAGCACCGATAAGGCTGATAAGAAAAATGAAAAAAATAACCGTAATCAAAAAATTTCTTCTCAAGGTTGAAAAAAAATACTGAATATGGGTCACTATTTTCAAATGCGGCATTTTTTCCCGTCTGTTCAAAATATTTTATGAATAATATACAACAAAATAGATAAAATAACATGAGATAAAACCGCCGAAATCACAATTCAGGAGTGATAAAATTGAGTCTGATGAATATTTGTTTCCGCATCCGGAATTACCGTCATGCAAAGCTGGCAGCCGGGCACCAGTCTCCGATTTATTTGCCGGGGCAGGACCTATTGCTGCAGCGCCTGACTCCGGGCGGTTACCAGACTGTCAGGAGGCCCAGAGGCCGCCAGTCTGCTCCAGCCAATCTGCGACGACATTTACAACCCGTGATATGTCATTATCGGAAACATCCACTTCCAGTGCCTCAAGGGCAGATTTTGCTATCAAACTACGGTAGATTTCCTGTTCCCGGATAAAAACATCCAGATCCTGATATTGGGCAGGATTCCCCGATACCTGCAGTCTCTTTTCCAGAGCCTGCTGAAATGAGTCCGGAGTCCGGCTGCAGAATATCAACCGGAAACCCAGATTTTTCAGGGACTGCTCCAGCCACTGGAAATTGTATTTCCGGTCATGAACCTGCTGCTGAAACAACTGGGTGGATATGTGAAATCGATCTATTATCCAGGAATAATAAGGTAACAATTCAAACAGATGAAGCCATGTACGGTATGTTTCCATGGCCCGTTCCTCTTCCTGCGCATCAAAATTGATCAGCCCCCTCCCCCATGGGAAATTAGTAAAGGCACACCATTCTGCCGATATTATAGGAGAGTGATAACGATATTTTCTGGGACCGACAATACGGGGACTTTCATTCAGCGCAAATGCAATCTCAGTCTTGAAAGTTAAACGGGTTCCCTCCAGGATAACTTTTGGACATAACTTTTCGGGCATTTCAGGACCTTTCCTGTCAGTACCGGCCAGCGATGTGGCCGTCTTTTTTTCATTAAACCATACTGAAAAACAGGTAAATACCTCTATAAATGTTTATATTATACTGATCATAAATTATAAATTAAATCCACTGGTTAAAACTATCTTTTAAAACGGAATGCACATGAATACAGAGATTAGCAGGCGAGAGGTAATCTCCGGGAAATTCCTTTTGCTGATCAAGGGAGACATTACCATGGAAAAGGTGGATGCCATTGTAAATGCAGCTAATTCACATTTAAAACACGGGGGAGGAGTGGCCGGGGCTATAGTCCGCAGGGGCGGTCCCATTATCCAGGAGGAAAGTGATCGCATAGGTTTCGTGAAGGTGGGAGAAGCTGCTCTCACCGGCGGGGGAAATTTACCTGTGCGCTTCGTGATTCATGCAGTGGGTCCCCGCTGGGGTGAAGGAGATGAGGATAATAAACTGCGGCAGGCGGTTGAAAATAGTCTGAAACTGGCTGAAAGCCGAAAATTACATACCATTTCCCTTCCTGCCATAAGTTCGGGGATATTCGGATTTCCGAAAGACCGCTGTGCCCGGATCATTCTGACTACCATCCGTCAGTATTTGGCACACCATCCGGCCGGCTCTCTGTCCGAAGTAAGAATCTGTTTGTTTGATGATGACACGCTGAATGTTTTTATGGAGAAATTCTAGAACAGATTAAAGTAGGAAATAAGATATTGTGCCAGAATATTCAATCCGATCAGGATTAATGTAATAACAACGCCAATCCAGATCCATTTCAGCCAGGATCGTTTCCTTCTCACCCGGGATGGAACATATTTAATGCGGGGTGGAAATTTTTCGTTAAGGCGGCTTTCCGGGCCTTCCGGTCTTTTATCGGCACCTGCTTGCATCGATTCATCAGTGGATAAGTTAATCACCTTGTAGTCAATCTTCTTTATTTTATTCAGAAAGGCGTACAGCATCGAATTTGATGCTATAATACTGATAGTCCGTGGAATCCCTTTGGAAAGCTGATAGATCCGCTGAACAGCATCCGCTTTGAAAATATCCTGTTTTTCTCGACCTGCTTTTGACAGGCGGTGCAGTATATAATTCTGCGTGTCGGAATAGGTAAATGGTTTAAGATGATACTGAATCTGTATCCGCTGATAAAGGGGCAGCAGCTCCGGGGATTTCAGCCGCTCATAAAGAACCGGCAAACCTGCAAGCACTACCTGGAGCAGTTGACGGGTACTGGTTTCAATTTTGGTTAATAAAAGGATATCATCAAACTGCTCCATAGCCAGTTCATGGGCATCATCAATGATGACTGTAAAATTCTGCTCATAAAACGATTTTTTGAGTATGTATTCATACAGAATATTGAGGACATCAGCTCTTGACATCTGGGTGAAATCCAGCTCAATTCCAAACTCCCGGCAAATATTCTGAATCAACCGGTTTCCGACTATTTTAGGATTAACAATAAGGGCCGTTTTCTGATCAGATTTCTGATTGGCCATCAGGGTTTGTAAAACGGTGGTTTTGCCCGAACCGACATCCCCCGTAAGCAATATGAGCCCTTTCCTCAACTCGATACCATATTGCAGCCGGGCAAGTGCTTCGGTCTGTCCCTCACTGGCATAGAAAAATGCAGGATCCGGTGCCAGATTAAAAGGTTCTTCTTTTAAACCAAAATATTCATTATACATGGTTCACCGCTATTAAAGGAGAAGCCAGAGAACATCAGTATCCTGTTAGATTGACCACAATACACAGGCTCAATTAAACCTGCCCTCCCGCACAGCATATTATACTGCTGCTTTTATGTGTTAACAGACATTTCTTCCGGTCTATTTCCCCTTCTCAGTGGGCTTTTACTATCCTGATAAATACACATATATTTTCGAAAATAACACACATATTCCCTGCAGTGGATGCATGTAAATATAATAAAAGCAGAATAAAAAGGAATGATAAAAAATCCGGCGGGCCCCTCCACTTTTCCTGACTTCCGGGTATGCATCAACATAAAGTTGTTCGAAATCATTCCATCGTCCCTGATTATCTTCAATTTCTGTGATATATTATCCAAATGAAATTATAAAAAAAACATCAGGTTCTTTTGATACGAATCACAACCTGTAAATCTATAAATATTAAATAAATAATACAGTGCAGTTAACTTTTCCCTGGAGAGGTATCCTGGATAATATGATCAATTGTTTAATTTCAAAATTAAACCATAGTGTCAGCAGGTTCCAAAAAATACTGGTTATAAAATTTATTAGCCTGCTTAATTCACAAAATACGATATAATGTATCAAAGTTGTTATATTCTTAGAAATTAAATGGCCCCGGTTTTCAGACCGGGGATTAAAGAATCCAGTATATTTGGGCGTTAGCCCCTATCTGCGAATTAAGCAGGGTCGGGTTTAATTTTGCATTTTTTAGATTATAAAAGGCGATTTCCTTATTTCTGTTATTTACTTTCCTTTGTGACCGATGGTCATGAATTATTCAGGGAATATATTGACTGTGTTGCCCGTAACAGGCACAACAATAATTTCTATTTGTTTTATGATCAGGAGTTTTATAAATTCGCTGCGTGAAATTGCCCCCGTAGCTCAGTGGATAGAGCGATGGCCTCCGGAGCCATGCGCGCAGGTTCGATTCCTGCCGGGGGTACAAAAAAATGGTTAAGGTCATTTTTTATTTGACACAAGGGGATTCTTTTATTAAATTTTTTTCACGAATAAAGAAAGGATGTTATAAGTAATGGCTCATCACAAGTCGGCAATCAAGCGAATTCAGATCAATCAGAGAAACCGGGAACGGAACCGCTTTCAGTTATCTACCATGAAAACCTACATAAAGAAAGTTGTCAGTTCAAAAAATAAAGAAGAAGGTCTTTCAAATTATCGGGAAGCATCATCTATTCTGGATAAAATGGTAAAAAACCGCATTATTCATAAAAATAAAGCGGCAAATAAGAAATCTCGATTAATGAAACATGTCAGCCATTTGAAATAGACGATTTCCCTCCTCAACCCGAAAGAAGCCTCACGCTAAAACGAACCCTACCTTGCGTGAGGCTTCTTTTATTTTTTAACTTCTCATTCTCATAATTTAGCGGAACATGTCATCGCCGGCTATTTTCGCTGCAATTTCCATAAAGGCTTTAGCAGAGGCACTTTCCGGATGGTTGGCCACGACTGGAATACCACTATCACCGGATTCCGTCACCCACGGTTCAATGGGAATCTGCCCCAGGAGGGGAACATTCAGCTGGCGGGAAGAGCGTGAACCACCCTCACTGCCAAAAATAAAGGTCTTTTTGCCGCATTCCGGACAAATGAAATAGCTCATATTCTCAACAATGCCCAAAACTCTGGTATCCATTTTCTGAAACATTTTTAAGCCACGCCGCGCGTCAACCAGCGCCACCTCCTGCGGTGTGGTGACAATAATGGCACCGGTGAGTGGTGTTTTCTGTACCAGCGTTAATTGTGCATCGCCTGTTCCGGGGGGGAGATCAATGACCAGAGCATCCAGTTCACCCCATACCACATCCCGCAGAAACTGTTCCACCGCCTTCATAACCAGCGGACCCCTCCAGATCAACGGAGCATCATTGTCAATCAGAAATCCCATGGACATTAATTTGATTCCGAATTTTTCCAGGGGTAGTATCTTCTGGTCGCCGGTTACCATGGGTCGTTCATCGACCCCCATCATGATATGTATGCTGGGTCCGTAAATGTCACTGTCCATTAAACCGATGTTATAACCATGCCTGGAAAGTGCAATGGCCAGATTGGTGCTTACAGTGGATTTCCCCACGCCACCCTTGCCGGAAGCCACGGCAATAATATTCTTTATCCCCTCAATAGGGGCTCTGCCGGCCCAGGGATCTCCGCTGCCCATTGCCTGCTTCGCCTTACCGCCACCCGAGCCACCCGAGCCGATTTCTTCAAGATTTACCCGGGAATCTTTAAACGTTTCAGATAGTGCTTTTTCAATATCGGACAGGATTTCTGATTTGGTTTCCTGGTTTTTGGTGGTAAACTTGACGAATACATTTATGGTATTTCCCTCAATTTCAATTTTGTTAATCACCCCGAATGAAATAATATCCCGATTAAAGCCAGGATACTTTATCCGGGATAGAGTTTCTTCAACTTTTTCCTTTGTCAATTCTGCCATATCAATCTCCTGCGAATTATTATATTTTTTTAAATGATTGGGAATTCAGCTCAGCACTTATAATTAAATGGTATATACCACGAACTCGCCTCTTTGGCAATCCCCAATTCCAAATTCATAAAAGGGTACCCCTCTCTTACCATGTGAAGGGAGAGTTGCGAAACATCACAATTCCTCGGTACAGCCGGCTTACTTTTCATGATTGCGGGTCAAAGACCAAATCATATTCTTAAATTTATAAAATCTGCCAGATATTAAAAAGCCCCAGTTTTTTAAACCTCATCCTTAAAACAAACTGTTCTTTGGCCACAGAACTAATGTTATCCGGGAATCACCCTGAGGTTCACAGAGGCAGCTGTTATTTTCGTCCTTTATTAACCAGCGAAGATTCCTATTTTAAAGGATCCATTCCCGGTTACTTCTCTTGGAAATCGTATCCTTCTCCCTACTATTCCAACCATTACCGTTCTTGCGATGTATATCAATCTTCCTGATAAGATAATGGCCGCATCCAGCGATAATTTTTTCAGTTGACTTTCTTGAATTTATTTTTAATAAACAGAGAGAATACTTTATAACGGAAAAAAAACATTGCCGCACCGGCCGTAACTCCCAGCATGTCCGCCAGAAAATCTCCATAGCTCATTATGCGGCCCGGCACGTAATACTGGTGAATCTCATCGGTTAATCCGTAAAGTGTTCCGAATAAAACCGACAGCAATATGAAATTTTTTCTAAGAGTGGGAAACGAATCCTGGTAAAAGAAGGACCGGGCGATAAAATAGCCGAAGACCGCATAGAATAGAAAATGATAAACCTTATCCTGAGTTTTAAAACCAAGATAAGGCGGAGTTAAATCGGGAATCGATGACAGGATAAAGATTCCGGCCATAAATATTATAACGGGTCCATGAAAGCGCACAAATTTAGTCATATCAATTAAAACTCCTGATATCCATTCTGATTACCCAGCGATAATCAATATTTTCAGAACCAATGGTATTATTTACCCAGAATGGAAAATCCAAGTGAAGGGTTTCTATATCAAAGTAGGTTAAAACAAAAGGGAGCCTGGTGAAGGATACAGTTAAGCCGGCTTCACCATAATAGTCCGAAAAATGATTCCAGTTGTTACCGGTTGTGGTCCAGGACGTGAAAGCAGAAATGAGGATATCGGACAGATACGGAAAATATTGATAGGAGAGATTTAACGGATTGCCCAGTGTGATTGAGACAAAACCATTGATCAGGTGGGAAGGTGCCGGTTCCCAGGCGGAAGCCAGGGAGCGAATGTTCCCCCCTCCCTCCTGAAAAACATGGTCTTGCGACCACCAGGATGGCGGTAACGTTCCTCTGGCACGAAGGTAGGGATTCAGAAAGTAATCATAAAGCCCGCTGCCACCAATTCTGAATGCTTTTTGAAGCGGTGGAGTGCCATAGGCGTTTTCAGAAGTCAGGCTGAGAGTAAGCTTCTGATGAAAAGGGAGCGGCAGGCGGGTTAATCCCCGGATCTGCCAGGTCTGGAAAGAGTAATCTCCTCCAAGAAACGAGGTTTCGGCTTTAATACTCACTTGCCAGCCTGCAGGTAAAAATCCCGCTTTCCAATATCCTTTTTTTATTTCACCTTCCAGAAAACTGATATTCCCCGCAGAAACCGGGTACGGGTAATAATCCATATTATAAATATAGCGCCATTGCCAGCCGAACAGAGCAGAATTCACCTTTTTCCTATTATTGGTTATCCACTGCAACCAGAGTCCTGTCCCCCGCCGCCCGGCAGCATTATAAAGATTGGCTATAATATGAACATCCCGATTCAGCCTGTAAAACGGATGTTCAAACCAGATATCCAATGATGGATGCCATGAGCGAAATCCCAGGAGAATCTCCGAGCGGTGCTGATAATCCGGGAAAATATAGTTGCCACGAGTCCTTATACCAGCCTGCAGGCCATCAATATGATTGTAAAAAAGAAAAGGAAATACAGTAGCCGTATATCCATCGGTATGGGGAAGGTAATATTGTCTTTTTAACCAATACCAGTATATTCCTGGCCACCTCCCGGTATCATCATTAAATGGATTAATATCCAGTAATTGCTGCCCGGGATTTATTTCAACTTTGCTTATTCTGTCCGGCAGATTCAGTGTTACATAATTTACTTTTTCCCGGAATGACCAGGGTGGAATTGCCAGGGAGTCAGGCGGCATAAAACTCATACCATCATCCACAGAAATGCGGTAATTACCTATCGAACCGTTTTTAAAATGTACCCTGAAGTCAAGGGGCATGGCAATCTGATCGTTGCGTTTAAACTTTAGACGTGCCTGATACAACTTTTCTCCCTTGACTGTCTGCCACTGTTCCCCACAGGTATGTACCGAATAATCACAATGCCAGGTGGTATTGAGCCATTGATAAAAGAACCAGTCCAATTCGCGGCCGGAAATATCTTCGAAGACCTGGTAGAGATCTTCCGGATAGGGATGTCGGTATTTCCATTTCTCATAATAATTATGTATGGCCCGCCAGAACAGGGAATCTCCCGTCAGGTATCGTAACTGGGAAATGACCAGGCTCATTTTCTGATAATAGGGAATCCATGGTTCATGCCGGAACCAGTCAAAATGCCGGAAAATGGGTTCTTCCTCCCCGCTGCGAATATATTCAAGGTATGCAAGACGGTCTGAATTTTCTCTGTTTCGCCAGTATCCGAAGAATTTACCCCAGAAACCGCGGGGAGAATTTACATACTCACGGTTATTACCGAAGAGGTGAGCCATACCCTGGCTTTCGAAAAAGGTAGCGAATCCTTCATCCATCCATCCATAACTGGTCTGATTATTGGCAATGAGTCCGTAAAACCATTGGTGGGCAATTTCGTGGATAATGGTTGCACTTAACTCCATGGAATCATTAATCTGATCGTTAATAATAACAATATTGGGATATTCTATGCCACCAGCCTTCACATAACCATCTGCCACCGTTAAGGTGGCATAGGGATATGGCCCAATCTGCCGGTTAAAAAGTGCCACCGCTTTTGCCGCAATCTCAAGCTGGGATTCCCAGTCTTTAAGACCGTAGGGGAGGATCAGGAAACGCAGTTCCGTCCCCTCAACCATGGTGGTCCTCACAATATATTCGGGATCCGCCGTCCAGGCAAAATCATGCACGTGGGGTGCGGTATAGCGATAAATGACTTTGGCAGAATCCTCAGAATATTCATAGTATTTCTTACGATCTGCAGATTCAACCGAATCCGGCAATGCATCCTGATTTAATAATACTCCGCTGGCACCTACCACAAAACCTGCTGGAACTGTAATATTGACCTGAAAATTGCCCCATTCCTGATAAAATTCACCGTCATAATGCTGATCCGTATGCCACCCGCGGGAGTCATATACAGCCGGTACGGGATACCAGTTTCCCACATCAAAATGATCACCATAATGACCAAAACGTTCGCCGGCTTCCGGCAGCACGGTATTAAAACGGATGGTCAGCAATACCGAATCAGCCGGACATACCGTTTCATCAAGAATAATCTTCATTACCGTTCCCTGAATCTCATATTCAAGATCATGGCCGTCATTATCCTGTAGATAAATTATTTCCTGGTAACCGAAGGATTGCCGAGAAGAATTCGCTGAACGATGAAAATTTTTGAATTTATTGATATAGAGATGAAAAAACAGTATGGAGAGAGAATCCGGTGAATTGTTAATATAAGTAATCTTTTCAAGTCCTTCCAGCCGATTCAACTCATGAAGCAGTTCCACATCAATGTGATATTTGACCTCCTGTTGAAAATAAGCAGGCAGCTCAGAAAAAATAAACAGGAGAATAAGGACGGTTAACAGATAGCGCATAGACTAACAGAAATCATTTATTACGGCATGAACGTTATAATTTGTTGTACAATGAAGGTAATCTGAATTACAGGGTTAGTATGCGATGGAGGATTAATTTCACAATAAATCATTACGGATTCTTTTTTTTGGGGGATCGGAACGGCAGAGATTCCGCATGGCGGATAATATTGCTTCCGAATTTATCCTGGAGTGCATCCAGAATTTTTTCCATTTTCAACTTCTTCTGATTATCAGCATCCCATATGCTCAGTTGAGCACCTGCTTCATTTTTAAGGCTGGAGACTCCCACCCCTACCAAACGGACATACTGCTCCAGCGGAAGAAATTCTGCCAGCAAAATCTCCACCGTCTGAAAAATGTCTTCGGTTAAATGAGTGGATTCCTGCAGGGTATAGCTCCTGGTATGCGTCTTAAAATCGGAAAAACGGATTTTCAATTGAACCGTCCGGCCTCTGAAGTGGGAACGACGCAGCCGGCCTCCCACTTTTTCTGACAGGGTAAAAATGGTCTGCCGCACGAAATCAGCATCATTTGTATCTTCCTCAAAGGTTACCTCATTACTTACCGATTTTACCTCTTCTTCCGGACTTACCGGCCGGCTGTCTTCCCCAAGCGCCATTTTATGGATATGAATTCCCATCTTACCAAATTTTTTCTCCAGAATATCACGGGGATAGCGGCGTAATTCAAGAACAGTATGAATACCCAGTTTTTGCAATTGCACAGAGGTTTTTTTACCGATGCCCCATAGCCTGGTGACCGGCAGCTCATCCAGAAAACTCTGTACCGCTTCCGAGGGAACAATCGTAAGACCATCAGGCTTGTTCAAATCCGAAGCAATTTTGGCTACGCTCTTGACGGGAGCAATACCCACGGAAGCCTTCAGACCGGTTTGGTTAAAAATCTCTTCCTTTAACCGTTTGCCCAGTTCTTCCACGGTTCCGAACAGGTGCAGGCTACCACTCATATCCAGAAACGCTTCGTCAATGCTCAGATCTTCCACCAGGGGGGAAAAGGTATGCAGGACCTGAAAAAACCGTTTCGAATAGTCACTGTAAACATGACCGTGCGGACGCACATATATTCCCTGCGGGCATAGTCTGTACGCCTGAGAAATAGGCATGGCTGAATGTACTCCGAATTTCCTGGCTTCATAAGATGCGGCGGACACTACACCTCTGCCTCTACCCCCGTCAGGATCAGCACCGACAATCACCGCTTTGCCCCTCCATTCCGGGTTCAGGAGTTCTTCTACAGATGCAAAAAATGCATCCATATCCACATGTATGATTATTCTTGACCAGGCAGAACTCATCAACGCAGACCAAATATAGCAATTAAAAAAACGGTAAATACAATTCCCAGATAAAGACTTTGCCGACCCCGTTTTTTCTTGTTAACATCGCTTTCCGATTTGCTTAGCGCCAGTTCTCTGTAAGTGCCAACCGCCAGTTCAAAGGCACCTGACATGATCACTTGATTAAGAATATCGTATGATTCGAAGAGCTGGATATTGAAATTAAGATTAAGACTTCCCGCAATGATATTTCCCTTTTTATCCCGATCGAAATTTATTTTCCCATTAATATCCTCGGAAACTGCCTTGTTCGCGGTAACATAACCGTTGGGAACCATCAGAATCTTTGAATTGGTTTCTTTCCAGTTGACCGAATCGGGAATTGAATCTCCCAGAATAAAAAAAATATCATAAAATCGGGGTTTTTCGCCCAGAATTTCACCCGCCAGAATTCTAAGAACATTTTGTTTTCCCTTTCCGAATTGCGGATAATATTTAATATTGACACCTTCCCTGTTTTGAACCAGGAGAGTAGAATCATAATCGAGGGTAACATTCCGATAAAGAAGGGCTGTTTGTACATTCAATGCAAGCGAATCCGAGGAGTCTATAACTAATTTTATATTTCCAAAACTTTTATTGTCGGCAAGCAAAGGAAAAGCTGCCAGCATTAAAAAAACAAACAATATTTCAGAGTTAAAAAATTGTTTCATACTGCCCTCTATTTTTTAATTTTATCACGGGATTTTATCTCATCCAATTGATTTAACTGTAGGGATCTTAAAATTTCCAGTCTGTTTTCAATGGCTTCATCCCGGTAATATATGTGTGAAATATAATATTCCATAAACAAAATCGCCTCAGCGTACTTTCCCCTGGCATCTGCAATGATACCCAGATATTTGTAGCATTCCCAGCAGGTTTTGTGCCTCCGTACCGCATTTTCCAGTAATTTTTGTGCGCGGGTGGTGTCCCGTCTTTCGAGGTAAAAACGGCTGCTTTCCAGAAGCACCTTAACATTATTACTGTCCAGTTCAAGGGCCTGCCTGAATTGATCGGCTGCTGTATCCATTTTATTCATTCCAATAAAATACTGAGCTCTGAACAGATAGATCTCAGGATCATCGGGATCCAGTTTAAGAGCCAAGTTAAGATGGGAGATTCCTTTTTCCAGATTTCCCGTTTTTATGCAGGTCATTCCCAGGTATTTTTGTGCCTGAAAATTCCCCGGTATCATAGAAACATATTTATTTAAATATTCCATTGCCTGTTTAAAATCTTCCAACTCAAAATTGGCCAATCCCCTGATCCTCAAGGTTTCTTTTGAACTGCTACCCTGTTTATCAAAATAATTCACTCTTTCCAGGGCCATAAGGGGTTTTCTGGCACCAATAAAAGCATCCGCCAGGGATAATTCATACTGAAGGGAATCCGGATAGGATTCCGTTAAAAATTTAAGAACCTGTGATGCTTTTTCATACTGGCGGGTGTCTGAATATAATTTTGCCAGCCGCTTCCAGGAATCGGGATAATAAGATTTAAGGCTTAAGGCTTTTTCATAAGCTTTAATGGCTGGACGGGTATCTCCCTGCAGCTCCAGAATCTGGCCTTTGGCATAATGAAATTGAGCAAACTCCGGTTTCAGCAGAATAGCAGTATCCAGTTGTGCCAGAGCCCGGGTGTACTGCTGTTTTTCCATATCGTTTAAAGCTTGTTTATAATACAGGAAGGCAGATACATCTGAGTCTGCAGTTGGCTGCGGACTTTTGACGGGGTGACAGGAGGCAAATAAAAGGCAAAGAACAACTCCTGTCCGGGACAAATAAAATAAAGCTTTCAGTTTCATTTTACATTCATTATAAAAATAAATATTTTTCTAAAGAAATGCCCTGCTGCCAGGCCAGTAATCATAGCCAGCAGATGTATGGCAATATACATGTTATGCGAATATTCCATGATATTAACTACATATATACCTAAAAATAACAGAATAATCAAGACGGAGGTAAAAAGCACAATGTCAAAATTCTGCCGCATACGGAACCGGGATAAAGATAGGATAAAACCGGCAGGCAGAAAAGTAAAAAGTTCTTTGGCCATGTGAATCAGCAATTCCAGGCGCCGGATCTTAACCATGGCCAGCTGCCGGGAGCCGTCCGGAACAAACAGGGCACGTATGGTTTCCAGGAAAGATTTTACCGTATCTTCATAAATATAATATGAGACAAAATATGCAATATAGACCCAGACCAGGAATTTAAAATACGTAATATAGTATTTAAAATATAGCTGATCGGGATTCTCATTTACATGGTGACCTGCCCGTTTTACCAAAATCTGTTTTACAAAAAAAAGCAGGCCACCGCACATTCCGGCTTCACCTGCCAGAATGTCACTGAGAAAATGATTTCGAATGGGAATTAATAACTGATAAATTTCCAGTATAACCGGTAGCAGAATTATACTAGCTACGATCAATGCAATGTAGATTCGAGATAATTTTTTTCTCAGATATCGGTAAATTCCATTCATCAGAAAATAAGCGAAAGTACCGAACAGAATAAAGGAAACCGGAAGCCCGGCCAGGAACCGGCTCCAGAAAAACGGTTGATGCAACAGAACATTCAGGTTTTCATTCAGCGAAGCAAGATCCGGCTGATATGTAAATGGCACCGAATAACTAATAAAAATAAAACTGAAAAAAATTGCTCCGATGGTCATTTCGGGTTTAAGAGCAAACAACAGAAAAAGTGCCCTTTTTATCTCATGGTGGAAATTCAAGTAAATAATTAACATAAACAATGCTCCCAGCAGGGTACCGGTGCTGTTTGTAAACAGATCTGTGACTGAGGTGTGTCTGTCATATGTAAACAGCTGCATCATTTCCACCAGCAGGCTCAGGAAAAACCCGCTAAAAAAAATCTGAAGCCAGTCTGAAAAAGAAAAATTCCGATAATGGGTTAGAATTCTTTTGAGGGCCAGCAGTATTCCCAGGGGCATAAAAAATAATACATTGGCAACAATATCGGAGCGGGAAAGCATGCGATATCCCCCCATCAAGGGGATCCAGTCTATCCTGGAGATGTTGACCTGCAAGGCTGAAACACTGTCAATAAAGTTAAAAGGTATGATAGTCGTGTAAATAATAAAAAATACATAAAAATAGATAAAAAAATCCAACCAGTATTTTCGAAACAGAATGTAGTATTTTTCCATTGTTTTCAACGGTTTATTAGAACTACCCCAGTTGTAATTTATCAATAACATCGATTTCATGAAGACGGTTCCGATAATTTTCAGGTACCGGACCGGTATATTCTTTCAAAAAGTAATCCGCCACCACCGGTATCCATTTCTCCGGCGGAGTGGTTTCAAAACCTGTTTCATTCATGGCCAGGGCCGGATCCAGATACGACACCCAGCGACCGCTGAAGGGAGAAATTTCGCCCGGCAGTCGATATTTGAGAAATTCATCTTGTGTCAGTTTTACTATTTTTATCTTTTTCCCGAGAATGCCGGCAGTCAGTTCCAAAAACCCGGATAGCCGTAATACTTCCTTCTGCGCCAGATTATAAACCTTTCCCCGGTATTGGTCCGCATGGAGGACCGCCATAATGGTACGCACTACATCCTGAACATAAATATGACGGATTATGGTATCCCCATCCTGCAGTATAATCAGCGGATTTCCGTCCCGGATTCTCAATAAATAGGAGTAAAACCTGAGCGTATAATCCCCGGTTCCATGAATAACAGGACAGCGGAAGCGAACGGAGGGAAAACCGTTCATTTTATACCGTTCTTCGAGAAATATTTCTATTTTTCGCTTGTTGATACCGTATTCATAAGCGTCTTCCTCGCCGGGTGGACAGGGAATTAATTCCTGATAGAAATCGTCTTCCCGGCAGGGCAGGCGTTTATTTTCGGTAACCAGGTATACCTGACCGGTACTGATAAATATATACTGACCGATGAAATTCCGGAATGTCTTTTCAGCCAGTTTAACCTCTTCCGGATCATACCCGATGAGATCTATCACCACATCGTACCGTTTACCATGGAAGATATTATAAAATTTCCTGAAATCCTTGCGATTGCCGGTTATCCGGCTGACGCGGAGACCGAAGTCATCCGGCGTCAAGCCACGGTTAAAAAGGGTAACCTGCATCCCCGCCCTTAGAAGTGAGGAGGTAACATGATAGCCCAGAAATTTTGTTCCGCCAATTACCAGCACCTTCATTTTGCATGCCTCATGTCCGGATTACCAAGAAATTACCTCGGTCGCATAACCCCGGGGCATAAAAAGTTTTTATAATTTTATCCGCTCTTTCCTTTAACCGTCTGTTTTACCAGGGTATCGATAATTTTCAGTGAATCAGATGTCTTTAACCGGTGCGGAAAACCACTATAGTTACCTGCCTCGGAAATATCTTTTAACAGCTGCAGTCTAACCTGGGGAATCCAGTGAAACCATCCGAATTCTGCAAGCCGTTCCGCTAGATACTGCTGTTCGGTCTGTCCGGGCGTGGGTATAAATAGCGCTCTCTTCTGCAATTCTGCCAATTCCATTACCGTACTGTATCCAGGCCGGGTGATCAGGAATCTGCTCCGGTTCATCATTTTCTGCATCATCGGACGGGAAAGATGATGGTAAATCGTAACATCCGGGTGGGGTTTTTCAATTTCCCGGGACTCCGGTTTTCCCAGTGCCATTACTTTTTTACCGGGCAGTAAATCAATCTGCAACCTCAATTTCCGTTCAAAAACAGTTCGCTGGGGCTCCGGGCCAGAAACGGAAAAAAAGAAATCAATATCTTCATCCACCTGCTGTGGCGAGATGCTGGATAAAATACCGCAATACAGATAATTTATACCGGAGGCGGGGTGGGACAACCTCCCGCTGAGAAGACCTTCCCCATTCTGCCAGCGGTCAGGAATGATGATTCCGCTATATTTCCGGTGATATAACCCGTTAAACCAGGCCCCCAGAAATTCAAAAGGACGCAGGGGCCGGGGAGCAATAAATCTAACCTGATGCGTTATGAAAAAGGATGGAATGTTACCCCAATAGCAGCCATAGCGCTGATCACTGATGATCATACGGATATTTTGAGCGTTCACCAGCCGGCCCGTTATTTTATTTTCTTCCGAGATCCTTTTCATCAGTGCGGGCAACCTGGTGAGTAACCGGCTGATCTGAACACCTTTTGCCGAATAGTGAAGATCGTAATCGGGCAATTCAATAACCGGAAGAGCAGGAAATTCTTCGGTCAAAAATGTCAGGGACCTTCCCGAACTGCCCAGAAA